>Ga0123354_10020408_pt1 | contig 10422 bp, 7 predicted proteins | sample TergutLab28metaG_2_FD_97872 | JGI IMG/M metagenome (GOLD analysis project Ga0123354, IMG submission 97872) | Labiotermes labralis P4 segment gut microbial communities from Petit-Saut dam, French Guiana - Lab288 P4 | ecosystem: Host-associated > Arthropoda: Insects > Digestive system > Gut ...
AAAAATTATTAAGCATTCAAAACAGACACTAGGATTACAACAAACTGGGCAAAGTGAAGACTCCTGCAGGAAAACTGTATATTTGTTATATGTTAAGAACGGATTAAGTGACAAAAGAAGCACTCACGCAGGAACACACTCTCTCTCTCTCTCTCTCTCTCTCTCTGAGTATATATCAGCTTATAACATTGTTTGTCTTTCAAAAAAAAAATTTCCAGAAGTGTAACAGCCATAAGTATCGAACACTATACAGTACCTGCCAAAGCAGGTCAGCTCCCTAGACATCAACTGGAGATTCTCCATCAAGCTCACTTACCTGAAAAGAAAGAAACACGTGATTACGAAAACTGACCATCCACATTACAGGAGACAGAAACAGATGACCAAGCAAACTCCACATCCATACGAAAGATAAAGGTCTATTACAAAATTTACAGTATATTATTACAGGACCTGGTGAAGTATAAAAAATGCAGGCTGCAGGTTAACCGAACTGTAGATTTGCTGCACACACCAGACACAACACAAAACGGAGTCAAATCCCGACCACACAAGCTTTCACAATTCACAACATATATGTCATAAACTTAAGCTGCAATAGTAATAAATGGTAACTGTTATTAAATGCAAGAATATTGGAAAATGTGCACCAATTTTGATCGAAGAATTCAAGGCGTGAGATTTTGGAGAGAAGTGTAAATTGAAAGAAACTATTAAAGTGTATTTAAAGAACTAAGTACCAAGGGGCGCAATGGATTAGATTAGTTGAGGAAAAAGTGCAATGGATGGCTAATAAACATTCACAGCCATAAAAACAGATAATTTTTTTGGCTTCCTAAGTCAATGTCAACTGCTCAGGAAGGATTTCTGTCTTAACTTTACGAGGTACTCAGTTAGCGGTACTTAACTGAAACCAAGGTACGAATACCGACACTCATGAAGGAAGAAAGTTAAAAATTTATTACAAACACTGCTTCTTAAAATCTCTGAACAAGTTACTGTACGTCATAACGTAAATTTCATGAAATACAAATGATCACATTTATAAAGAAAACGAAAATTAGAAACGATGACTATGTGAAAGAAGATTTTAGAGCGACAGAAAATGTAACAAATAGCACGGCAGACAGCCACCCGAAACAAAAATCAATGCTGATGATGAAAAATACGGAGCAAGTACTACTGGCAATGAAACCGCTCCCTCCCTCCCCACCCCCTTAATTCTCCGCCCTTTACCGAACGATTCCTCCACCCACGTACAAAACTACGTCCATATCTGATAGTCAGTGGCCGTAGAGGGGGAGGATGAATGCTTTGCATTTTTTTGACATGCGTATTTACGTTCTGCGTTACTCCTTGAAATATACGATTTCATCGAACAAGGGTTAATGCAAATACGACACATGCAGCGGGAAAGCTTTTGGGAATAGACCAGATCCATAAAGTACTACGGCCAATGGCACCGTTGGTCGTAGATTACTTTAGTGACAAAATATTTACTTCAGAGGTCGTTTGGCGTGGAATGAGACGCCAGAATACTTATACAACGGGAAACGGGTACAGTGACAGGGAAAGCGACTTTGGCCAATTTTATACTACACTGCGATACAATCTGATTATAATGGAATCCCAAGTAGACTAGCAAGGATTTCGGTTTCGGGGAGGTTTCCGCTTAACACAGACACTTAAAATTATACACATTATTACTACACAGTATACAGGCTACGAATTACCCATTATACTGTCAGTGGATTGTACAAAATTTCAGACCTTCCTTTCGGTCCTTTCTAAGCCATTAAAACATTCTGCACACTTTCTGCTGACGATAAGGATGAATTCCCGATTCGTGGCAAAACTGTCCCTTCGCAAAAAAGTGTCCAAACCGAAATTTCAAAACACGAAAGAATAAATTTCAAAGTACATTTATTGTCGTCTGCGGTATTCTTAGTTTTTTTTTCGGGATCCAAGACTTTTCCGATAAAACAGGCAAAAGTGCAATGAATGCCATGCAACGAAGCATTTTTCGTGATTTTGCCTCAAGGTAGGTCGAATCTAGAGTTCTCTTGGTTTGTAACAAATCAATTTTGAAGCACACGTCAACAACATATTGTGAGACAATAAATAACATTACCTCGTAGGTCACTTACCGATTTTACTTTCAGCCTTGAATGTACAATACATCTATCGCCTGCCTTAAAATTAAAAAAAAACAAAAAAACTTGGCACTTTACGGACTCAGCATATTTGTATGTAGCGCATTATTCTCAAATTTAATGGAGATCACCTCCCTAAAAGACCCCATTACAACATGCTGGGGTGTCTTCTGTGATGTGGAAACTTGGTTTTTAAACATCGCTTTGATGGAATTCGTACGTCAGAGCTTCAGTAGTTCAGCAATTGTAGCAGGAAGATGCAACACAGGTGTGGTTCTGTAACGGTAGCAGGATTCCTTCTTCATAATATTGGCCACGTTTTACTTACTTTAAATACAGGCTTAACATAATCTTGAACCGCCACAAACTACTGAAGCTGAATCTCAAGTCGCGTCAACTCAAATCTGTTTTGCACAAATCACCCATTTACATTCTCACCCACTCAGCCTTGATTCAGTGACGACCGGACGTTCTATTTTTAACAGGCGATTTTATAAGACACAATCATAGGTACAGCAAACGCACCGTAACGTCGATTCTCATATTATTTACTAGTGAAATTGAACCTCACAGTAATATAGCATCAAATTTGGAGACAAATAACAGTCAATAATGTTTAATGGTTTTATAGGCGGATCCCATTGCCAACTTCAAGGTACCTCTCCGAATTCGTCTCTAGAGACTCAGAATGTTCGACAAATTTGAAGATTAAAATCGGGTACTTTACGAAGTAAGGACAGAATTAATGTCCAAGCACTGTTCTATAATAAATCAACTGCATCGTCTATATACATATGTGTAGTCTTATGAATGTGCCAAATGTGTGAAACCAGGGCAGGTAGTCGGTGTACTGAAACCTAATTAAGTCTAAAGCGGCCTGACGTGGCAAGAAAAATGTAACGTAGTTAACACCAAACATGTCGTGTACGACCGCTCAAAATGCACAAAGACACACAGGCAAACACATATGCGCGCGCGTATCTTACGCATATACTCAAACGTTTATGCGGGTAATATAATTACTGCATAATAGTGTTATTAATTTGTTTATTTGTGGTTTAACTACGCGTTTATCAACCACCATAAAGCATCCAACGAAAAATGAGATGGGAGGGATGTGAACAGAAGCAGACATGGCCTAATCTGAGGGAAAATCCCGGAATATGTCTAAAAAGGCTGAAAGAACAACGAACACCTTAATCAGGATAATGAGTGTTCCGGCCGATATTGGACCCCATCACCGACCACATGTAGTACAATTCCGGACGTCGTCGCTTGAGTCATCCTGCCCAGTTTGTACAGTTGTTACAGAGAGCGCTGTCGCATCTAAACTCCGCTTCATCCCGCTCATGGAACGTGCCCCTTCGTAATATTAGCAGCAAAAGCAAGGCACAAACATGCGAAATGTAAGAACAGTTAAAGCCCAAACATTCTGAAGCAAGTATGATAGAAATATACAGTTCGCCTGTCATCAACGCCCATGCCATTTGCGCGAAACTACCTCCCTGAGACTGTCCTGGACTGTCCTCGTCCCCCACCACCAGATTTCTTAAAACCGCCATTTCTACAAGACACGGAGTTCATGCGATACACTGCTCCTTGATGGCACTGCTTTAAAAACCCAGCGTTCCGCCCGTATTGTCAATAAAAATTATTCTTGCTGTGGGAAAATCTTAACAATTATTTTACAATGTTACATAAGTTATACAGTACATACTGTACGACGGCAAACTGCGGTGTACGGGCGCCCTCCAGTAATTAGTCAGGGTATATTCTGACTAGGCTAGACAACCAGGGAAGAGGGCTTCGGTCTTCGGCAGAGGCAAGGGATGTATCCTTCCCCATACCGACCAGACCAGGTCTGATGCCCACTCACCCTTTTATCCAAACGGACTCTCCCCACAGCTAATCCGCCCGAGTGATTACTCACCTCATTCTACTGCCAAGATTAAAAATGCACGAGTTATTCCTCCACTCCCCCGTATGTCTTCATGGTGTGGTGCTTAAAGAAGCAGACTACTTTGCGTTTTGCTTTTAATTTGCATAGCGGGAGCTCTGAGATTTTAACAGGTAACCCAGTAAACCACTATGAAACATACAACAGATTCTCTGCATACGCACCAACCTATGAGGGCGATCAACGGAGTAAAACAGGCTACCACAACGCTACGATGGGAAGAGTATGTACTGTAGCTTAACTGAGGAGACCACGCATAAGAAATTCTGATGGGCCAGCGTGTTGGAATGTGGCTTGTCGTGTACTCGCCCAAAGGAAGTGTCATTCCGATGTCGTCTTTCCAACATATCAGTCATAAGAATTATTTCGAACAGGCATAACCTTACCTCCTTCCACTTGTATTGGGAGGGACTCTTCTTTTTAATTTTCAGTTCTGCCATTGCTCAGAGAAGCGTCGATTACGGACGGATGGACGGCCTGAATGACGCCGTCTGTTATTTACAGACAACTAAAGGACCTTATCCTTAACGGTACAGTGTGTTCTTTAATTATGAATAAGCACAATTAAACAGTACACTTTACAGTCACACAAGAAATCAACAAAGGACGATACTCTGAACTGTGCCATCCCCGTTGTGTGTATATGAACTAATACGTGGGTATGTAGTCAATAACACAACTGCGTATGTCTAATTAGATGTTATATTCTTAGATAAAAAAACTACACGTTTCGGTCGGTAGTGGCCATCCTCAGGTTTTATCATTCGACTCATTTAAGATTATTCTATACATTTCGCGTGGCGACGTGTTTGATGAGGCGATCTCAACATCAAAACCCTTGTTGGAGCATAGTACCCAATATAGAGGTACTGTGCTCCAACAAGGGTTTTGATGTTGAAATCTCCTCATCAAACACGTCGCCACGCGAAATGTATAGAATAATCTTAAGTGAGTCGAATGATAAAACCTGATGATGGCCACTACCGGCCGAAACATGTAGTTTTTTGATCTAAGAATATAACATCTAATTAGACATACGCAGTTGTGTTATTGACTACATACCCACTTATTAGTTTAAAGGACGACATTACAGTCAAATAACATCAAATTATAACCAGTTATTGATGTTTACAAAAATTTAAAGGTATGGACCCTATGAAATTTAATACGGACAAAAAGACTTATAAGGCTAAATACAAAGAATATATTCTAAGGAATCAAGAATTCTCTCCCAAAAAGTGACACGCGGTATTTTGTATTTACACAATTATGATATTACCCTGATGATGACTAAGTCGAAACATTCGCCGCTGGAGTTAAAGTAACAAGTTTTGTTTACTAATAAAGGTTGTGTTTGACGGTGTGCAAGTACTATCTATCGGTACTGGTGTTCGACTGGCAGCTTCTTCAGTTAGAGTCAGTTTGTTTGACAGCTCTAAACAGCAGGTCAATGAAGACAACCGAACAGCCAGCTACACAGGTATGAATTGCACATGGCTACAGTGCAGCACTCTTTCGCCTTACATGAGAACAGCAGTAATCACCGTCGCAACCAGCCGCGGAGCAAACCGGTCAACTACGAAGTCTGAAAGAAGCACTAAGGTGCAGTTGCAAAATGACAAATTAAAGCGATCGGTATCATGCGACTGCAATTCATTTCAGTGAACTGTCAAATGTTGTGCGAGTGTTTCATTACGTATAGAAATGGAATGAGAATGTTAGTTCAAGCGGTTCGTCATCACAGATATACTGAAGCCTCGGAAAGGTATCCGTGGACGTTGGGTGCGGCAGCACTCGAATCTTCTGACGCTCTGCCTACTGCTGTTTTCCTCACATGCCCCTCCAACGCATTGAGCAAGCCTGAAGCGCTCGTAGCTGGCCAACATTTATGTGAGAAGGATGACCCGAGGAGGCGGAATATACTTTGCAGGGACAAGCGAAACTTCTTCTTGTTTGAAGACTAAAAAAAAACCAACTAGATGCCACTTGTTATTTTATTGTACTTCTTATAGGCTCAATATGTTTCGGGCATTACTATGCCCATCATCAGGAGCTCGCGACTGTGATGTTGATTACCACATTGATCGTATCGTTCTTGGTTTGCTGTATGTTGGAGGTTAGGTACAGTTAGGCTGGAGTTGTGTCCGGGTTGCAGGCTCAAGTCGTGCTTCAGCCTGCAACCCGGACACCACTCCAGCCTAACTGCACCTAACCTCCAACATACAGCAAACCAAGAACGATACGACCAATGTGGTAATCAACATCACAGTCGCGAGCTCCTGATGATGGGCATAGTAATGCCCGAAACATATTGAGCCTATAAGAAGTACAATAAAATAACAAGTGGCACCTAGTTGTTTTTTTATTCTTCAGCTATCACAACGATGCACGGACCAATAAACATCAGATTCTTCCTGTTTATTTGGAGGTAACAGGTGCGGCTACTTTCCGTGGCTCATATAACGAACAGGTTTCGACTACATTTAATAATGGAAGCGGTCTTGCGCACTGTTTTACACGAAACTCCAATCGAAACTAGAATCCATTTTTTTTTCCAAAAAATAAATTGCAAAAAAAAAAAATTGGTGGTGTCTTGAATTTAATTTCTTATAAACGAAATATGAACGCCAATAATACAAACAAAACTGCAAAGGAAATATTTGGAAAATGTGTGTAACCCGTCGAGTACAAATTTCCATTCTCGGTTAAAGTGTTCGCTGAATATGCCCAGGGTCCTACAGTGGTCCTGGGATCACACATGGCCAATTACACATCTGAAATTATTACTACGATCGGCCTTCACGTCGAAATGTAAAACGCAGAGACATGAAAAAGATACCAAGAATTATGATACAACTCTTAGGAATATAAAACGTAAATGGATTACACAACGGAAAATGATCGTACTTGTGGGCCATGAAGTGTCTTCCCGCATTAGTAAAACGTAAATAAAAACGAAACTACGTGGTACGAAATTTAAATTTCCAGTACTGTATATTAAAAGACCTACTTTCCATCCACTAAAAATGAGGCCCAGGCACGAATTCAAATACATGCCTCGAAGTTTATACAGTAAGGTGCATCCTGTTACTCTTTCGTTATCTAAGGCATATCAGAAGCCCGCTGGTAACTATATGTACCACCTACTATAACAATAGCTCTGTATTTTCCCACAGTATTTATGCTTCGAGCGCTTTTCACAATAAGCACAGACTTTTTCGGCTGGTCTTTCTAATCGGCACGGACTGTGTTCTCTGTGAGGCAGAAACGGCAGTGTTACAAGTCATAAACTTTTTTGTAAGATACATAATTTGGTTAAACATAAGTATTTAAGTGACTAACAGCGAAAGGCTGCCATCGTATTTTTTGTTTCAGGTGGAGGATTGGACACCGTATGTAGGTAGGTAGGTACGTACGTAGGTAGGTAGGTATGTAGACAGACAGACAGACAGACAGATAGATAGATAGATATAGATATATAGATATAGATAGATAGATAGATAGATAGACAGAGAATACTGTATGCTCTTATATAACGAATTTTAAAGACTTCTTTGACACACGCGCTCATGAAACATACTTAACAAATAACAGTTCGCTTACTCATAAAAGTCTACTAACATTTTTCCACACCCTCAATTAACTCTGAACATTTAGAGCTCCTCGACGCTTTACAGTCACTGGTCATCAAGGAACAAGGCGTCGAATGTTAGCATAACAGTGCATAAGACATCGAAAATTGGGCGGCAGGAAACAGCCGTGGACTAACTTTATATACTACGCAGACAAGTATTTGGTGAGGCTGACAAAAACCACGAAATCCAATCAGGTCAGCGTCCCATCCGACTTCAGAAAAGAAAACATCCCGAATACTAGTCGGAAGCATTACCGTTTGAGCTACCTCGCTCATTCCCACTCACTTTATCCCCGGGGAAAAACATCTGGATACCCTATGACAAGAAGCGCGTCCAAGAACCGTTCTCAACTCAAACTTGACATAGGAAGCGTACCAAAACAGGGAACGAAAAACTTAATAAATGCAACTGGGGAATTTGAAGCCACGTTCAAGTTGTCGGATCTGGTGTGCAATACCTCAGTATGAGGAGCAGTCTACATTCTGGACATTACAGCCACAAATCGTTTAAAGCATAACCAGTTTCAAGAACCACCCAAATGATTCAATAATAGTTGTGAGAACCGGACTAAACCCTGAGCAATAACCAGTTCTCGGAATCGTCTTACTACATACACGATTCTTGCACTGTCAGCATTCTACCTCATACGAATGTCTCATCAGGTGCGATGAGATCAACTGGCTCTTCAAGGAAGAAAAGATGCAGATTACTCCATCGGAATACACGTGCTTCATGTAAAAAAAACCACTGCTATTTCCCATACATTATCGGAATTTATGTTCGCATTTTACAAACAGAAATCTACCATTGCGAATTCGTAGATTTTATTCCGTTCAATGTGCACTGTAACACGTGCGAAACAAAGCCAATATAGTTAGTAGAGCAGTTCGTGTTATTTTGTTACATATTCACCACAACAACACTGCTAACAGCAACAGACACAAGTGCTAATCATATCTAACGAACCAAATTTTTGGTACGAAGAGCTGTTTCTCACAAAGATGATGCAGACAAATATGAAAGCTGTATTTAGAATTGGCCAGTACCGATGAATATGAAATTCGGTAACTACCTGTTAGCGTAGACTGAAGTAACACAAATAAACACTTCATTATCCAACTAATGCACAATATATATAATTTGTTCATTGTGCATTAGTTGGATAATAAAGTGTTTGTCATTGATGCACGGCGCAAACATAAAAAGAAAGGTAATACAAACTCGCACTTCTAATTGGTTGCGCAGTATTTATTATTATTCATTGCTCCCATTTGTTTCAGCCACCGGATATGGCCATCCTCAGGGAGCTAAAAAATTCTGTAGCTTCCTCAAGATCGCAATATCCTGAGGCAGAACCGTGTGGGAGCAGTAAATGGTAAATACTGTGCAACCAATTGGAAGTGCAAACTCGTATGTATTGGACAATTGCACGGAAAATATAACATTACATGTGGAATACGCAGTTTCTACGAAACCCAGTCAGTAGTTGTGATGCGGAACTACAAAGACGGACACGATCCAGTACGTCATATTCTCAATCGCTGTACACTACAAAAATGAATAAAGAAAACTGAATTATCAAAATGTTTACAGTCCTTTTCGAAATGCCAAATGCACATAACGTGTTTCAGTTAGAATTACAGTGGTTGGAGGTCAATCATGACATAATAACAAGACTTTCAACAGTTTCGATGTCCCGATGTTAATCGTCATTAAAACTACCAGATCAACCTTTCCAGTTTCCTTGGTCTAAGTAGGTCGTGCCATGAAGTGGTAATTAGATGGAAGTGTCACCCACCGTTCACTGTGCTGTCCACATTATGGCCATGCGTTCGCCCCTTAAATTATCATCACTTCCTAGCTCCACGTGATGAAATTTCGTACACTGCTTTGTGCAGGAACAGTTAGCAGGCAATTAGATATCTGCAGCAATATATAACGTACAAGGTTTTGGGTCCTAGTCCCCTAGAAACCCAGACTTTGCGTTTCTCTGTTCCTTTCAGATTTGCTACGGGTCTTTTGACGTGTCTGTCTGCCAGTCTAATTAGCCCTACCATGTATCCAGCGGGCTAAGTGAAAAAAAATCACAACGCCGATCCAACCAGAACGTAGAACAATGTTAATGTTTTATTCTTCGTTTATTTAATGCCGTTTTCACTGGCCCACACTATACAGAATCGGATCATCAGTGAAAAATGAATTCGTAAGTACGCAGAGGTAGCAATCGTCGATTATTTTAGGTACTGTTTCAGCATTTGCCTGCAAAGACTGAAGAAAACCACTCAGTACCTCAGAAGAGGTGCGCTCCGAGCCGGATTTGAACCTGCAGTTCACAGGTGCGGAGTAGCAGTGCTGCATACTGGAGCACGACGTTCAGTAGAAATAGCTTAGTTTCGTGAAGAACACGTCACAGTTTTCGTATGGCTTAAGGCGAGGTAATTATGAATGATAACTGACACATAATTCAGAGCAACGGCCGTGGGTTCCTATAATAAGAATTTGTTAACAGGCAGGCCTATTTAATTCAAGAAAGAACCTCTGTCAGAATCCAGAATTTCGGACGCACCCTTCGTAACCCCCCCGCCCCCCAAGAAATTTATGAAAGCCTTATTTCACCTACTATAATAGATACTTTTTTTTTAAATAAATTTTGTTCGTTTTTTCATATATTTCTACA
>Ga0123354_10020412_pt1 | contig 10421 bp, 9 predicted proteins | sample TergutLab28metaG_2_FD_97872 | JGI IMG/M metagenome (GOLD analysis project Ga0123354, IMG submission 97872) | Labiotermes labralis P4 segment gut microbial communities from Petit-Saut dam, French Guiana - Lab288 P4 | ecosystem: Host-associated > Arthropoda: Insects > Digestive system > Gut ...
CCTCTCTGTTTTTATCTCATAAGTTTATCTATTAAAATTTGCAACAAAGATATAAATTATTTATCATTTTTCAAACATGAATTATTTAAAAAGCGCTCAGAAGCGCATCATTATGCAAATTAAGGGTTACCTTAAGAGAGCTTTAATTATAATATTCACATAAAAATTTTTTCCCGATTTTGCAATTTGAAAAAAATATCGTAGTTTTACGAAATAAATTTTGAATAATTATGGGAACAACTGTTTTAAATAAATCAAAGACGAATGAAATAGATTGGGTAAATCCGCAATCGGAACACAATGTAACATTGGAAGAATATCGCAAGGAAATGATGGCAGCAGAAGATTCAGGTTTCATCAGCTTTGAAAACCATAAGAAAAATATGAACCAATGGTTGCAAAGAAGTTACAGTAAACAAAGAGAATACAGTATTCTCAATCAAAATATCCTTAAAATATGAAAAAAATCTTCAAGAAGCATTGGATTATTCTTTTCAACAATGGGGTTCAGTTGCAATGGTTAATATTCATCTTGAAATCATTAAGGAAATAGACAAACTGACATTTTTTCCTTATGCCAATACACAAAACCGATTTTTAGATGACGTAAATTACAGGGAAATTATCTTACGAAAATTTCCTTACGTTATTACTTATCATATAAATAAAAACGTTTTCAAAGTTATCACTATCTTAAAAACTTTGTAATTTCGTAATAAGCCAAATTATTTACGCTAAAAATTAGAATTTCAAATTAATTTTTGTATATTTGCGTTTGGTTAAATGAGTTTTAATGGAAAAAAGAATTTTGATTTTAACGGGAATGGTTTTTACATTCCTCTCTTCTTGGGCTTGTACCAATCTTTTAGTAGGAAAAGCCGCATCGGTGGACGGCTCTACAATGATTACCTATTCTGCCGATTCCTATTCTCTATATGGCGAGTTATATCACTGGCCTGCGGCAACTTATCCTGTCAATACATGGTTGGATATCAGAGAATGGGATACAAGCAAATACTTGGGGAAAATCCCGCAGGTAAGCCAAACCTATAATGTGATCGGCAATATGAATGAACATCAGCTCTGCATTGGAGAAACAACCTTCGGGGGTCGCCCCGAATTAGCCGATTCGACTGCTATTTTGGATTATGGAAGTCTTATTTATATAGCATTGCAACGGGCAAAATCCGCTCGGGAAGCCATTCAAGTCATGACCGATTTAGTGCAGACTTATGGTTATTGCAGCGAAGGTGAATCGTTTTCGGTTGTTGACAAAAACGAAGTCTGGATACTCGAAATGATTGGAAAAGGCGTTGGTAACAAAGGTGCAGTCTGGGTTGCCGTTCGCATTCCGGACGATTGCATCGCAGCGCACGCCAATCAATCGCGGATTCACCAATTTCCACTGAATGATAAAGAAAATTGCATGTACTCGAAAGACGTCATTTCCTTTGCCCGCTCCAAAGGATATTTCAACGGGAAAGACAAAGATTTTAGTTTTTCAAATGCCTATAATCCGTTGGATTGGGGAGGATTGAGATATTGCGAAGCTCGTGTTTGGAGCTTCTTTAACCGATATACCGACAACGGCGAACATTGGATTCCTTATATATTAGGGGAAAATCCGGAGCCTATGCCTTTGTACGTAAAACCGAATCGAAAATTAGGCGTTAAAGATTTAATGGCTTGTATGCGCGATCATTACGAAGGGACGCCTTTTGATCCGACTTTGGATATTGGGGCGGGACCGTTTCATTCCCCGTATCGTTTCAATCCGTTGGCATGGGAAGTCGATAGTGTGAAGTATGCTTTTGAACGTCCTACTTCGACGCAGCAGACGGGTTTCACTTTTGTGGGACAAATGCGGAATTATTTGCCTGATGAAATAGGCGGTGTTTTTTGGTTTGGCGTTGACGATGCTCGTTTCGCTGTCTATACGCCGATGTATGCTTGTATGACCCAAACACCTGAATGTTATCGAGTAGGTAATGGCGATTTTACGCATTTTTCATGGACTTCGGCTTTTTGGATTCATAATTGGGTCGCTAATATGGCGTATGCCCGCTACGACCAGATGCTCAAGGATACTGCGCCCGTGCAGGACAAATTGGAAGCCGGCTATTTAGCCGACCAGCAATCGATCGAGCAAAAAGCGAAAGATTTACTTCAAATAGATAAAAAACAAGCCGTTGATTTTTTGACGGATTACAGTATAAATGTCGCCCAAAAAGCTACCGACGAATGGAAATCATTGGGTGAATATCTGCTTGTCAAATATATGGACGGATGCGTAAAAAAAGAAAAAAACGGAGAATTTATTCATAATGAATATGGAGGCGCTCAGTATCCCGACCGTCCCATGTTTGATGAAAAATACTTACGCGCTATCGCGAAAGATAAAGGAGAATGGTTAAGAGTAAAAACTATACAACAATAATAACATGGAAGAAGATAAATTGTTAATGCAAGTACGAACGAAAGCCCAAACATGGCTATCGCCGGAATATGATGAAGATACCCGTAAAAGCGTACAAGAGTTGTTAGATAAGGAAGATCCTGCCGATTTGATTGACGCTTTTTACAGGGATTTGGAATTTGGTACAGGAGGACTGCGAGGCATTATGGGCGCAGGTTCAAACCGGATGAATCAATACACGGTTGGAGCTGCTACTCAAGGGTTATCCAATTATTTGAAAAAAGAATTTGCTGATTTGCCTGAAATCAAAGTAGTGATTGGTCACGATTGTAGGAACAACAGTCGCCGGTTTGCGGAAATTTCCGCCGATATTTTTTCCGCCAATGGAATCAAAGCGTATTTATTTCCCGATTTACGTCCGACGCCCGAAGTCAGTTACGCTATTCGTAAATTAGGATGTCAGAGTGGAATCGTTATTACGGCTTCTCATAATCCGAAAATATACAACGGATATAAAGCCTATTGGAACGATGGCGCTCAAGTGATTGCTCCTCATGACCATAACATCATAGCTGAAGTGAATGCAATAGCTTCTGTCAAAGAAATCAAATTCAAACGCAATCCGGCTTTAGTTCAACTATTGGATGAAACGATTGATAAGCAATTTATTAATGATTTATTAACCATTTCTCTTTCCCCTGAAGCCATCAAACGGCACAAAGCGATAAAAATTGTTTATACGCCGATTCACGGCACCGGAGGAACGTTGATACCTGGCGCTTTGCGAGCGTTGGGATTCACGAATATCATCCATGTTCCGGAACAGGACGTGGTCAGCGGCGAATTTCCAACCGTTGTTTCTCCAAATCCCGAAGAAGCGGCTGCATTGAAAATGGCTGTCGAAAAAGCGATTGAGACCGGCGCCGACTTAGTCATGGCTTCCGACCCCGATGCCGATAGAGTAGGCGCCGCCGTCCGCAATGATGCAGGCGAATTTGTCTTGCTGAACGGCAATCAAACCTTGTTGATTTTCATCTATTATTTGATTACCCGCTGGCGGGAAATCGGTAAATTATCCGGTAAAGAATACGTAGTAAAAACGATTGTTTCGACCGAATTGGTTGGAAATATAGCTAAAAAGAACGGCATCAGATTGTATGATTGTTACACCGGATTCAAATGGATTGCCGATGTGATGCGTCAAAATGAGAAGAAGAGGATTTATATTGGAGGCGGTGAAGAAAGCTATGGTTTTCTGGCGGAAGACTTTGTCCGCGATAAAGATGCCGTTTCCGCCTGTATGCTCCTTGCTGAAATTGCAGCTTATGCGGCGGACAATGGTAAAACTGTTTATCAATTGTTGCAGGATATCTATGTCGAATACGGTTTCTCAATGGAAAAAGGTATTTCGGTAGTAAAAGAAGGTAAATCGGGCGCGGATGAAATAGAAGCAATGATGAAAAATTTCCGCGAAAACCCTATGCGCGAAATTGCCGGTTCTAAAGTGATTTTCATAAAAGATTTTGTCCGGTTGACCGAAAAAGATTTATTGGATAATGAAACCATATCAATCAATATGCCAACAACTTCCAATGTACTACAATATTTCACAGAAGATAAAACTAAGGTTTCGATTCGCCCTTCGGGAACAGAGCCTAAAATAAAATTTTATATTGAAGTTCATAGTAAAGTGACATCACGGGAAGAATTAGCAGATGCGGAAAAAGCCGCCGAAGTGAAAATTGATGCAGTTCGGAGATCATTAGGGATATGAGGGACATGTATGTTTATAACTTTGCCAATGTATATTTATAAAATGTATGAAATCAATTGAAAAATTTACCGGGTTTACGCAAGCGACTTTTGATTTCTTCGCCGGCTTGAAAGAAAATAATTATAAGCCTTGGTTTGAAGAACATCGACCGGTTTATGAACAGGAAGTGTTGCAGCCATTGAAAGCTTTAGTGCTTGCCATGACTCCGGCAATGTACTCCATTGATTCTCAAATGAATTTTCAACCCAATAAAATTGTCTCCCGGATTTATCGCGATATCCGTTTCTCAACCGACAAATCGCCTTATAAAACCAATATGTGGATTACGTTTCAGCGAATCGTGCCGGATTGGGAAAGCTTTCCCGGATTTTACATGGAAATTAACGACCAAGGTTATCAATACGGGATGGGATTGTTTATGTCGAAGAAAAAAGTAATGGACGATTACCGGGCGAAGATTGAATATGAACCGGACCATTTCCGGCAAATGACGGAAGAATTAATCGCCAAGCATCATTTTGCTCTCGGTGGAGATGAATACAAGCGACCGATAAACAATTTGCTGCCTGAATATTTTCAAACATGGATTCAACGTAAAAGTATCTATCTATATAAAATATGTCCGGTTGGGAAGGAGATATTCGACGAAGGATTTGCACAGCACCTGTCAAAGAATTTTGCATTACTGCAACCTTTATATGAATTTATGCTGGATGTTTGCGAAAAATGAAATGTGCCATTTTTTATCTAAAATATAATAATATGAAACGAATTACAGGAGTATTGATTTTCCTTTGCTTGTGTTCCGTTGTCTTTGCCGATGAGGGCATGTGGATGCTGAATCGGTTGAAAGATTCCAATTGGCAACGGATGAAAGAGTTAGGATTTGAATTAACTCCCGAACAGTTGTACGATACCATCCAGCCTTCATTGAAAGATGCAGTGGTGATTTTTGGCGGCGGATGCACCGGCGTCACCGTGTCGGATAAAGGTTTAATTTTCACTAATCATCATTGTGGATACAGCGCTATTCAATCGCAAAGTTCTGTTGAACACAATTACCTGCGCGACGGTTTCGTCGCAAAAACACAGGAAGATGAAATTCCAATTCCTAATCTGTCGGTTTATTATCTGATTAAAACGGTGGATGTCACTCCAGAGGTACTTGCCGGAGTGACAGATAGCATGACCGAAGCAAAACGATTAAAATCGATTGAAGAGGCTTCGAATAAGATTGTCAAGCAATATAATGATGAGAAAAACTCTATAATTGCACGAGTAAGTACATATTATACGAATAACGCCTACTATTTGAACCTTTACGAAGAAGTGACCGATGTCCGCTTGGTCTTTGCCCCGCCTTCGTCTATCGGAAAATTTGGAGACGACACGGATAATTGGATGTGGCCTCGTCATACAGGCGATTTCAGTATTTTCCGAGCCTATTCCAATCCGGACAAAATACGGGGCTACCGGAAAGAAAATGTTCCTTATAAACCAAAATATATTCCTAAAGTGTCGATTGAGGGATATAAAAAAAATTCGTATGCCATGACTATCGGATTTCCGGGACGAACCAGCCGCTACTTAACTTCCTGGGGGGTAGAGCAACGCGTCAAAAGCCTCAATGAACCGCGCATAGAAGTGCGGGGCGTCAAACAAGCAATCTGGCATAAAGCGATGGCGGAATCCGAAACCGTTAAAATTGAATATGCATCTAAATATGCAGGCAGCTCCAACTATTGGAAAAATTCCATCGGTATGAATCGAGGGCTTGAACGCATGCACGTCATCGAACGGAAACAAACAATAGAGCAGGATTTTCGGAATTGGCTAAATGCAAATCCCGATAAAAAAACTCTTTATGGTGAAGTCCTTCCTTTGTTGGAAAAATCTTATACTTCGACCGACGAAACCCAACGCATTCTCACGTATCTAACGGAAGCATTTCCCGGTGGTGCGGAAATTATTCGCTATGCACTTCTTGCCGATAAAAACGTACCGACGGATAGTTTGTCTAATTTTATTAAAGAGCGTCTGCTTCCTACCTACAAAGATTATGAACCATCCCTCGATGAAAAAGTCTTAGCTGCTATGCTTCAGATTGTTAAAAAGCGAGTTCCGGCACAAAATCTTCCGGATATTTATGCGACGATCGATAAAAAATACAAAGGTGATTATGAAAAATATGCAGCCGATTTGTTCAAAAAATCAGTAGTCCCTTATCCCGATCAATTAAAAGAAACATTGTTGAATCCGAAGAAAGCTAAAAATCTCACGAAAGATCCTGCCATTCAATTAGCGAAATCGGTGCAAAATCGCTTGGCTTCTCTCCGTGATGTCCTGTTGAAGAGCCGCTACGATATCGCCAAAGGCGAACGACTGTTCTTTGCCGGATTACAGTCAATGAATCCCAACGTGAATTATCCTTCCGACGCTAATTCAACCATGCGGATGAGTTATGGAAAAGTGGGCGGTTATGTACCTTACGACGGAGCTTGGTATGATTATTTCACAACGACAAAAGGTATCTTTGAAAAATATGTGAAAGACGACTACGAATTTAATGTTGAACCGGAAATATTGGATATGCTCCGGAAAAAAGATTTTGGACGTTATGGTAATGGGCAGGGCGATATAAACATTGATTTTCTGACCAATAACGATATTACCGGAGGAAATTCAGGCAGTCCGATTTTCGACGGTAAAGGTCGCTTATTGGGACTTGCGTTCGATGGAAACTGGGAAGCAATGAGCGGCGATATTGCTTTTGAACCGGACATCCAACGATGTATAGGCGTTGATGTTCGCTATATTTTGTACATAATTGATAAATGGGGGCATTGCCAACGATTAATAGATGAATTAAATATCGAATGAATCCTATCCCTAAAAAAGCAGCATTCTGGAAAAAGATGCGCTTCAAGTATAAGCTGTCTTTTTTAAATGAAAATACATTAGAAGAAGTCTTCGCCTTACGATTGTCCAGACTTTCGGGCTTATTGACTTTGCTCGTATTTGCAGTCTTTATAATTACGCTTACTGCAATAGTTATTATTAAAACCCCTATTCGCAATTATTTGCCGGGGTATTTGGATTCGGAAATCCGTCAGGAAATAATTGTTAATGCATTACGCACCGATTCGTTACAACAAAAGTTGTTGGTACAGTCGAAATATTTGACTAACGTTAATTCTATTTTACGCGGAGATATGCAAGTTGACCAGGTTCATAAAATAGATTCCGTTAACGGCGCAAATATCAATTTGGAAAAATCAAAACGAACGGCGGAATTTGTCCGTAATTATGAAGATGAAGAAAAATATAACCTGAATGCAATGCAAACTTCCCAGCCTCGCCCCGACGATGCATTTTTCTACAAGCCGGTGAAAGGAGTCGTTTCATCTGCTTTTAACCTTCAGGAAAAACATTACGGAATTGATATTGCAGCGAAACCAAAAGAATCGGTTTTAGCCACGATGAAAGGAACGGTGATTTATGCCGGCTTTGACCCTAATTTCGGATATGTTATTCAGATTCAACATCCGAATGGATATGTTTCGATTTACAAACATAATGCGCTTCTGTTGAAAAAAGAAGGCGATTCGGTAGATAATGGCGAAGTGATTGCTCTGGTGGGAAATACAGGAAGTTTATCGACCGGCGAACATCTTCATTTTGAATTGTGGTACAGAGGAAGACCGGTTGACCCGAGCCAGTATATAAATTTTAATTAATGCACAGCGAAAAAAGGCAAATAGCCGTTCTGGGTTCTACCGGATCCATTGGCACCCAAGCGCTGGACGTGATTCGAAAGCATGTGGATTTATTTGAAGTCTATGCGCTTACGGCAAATAAAAATGTAGAGCTTCTGATAGAACAAGCGCGGGAATTTTTGCCTGAAATGGTTGTCATAGCCGATAAACAAAAATATCCCCGTTTAAAAGAAGCGCTGATTCACTTGCCGGTTAAAGTTTGGGCGGGAGAAGACGCCTTGTCGCAGGTAGTTCAGGCAGAACCGGTGCAGATGGTTTTGACGGCTATGGTCGGCTATTCGGGTCTGAAGCCGACGCTATGCGCTATCCGGGCAGGCAAAGCGATTGCTTTAGCCAATAAAGAAACGATGGTGGTAGCCGGAGAATTGGTTACCCGTTTGGCGTTGGAAAATCAAGTCCCTATCCTGCCGGTCGATTCGGAACATTCAGCAATTTTTCAGTGTTTGGCGGGAGAGTCGAATAATCCTATTGAAAAAATACTCTTAACCGCTTCCGGAGGTCCTTTTCGCACTTTTTCACGGGAACAGTTGGCGCACGTTACCTCTAAAGAAGCTTTGAAGCATCCCAACTGGAATATGGGCGCTAAAATCACCATTGATTCGGCAACCTTAATGAATAAAGGTTTTGAAATGATTGAAGCCAAATGGCTTTTCGGAGTGACTACCGAGCAAATTCAAATTGTTGTTCATCCGCAATCGATTATTCATTCAATGGTTCAGTTTCGCGATTCTTCCATCAAAGCCCAAATGGGTTTGCCCGACATGCGCCTGCCTATCCAATATGCCTTAGCCTATCCTCAACGGATTTACTCCGATTTTGAACGATTGAATTTCAGTCAACTTTCAACTTTGACGTTTGAAGAACCGGACAAAGATAAATTTCATTGCTTGGAATTGGCATACCGCGCCGTTCAAAAAGGCGGAAATATGCCTTGCATACTGAATGCTGCAAATGAAGTTGTCGTAGCTGGATTTTTAAAAGATGAAATTGGATTTCCCGCAATGAGTACTATTATTGAACAAACGATGGAAGAAGTCTCCTTTATTGCTTCGCCCGCTTTGGAAGATTACATACAGACTGATGCAGAAGCAAGAAGAAAAGCGGAAGCGAAAATGAAAGCTACTTTTTCAACAGCCAGGCATTCGCATTCGCAGGATGCTCTTTCCGGAATTGAATAAGAAACTTATCGGCTTCTGATTTATCTTCAAAACGATTCGTATAAATACGGTGTCTTCCGTCGGCTGAAAGAATGGCTGCACTTTCAAACCCCTTGTCTTGGAACTCGCTCAAGGTCTTTTCTGCTAAAGTCTGATTCGGTAAGCTTGCAATGATAATATAATAGTGAAACCCCTCCGCTTTTACCGGACTCACAGTTTGCGCAGGTAGCGTTTCGGTTTTCTTTCGCATGAACGTTGAATCCGACAACGCCGGAGTTTCTGTTTTTTTAGCCTCCTTTTCTTCATTAACCGTATTCGTAGCCGGAATACTGATAAGGCTTGCATATTGTGTGTGCGCCTGATTGGAATATCCATTATTCAAAGGCGTTGGAATAAGGCACGCGGCTAATAATGCAGCAGCTACGGACCCGGAATAGGTAATATATTTCCGGTTAACCGGAATCCAAACCACTTCTTTATTTTTCTTTTCGGGAAAAATGTTTGTTTCCTGCTCTTGCTGAAGTTCCGTCACAGAAGGCATCGAAAAACCGACTAATCCATAATTGAAAGCATTGCAACTCAATATCCGTTCCGGTTGAAACAGTTTTTCATTATCTTTTGAATACAAACTTCCCACCCACGGAATATGCACTCGCTTGCCTTCTTCCAGCGACCGTAGGACATCGGTTACATATTGATCTATCAATAAATTGGCTTCTTTGTAAGTACATTTTTCCCCTTTAGCCAAAGAATTAGCCAATAAGTCATCCTTACGTTTTATTTCGGGATTAAAGTCTAAGAAAGTTTCCGGAGGAGAAAAAATACCCCATCGATTGGTCTTTTCCCTGTCGGATAAAGAAGCGACAAATGCACCCAACCCCGGCACTATCACACACTCGTGCCGCGTAAGCAAATAGGCAATATGAAATGGAATATCTTGCACGGTGCAAATATACACATAATAATTGTTTTTATACAAGTAAATCTCCACATTTTTAAAATAAACCGGTTTTCGTTTGCTTTTTTAGCAAAAATGAATGAACTTTGTCAGATTATTTCGACGATTACTGTCGTTTTAATAAAAGAAATGTTGAATTTAATTAAAGAAAAAGAACATCATGGAAAAATTAATTGCATGCTGCGGAATCGATTGCGCTACTTGCGACGCAAGAATAGCTACTCTGACAAACGACAATGCTTTAAGAGAAAAAACAGCGAAAAAATGGGAAGAACAATTCTCTATTCCAAATTTGCCTTTAGAAGCGATTAACTGTATGGGATGCAGAGCCGAAGGCGTA
>Ga0123354_10020413_pt1 | contig 10421 bp, 11 predicted proteins | sample TergutLab28metaG_2_FD_97872 | JGI IMG/M metagenome (GOLD analysis project Ga0123354, IMG submission 97872) | Labiotermes labralis P4 segment gut microbial communities from Petit-Saut dam, French Guiana - Lab288 P4 | ecosystem: Host-associated > Arthropoda: Insects > Digestive system > Gut ...
AACGTCCATCCCCCCCCCCCCCCCCCGCACTCCGAAAGACGTACAATGACATAATTTTAAAATTCTTTGGCACGTTTACAAAAATGAGGCCTGTTTCTTGGCCCTTTCCTTTCTTTCCCTACTACCACTTTTTTGTTTAATCCATTCTCAGTACGTACTTAACTTCTTTCGTTCTTTGCTTTGTTCTTGCACTTTCATTCATCACTGTTAACTTCTTATTCTCTTCTTCCTCTCGTACGCAGGAAAGGACGCACAATGGGGAAACTGCGTAAGTGTTGCTGTTACTAAATGTACCGAATGATTCTCAGTGCTGTGCTAAGTGGTCAATACAGACCGTATACTCAACACCTTACAGCAGTGTCACACACGTCCCACTGCCCAGTTTCTCACACATCTGCTGACATCCACACAACACAACACTTCGCACTGCCTTACCGCCTGCGTTCTGACGCTCCGCTGTTTCCTGTGACCGACTGTACGTGTGCTCTTTTACCCAGGCACTTCCACAGCCAAATGTTCCGTAAATAAAACAAATCACAATTCCAGTCTTCCGTGATGTCACGCTGTCGTCTGGCGAACAGCACCTTCGAAGCGCCAGGTACTAATCACCCAACGGCCAAACCGCTGTGCAAGCCTCGCATCTTGCACAGTATAATGTTGGCAACACTGACACAACGCACACGTAAAAAACTGAACTTGTCTTTGCGCCTTGGCCGTGATGTGCCATCTTGTGCCGAGGTTAAGAACATGTGGAGCTACAATTCCACTCCTCCCTACGTCTTCATAACCTGGTGGTTAATTAAGCAGACCAGGTGACTGCCTTCACGTTCGCTTCTCCGGTCTGCAGTATGCTCACAACCCTCCGGCATCTTATTAACGCCAGGCCTTACAAAAAGAGAGAGACATAAAAGTCACGGATAATCGCATTCCGTTACAAAGGGTCCATCATATGCCTCAACCACTACGTTCATTAATCTTTCCCTAATCCCTTGAAACCACTTCAAGATCTCCCAATCATCTTCCCGCCTTCCAATATAACCGCACGGTAATACCCCTCCTATTCCTGCACCCTCTGTTGCAGTATTATAAAGAAGGTTCCCCACGCATCTCGCCCTCTAGCCGCCATAACAAAACCTGCAAAAACACCAACTTCTAACCACTCTAAAAATTAAACAATCTCATCTTAGTTGTCTTTCTCCTCCTGCCCTTATTAATCTCCTACCCAACAGTAAATGGCAAGTTCTCTTGTAAGGCCGGAAGGGAAGGGGTGTGTGTATAAAGTGGTCAGAACCTGACGCCTGAATGCCGTCCTGCCCTAAGAATCCTTGTGTTCTAAACCTAACGTCACAACCCGCAACTGGGCACAATACTGGGGCAGTACCACAACTGTGCCACGCCTTTTTCGTTATCCTACCCACTACAAAGAATAGCAAGGAGACCTCTGTCCTTTGGGATACGACGCCACGTTAAGCTGGTAGAATTTTACACGCGTTTCTGAAAAGCCTCTATTCTTCCGAAACGATGGAAACTTCATGAGACTACACGGCGTCACACCCCAGAAGACAATGGGTTTGATCTTCACAGTAACTGTTATGAGACGCTCAAAGAAGTAACGATCCCAGACCACAGGCACCGCCAAACGCCACCCATATTGGGCTAGCTTCCAGGCCTTATTTTGTGACTACACAACAACAGGTCTACAGGAAGTAATGGCAGCTTCATAACGATAGAAGACACAATTAAATTAAGTTACTGTGGAATACATTCCGACAGACCTAAGAATCGTAGATCGACCAAGTGACAGATGGAGAGACAAACACCCATGGAGCTGGAACAAGCCTGGAATGGCTTATACCCTGTTGCTGCTGTTGATGCTGATGGACGACTGGCATGCAGTCTGATTTACTCTCTCTACATATTCCACATTCAAATCGCTGATATTCCGAAATCCGCCACTGCAACTCAGAGCTATGCACAGTAAAAGACGCACTGCTCAAACTTCTGTACAACATGCAGCCAGTCTCCCTTCAGATTGGACTTTGGAGTTGTGAAGGGGAAAGCCATCTGACAGACCAACGTCAAGTTGGCGAATACAGACGCGGCCAAACCATCTTGCGCTGTATACGACCTCCCAAAGTGGCCGCCCGGCTTGTCTATTTTCAGTTAATGCAGTTTCCGGCAGTAAGAAACCAAGCCACGCCCACACACATCACAATTGTTGCAATAAAACTTTCACGGGAGAAGCAAAGGCTGTGGATATGTGAGAACTAAGCTCCAGGGAGAATAACCGGGCATGAGGAAGGAGAGGGAACAGAGTGAGGGAGCTGGAAACTAGTGGGACTTGCACTAAAGTAACAATGGCATTAATTAAACTGAAGGGGGCTGAGATAGGCCACACACACAGCACGCATGTGATAAGTGTGAAATACAACACACCTGTAATTTTGATGACAGGAGATTATTATTATTATTATTATTATTATTATAGGTTATTTGGGCGTTTATATCGTGTGAATAAGCACATAAAATTCTAAAAACTGCAGTAAGATATCGAAGTTCGTGAACCTTGTTTCGACCTTTCGTGACTTTCTAACAAACCAGAATGACACCAATTGGTCGGCGAGTCGGCTACTCCCACTTCCCTATTACTGCGCAAATCATCCTCAACTTAGTCATTCAGTAAGGTTTACTGCTTTCGTGTTGTAGAGAGTTCGACTGCTGCAATCAGCTGACATACTGTATGCTGATAACAAGCTTTTGTTTCTAGATAAACACACGCGTTTTATACTTTTGTAACGTATTTTTATTACAGGTATTTCACTTGTTGTACGCAATAAACAGGCGCTGTAAGCTAAAAACGGAAGCTGCTGTTCAGACAGTTTTATCGGTGCGCATTCATCAAGAAGCATGGCAACTGACACGCAATTCGTACACTTCTGTCTACATGTACTTGCCTACAGCCTGAAATGGTTCAACAGCAGCCGAAACATGTCGCTGTGCCTAAGTTTTTTTTGGCGCGTTCGTGAAATTGCGACAAGCGACTATTATCTTCGCCATGTGTCCGTCCGTCCGTATGGAACAACTCGGCTCCCACTGAACGGATTTTCTTCAACATTTGATTATGTGGGTATGTTCCGAATCTGTCGAGAAAATTCAAGTTTCATTAAGATGTGACAAGAATAGCCGGTACTGTACATGAAGACCGATACACAGTTTTTATCGTATCTCACTTAATTCTTCTTAGAATGAGAAATGTTTGGGATAAAAATTGCAGAGAAAAACAAAACACACATTTTATGTTCCACAACTTTCTCCCGAAAATCGTGCCGTTTAGTAGATAACGTGGAAAAATTTGGTACAGCCGGACAGGCCACAGATGACAATAAAATACGGGGCTTGCGCACTGCATGCTGGATAACTACCCCCCCTCCTCCTCCTATACACACTACACACACACATACACACACAACACACACACACACACACAAACATACACACACCACACACACACACAAACACACACACACCACACACACACACAAACACACAACACAATATGCAATACCTAATGTTTACGCGAACGCGCCTCAATGTTGCGTTATACGTACATAAACATTCTTGTTGGTAACCACTTACCACTCAACGTGGCGTCATACCACCGTCGATTTTAATCTTCAACCAGAACGCTCTAATAACCCCACATCACGCACTATTCGGGGTATATTTTGTGTTGTGATAGCGTGTGGTCACTCGATTGACAAACGTACTATCAACATGGACACGAAATGTCCCTCTGATACGCTGGCAACTTGCTGCTTGTGCTGATACCAACACGAGTTACCTGATGGCTGACAGCCTTGCAATACGAAACATTAACTGACGTGCACAAAATCGCGTGAAGGAATGCAAGGGGATGAACTATACTGAACAGAACACTTGCGACATAACTATACACGGCACGTGGCAGGCCATGGCAACAACGCAAGAACACACGCTTCCGATCAACTGAACTTAACACTACTACCAACTGATTCACAGCGTCGTGTTGTTTACGACAGCGCAGTGCAGAGTGGTAACTCAAATTAACCTGCTTTAGCCACGTCGCTAAGCAACTATATTTCGGCAGAGTCTATCGCAATCCGAACAGTCGGCATTACTTTTATGTTTATGGTTACGGTTACGTGCATCGCTGATCTAAATTAATAACAGTCCAACGAGATGCAACACAAAGCTGTCTATTATTCTGCAAGTTCACTCTACATGTTTCGGGTTTCTACTACACCCATCATCAGTACACAAAACTGTAACTACAGCCTCCGGTACTGGTCATATTTTAGTGCAGCTATCTCCCTCTAACGTGGCCAAACAACCACACCCATCATCAGGAGTACACAAAACTGTAACTACAGCCTCCGGTACTGTGCAGCTACCTCCCTCCGTGTCCAAGAGACTTTGGCCACGTTGGAGGGAGGTAGCTACACAGTACCGGAGGCTGTAGTTACAGTTTTGTGTACTCCTGATGATTGGTGTGGTTGACACCCGAAAAATGTAGAGTGAACTTCCAGAATAATAAATAGACTGCTTTGTGTTGCATCTCGTTGGACAGTTATTAATACAGATCAGCATTAAGTCCTTTATTCTTCAGCGAACGTGCCTCAGCCCTTGCTGTCCTCCCCATTGCGGCAGTACTTGTGCAATACATAACAGAATTAGACTGTAAACCACCCCCCCCCCATGATAAGTTAAGCATACAAGTTAATACAATACCGCCTTCAATCCAGCATGACGGCATTACTCGACGCACCACACGGCGAATTTTATAGGAAGATTAAACTTAATTATTTCGCGCTGAATTTTTATGTCTACGAGCTGGTCGATCGAAAAAATACGGTCAGATGACTCTAAACAGCTCTGCGGCACTACCAGCCTGCTAGCCAATGGGGGTAAGAGGGCACTTTCGTTTGGGGCAAAGGCGCCGGCCATAAAACTGACCCACCCCACCATCTAGTACCAAGCTCAACAACGAATGCGCCTGTACCTCCACGCCCAAATACGTCAACGTGGCACGTTGCTTAATTACGCAAAGAGCCAACTTCTCTCTACTTGTGCTTTGGTATTTGTAAATTATCTTCCACGTCCTGCAACAGGGAGCGAATGGGGGTTGGAGAAAAATGCATAATGAGAAGCTGCACAATTTGCGGACCAAATTTCTTAATAAATGCTCTATCAAATCTATCATTTATAATATAACAGGCCAGAAAGGGAAGACAGCATCAAAATGTGCGTTAAAGAAAAAGCTTACAAAGACAAGGATTACATTTATAGGGAGCATGATATAACAAGTGGCGGAATTTGTCGACACGGAGATGAACTGCAGGGCTGAATTTAAAAAAAAAAAAACCTTGGAGTCTTTGTCAGAGTAGTTCGGTTTCGCAGTGTCAGTGCCTTTCCACCAACGCTATGTACCCACATTTCGCTCACTAAATACCGACGCCACACAATCCGAGCGCCTAAAACATGATTCAAATAAAAGGACACAAAAAAGCGTCGAATTTCTGGACCAGAAGACGGATCCTCAGCAGTAGCACCACTGTCAGAACCTCACACCTCGCGCTTTCCGCACTATAAGGGAGCCTACTGCGAGTATCTTACGCATTAAGATGGTTTAACACCCAACACTGCAGCCTCCCGCTGGGTCCCTGGCCCATTCAAGCAGTAATATACGAAATATAAATTTACACTAACAGAACGCCGTAAGTCGAAACATGGCGGATTTTCAAAACTCAGTCCCAAATATGTACCCTACATCCAGCACATGCCAGGACAGAGGTCAAACCCCAGCTCAGAAACGGCGGTAGTCTGAGGTGCACAACGCCTCACCTCAGGGGATGTGACAGAGACCATGGTGATACAGCCTGTGGTCTAAGAGAAAGGCGATGTGTCTACTTCGAGAAATGTCTGCACCAGTACCACTATCACAGCTTCAGTCCGGCATAAACTGCCCTGTAACTGAAACCAGGCCTTCAAGGTGAGCAGCAGACGTATAATCGCCCGAACTCGGACATCAAACATCAGAGGTTCCAACCAGAACATTCCTGGAGCACAAGTCGGGAAACCTTCAGCAGGCCTGCTGACACACAATATAGTTAGTTTTACTAACAAACAAACACATTAACCAACGAACTCCACAAGCTACAGTCCTTCCTGAGAACAAACAGCTCCCCAGCTGTCCAAGAAATCCCTCATTCTTTATGGCACCAGAAGGTTCAGAGTCACATTCACAAAAACCCGCCACGCATTCCTGTCCTCGGCCAAATACAACAATTCACCAAGCTAACAAGCAATTCTTTTTAAGATCCATTTTGGTGTCATCCACCCAAGTGTTCCTAGCTCTTCCAAGTGGTCTCTTTCCTTCAGGTTTCCCCACCAAACCCCATCATTCATTTCTCTTCGCCCCCCCCCCCCATATGTGTCACATTCTGCCCCCACGCCACCTTCCTTGATTACTCCCCACACTAACATCAAGTGGCAAGCACACAACATGGAATTCGTCACGACGGCGGGCCACATTCATCCCGGTTTGACCACAGGAGTCCCGGTATACCTTAAATTTTAATTCTGGACGCCGAAAGCCCCGGGCTTTTACAAATCACGAATATGAGACATCTCTGACAACGTGTACCAACATGCTGAATTTCCCACACTGGGAGAAAACATGTATAGTACAGTCATGAACAGACACTGACTGGAAGGAACTGCAGAGTGAGAGGAAGATGTGTAGATTGGTGACTACAGAGTGTAGACTGAGAGTGCGAAGGGTCAGGGATGGATATGTAGACAAAAATCAGTGACTTGAGAGTCTGGGGTTCATCATCATCACCACCACCACCACCATAAATGACTTTACAAAACGCACTTGTGCTGTTCAGTTTGCACGTTAATAAATAACCATTGAATTATAATTATAGTTATTATATTGTGTATGTGTGTCATAATTATCTTGTTGTAGTAATATTAATAAATTCCTATTTTACTGCGTGATACGTTAAAAATTCCGTGTTTTACCCCACCACCACCACCACCACCGCCACCCCAACAAGGCCATCACCGAAATAATGGACGGCTCGTCTCCATTCATTTCCTTCAGGTCTACTTGCTACTGCACATTCCTCAAAACATCCGCTTTTAGCCTCAATACTTTACAAGTCTGTCTGCCTGTCTGTCACATAAAGGTGATCTATCGCTCGATGGTATAACGCTAAAGCATTAGTGCTCCATGAAGTGTAAAGCATATTAGCAGGGGAAAAAACTGCAAATGAAAGACATACAGACGTACAATAAATAATACGTCTGTGCAGACATAACAGAGGGAACTAACTGAATGTAGCCCGGGGGGGGGTTTGACCCTGAAGTTACTTATAATTTATGCTTGACTTTAAAAATCGTACTAAAGTAATGGGTGAAGGCCGTCAGTTACAACTAGCTTTTATGTTATATTATTACATAACCTCAATGCGCAACATGTTTCGGCTGCAGTACAAAATGCCATCATCAGACGAGATTAAAATACCAAATAAAAGTGATTACTTAAATAACAACTTCTAGCGTTACATGCCGCACCTAAATTAAATCGCAATGTCTATCTTCTGGCTTTTTTAAATTGCATCTAAAGAATCCTAAGAGTTTCTTTTATTTCATTATTCCAATACTCCGGTACTGGCCATCAGTAGATTTCAGCTGCAGGGTAAATCACGTAAAGGTTTGATATCATCCAGTCTACAAAATCTGTGTTTATGGAATTTCGATGTGTGATGTGGGGGGGGGGGCGCAACCCACAAACCCCCCCCCCTTTCACTACGCCCCAATTTCTGAAAACTAACAGTTCCTCAGCTATCAAGAAATTCCCTGGACCCACAGGTTCATTACCGTATTCACAACAGCCCGCAACGTGTCCAAAACACGAGCCAGATGAATCCAGCCCACACCCTCCCATCCTTCCTCTGTTACGATTCATTTTAATAATATCACCCGATCAACGCATAGGTGTGTTCTAAGTGATCTCTTCCCTTACGCCTCCCCACCAAAACTCTAACACCAACCTATCACACGTCCCACCGTCTTCATCCTCACTGCTTTCTTCGCCGTATGGTAAATCACGTTGTTCCTCGCTGTGCTATTTGCTCCAGTCTCTCCTCTCACTCTCTCCCTCAACACCCTCTCAGCCTACACGTTTTCAGATTCCATGAGACATAAATCTTCAGCAATGCATATGTCAGGAACTCAAATCTCGCACCAGAACACACCAATGACGTCCAGACTTAAAACTCGCATTCCAAAACAAAAAGAAATAAGTGACAGTATTTCTTACCGTAAGCATATATGGGTAGATGAAATGATCAGTGAACATCAGATATGGCTGTCAAAACGAGCAACTGTTGCAGCAGCAAGGCCACCACTCCTCAACGCCAACTGTCCAAGGCAAACTGAAACAGTACGCTGGTTCCTGCCTTCCGTGTGGGGAAAACATACAGTTAGGGACGCAGGTCAAAGACGAAATCCTTATCACCCACCAAATGCATCCGCGACTTAAGTTAAACTAATCGCTCTCGCGGTCCAACAACAACCAGCTTGAAAACTACGACAATTTCAAGTAACATCCATGTCTGCCCCCAGTACAACGAGTACGAGGGGCAGAGCGGTTAGGGGGTGGCGTTCACCGAATACCCCCATCTAGCATTCAGGTTAAGGATGAACAGATTTGTGTAGTACTGTGGCATTCATATATCTTGATACCTGAGCTCCCTAATATTGCTCACAGCTGTAGTCAGCACGGTCCGGCAAATGCTAGGCTGGCGTCGGACTGGCCAGACAACGTCACACTCGTTCCAAAAACATTTACTCCACTCCTATCGCAATGTGGGGCCGGTTCGCCTTATCAAATAGCTGGGGCGGTCCATAAAGCAAAATGTACTGCTATGCAATACTGTGTTGAATTTCCTGACAAACCACTTCGCTTCACTGGCTAAAAGGAGCTAAAGACTGCTAAGGATTAACCAACTAACTCCACGGTGTTGAGTCCTTCCTGAAAAGCTAATAGTTCCTCAGCTAGTCCCAACCCGCCCGCATTTTAGGAAACCGAAGGTTCATTACCGCATTCAAAACAGCCTGCCACCTGTCTCCTTCCTCAGCCAGATCAATCCAGTCCGAAGTCCCCATCCCAATTCCTAAAGACCCATTTTAAAATTATCCACCCATCTACACCTAGGTCTTGCAAGTGGTCTCTTTCCCTCAGCTCTCCCCCAACAAAGCCCTGTATGCATCTCTCCTGTCCCCCCACGTGTGCCACATGTCCTGCCGATCTCATTTTTTTTTATTTGATCAGCCGAATGAAATTTGGTGATCAGTGCAGATCATAAAGCTCCTCGTTATGTACTTTCCGCCACGTCCTTCTCTGGCCGCCTACTCAACACCAGTTCTGGCGGTCATACAATGACAAAACGACAGCAATCTTGATAATTAAGCACCACTTAGTGCAACACGTTTCGGCCTTAACTGCCATCATCAGGTACTGTCCCTTAAAAACGCCTCAAGGTATAGCACTTATGTAAAACATCAGGCCGGGCGTAAAATGAATTCTGATTCTCTACTTCGCTAGCCTGTGCGTAATGGACACACACCTTGTTGTATCTGTATCGTACGAGTACACGTACTGTACTTACAACATAAAACAGTAAGGGTAAAGGTAAAACAGTCCGGGAGGGCCCCAGAGGGTTCCACGAAGCTAAGGTTCCTAGATTTCACGACAACGGCACCGGCCGCCTTTACCCCCAGGAAATACTCCTGGTACTCATTTGTCAGAGGCTGGGTCGACCCCAAGGCCATAGTGCGATCGGAAGGATTATGTCAATGAAAAATTCCAATGACACCAGGTGGGATCGAACCAGCGACCTTCCGATTTGTACCACAGCACCTTAACCATGGTGTTACCGCGGTCCCCCCAACATAAAACAGTACCAAGGTTAATATAAACGCAAAAAAAAAAAAAAACTTGGATATGCGCAATGAGATTTAAAAAGAAATACAGATATGTACGGTAACCGCTTCACAGGAGAGAAAAAGGTAGGAAGTTTAAAGTAATGAAAAGGAGGATCTAAGATTACGGAACCAAAAACATCCGAAGGTCAGCAACTGAGCGGTCCGAGTAATGGCCATATTTGTAACAATATACTTACTCACTCCATGGTGCAGAGTCCTTCTTGAGAAGCTGACTGGTTTGCAGCTAGTCAAGAAATTCCACGCATTTCACGGAACCCGAAGGTTCATTACCGCACTCACAAGAGTCCGCCACCTGTCTCTATCCTGGGCCAGCCCAATCCAGTCCATATACCCACATTCCACCTCCTGGAGATCCATCCTAATAT
>Ga0123354_10020414_pt1 | contig 10421 bp, 6 predicted proteins | sample TergutLab28metaG_2_FD_97872 | JGI IMG/M metagenome (GOLD analysis project Ga0123354, IMG submission 97872) | Labiotermes labralis P4 segment gut microbial communities from Petit-Saut dam, French Guiana - Lab288 P4 | ecosystem: Host-associated > Arthropoda: Insects > Digestive system > Gut ...
CCGGGATTGGCGCCGGCCACGCGCGCGGCGTCGACGTACGGCTCGACTTTGGCCTGCACCGTGGCGTTGCGGGTGACGCGGAAATACTGCGGTATGAACACGACGGTGATCGAGATGGCGGCGGACAGGATGCCCGAGAAAACCCCAGACAGTTTGCCGGAAACCATGATTGAAACGACGATGGCCAAAAGCAGCGACGGGAAGGCGTACAGGGCGTCCATGATCAACACCAGAACGCGGTCGATCCAACGGCCGATGTAGCCGGAGAAGACGCCGAGCGGCACGCCGATCACAAGCGAAAGGGCGACGGCCAGCAGGATCACCTCAAGGGCGGTTCGGGCACCGTAGATGACGCGGCTCAACACGTCGTATTGGCTAACGGACGTGCCGAGGATGTGCCCTGGCCCCGGGGGCAGTTGGGCGGCGAAGGTGTTGTCGGCAAACCCGTAAGGGGCGATGAGGTTGGCGAACAGCGCCATGATGATCATCACCAGCACGATGAACACACCGATCAGCAGCATCACCCGCTGGACACCATGCGTGCTGCGCAACAGGGCAACGCCAGGGAATTGGCGACGTTTCTGCGGACGCTGCTCGACCTGGCTTGACGGCCTGGCGATGGCGACGGTGCTCATGTCAGTACCTCACCCTCGGGTCGACCAAGGCGTTGACCAGATCGATCAGGAAGCTGGCGAACGCGATGATGATCGCGATGGCCGTCACGATTCCCTGGACGGCCACGAAGTCACGGTTTCTCAAATATGAGCTCAGCCAGTAGCCAAGGCCCTGCCATTCGAAACTGGTCTCGGTCAAGATGGCACCGCCGAGCATCATGGCGATTTCCATGCCCATCACGGTGACCACCGGTATCAGGGCATTCCGGAAGGCGTGGACAGACACCACCTTGTTCTCGGCGACGCCGCGGGCCCGGGCGGCGGTGACGAAGTCAGCGCGCAGGGTCTGCAGCAGGTTGATGCGCACCAGGCGGATAAACACGCCGGCCGTCAACAATCCGAGCGCCAGACCCGGCAGCACCGCGTGACGCAACACGTCTACCACGTACGACCAGTTGCCGCTCAGTAACGCGTTAAGTATGTATATGTGGGTGTTAACCGGTTGCGAATCCAGTGCCACCCCCACGCTGATAGATGCTCTGCCGGCGATGGGCAACCATTTCAGCCACACCGAGAAAACCAGCTTCAAAAGAAGGGCGACGAAGAACACCGGCGCCGCGTAGAACAGGATGGCAAACGCCCTGATCGCCATGTCTGGGCCCTTGTTGTAGTGGCGGGCGGCCAGGCGTCCCAAAGGAATGCCCACCAGGAACGCGACTATCAGCGCCCAGAACACCAGCTCAAGCGTGGCCGGCCCGTACTGGACGATTATCGACGACACCGTCTTGTTGTCCATCGTCCTGCCAAAGTCGCCGTGCAGGATGCCCCACAGGTATCGCCCGTACTGCACCAGGATCGGATCGTTGTAGCCGGCTGCCTGCTTGCGGGCTTCCAGCTGGTCTGGTGGCAGTTTGCCGCCAAGGGCGGCGGTGATCGGGTCGCCGATCACGCGCAGGAAAACAAAAACCACCGTCACGAGAATCCAGACGGTGGGGATGATCAGAACCAGGCGCAACAGCAGGTAACGCAACAGCACATTGGGCGACCGCGTCTTCTGTGACGACGTTGCCTTGGCCTTGAGGCGGGGTTCGTTGGCTTTCGCCGCGTCGGCGGTCGACGTCTTGGTGTCTACTGCACCGGGCATCACGTCAGGGGCGCCGTCGGCTTCCGTTGGAGCATCGGTTTCAGCCATGGCATCCTTTCTGCGAGCCCAACTTTACGTTCGCAATATGTGCTTGCCCGCACGGCCCAACAAGTGGTCGGGTCCGTGCGGGCAAACATTGGTCGATCAGTCCTTGGTCAGCGTCACGAAGAGCAACATGTCGCTGACAGCCAGGTTCACGTTGCTGATGTTGGTGCGAGCCACTGCCCACTGCGAGCCTTGCAGCATCGGCAGGGTCGACAGGTACTTCTGAGCCATCACAGTCTGGATGTTTTCAATCTGCGACTCACGGCTGGCCGCGTCCGGGTTGCTGACCTCTTGCGCCAGCAGGCCCTGGATCTCGGCATTGTCGAAGTGGTTGGCCAGGAAGTTGTCGGCTCCGAAGAACGGCGACAGGTAGTTGTCGGCGTCCGGGAAGTCGGGGAACCATCCCATCTGGAAGATGGAATAGACGTCCTGCGTGCGTTCCTTGCTGTAGGTGGTCCATTCGGCCGACGACAGGGTCACCGTGAACAAGCCCGTTGCTTCGAGCTGGGTCTTGATCTGGGCGTATTCCTGGTCGGACGAGCTGCCGTAGTGGTCCGGGTTGTACTGGATGTTCAGCGCCACTGGGGTGCTGATTCCGGCGTCGGACAGGTACTTGGCGGCGGCGTCCTTGCTCAGCGGATAGGTGTCGCAGACGGCCGTGTTGGCGCCGACGAAGCCGTCGGGCACGTAGCTGCAAAGCGGCGTGTACTGGCCCTTGTAGACGTCATTCGACAGCGCGTCACGGTCGATCGAGCTGGCGATGGCCTGACGGATGGCAAACTTCTGCGCGTCCGTGTCACCTGGCATGGTGTTCAGGTTGAACGTGAGGTAGCGGATCTCGCCGCCCTTTGCCTGCCACACCTTGACGTTGCTGTCTGACTGCAGCGTCTGGATGTCGGTCGGGGTCAGGCTGCGGTAAGCAACGTCGATGTCGCCGTTGCTCACGGAGAGGCGCATGTTCGTCGCGTCAGTGAACGTCTTCACGGTGATGGCGCTGGCTGCCTTCGGCAGGCCGCCGTTGTAGTCGGCGTAGGGCGTCAGGACGAGAGTGTCGTTCTGGTTGTACTGCGTCAGGGTGTATGGGCCTGAGAAGGCGTTAGCCTTCACGATGTCGTTGTCAGGCGTCAGGGCCGTGGCCGATAGAACCTTCTCGTCGACGATGGGGCCGGCGCTGGTGGCCAGGATCTGCGGGAACGTCTGGTCGTCGGCCGCCTTCAGATTGAAGTTGACGGTCAGTGGATCCGGCGCGTCGACGCTTGCAAGGTTGCCCAACAGCGACACGGGGCCGTTGGGGTCGTTGATGGTGACGATGCGATCGAAGCTGAACTTGACCGAAGCCGATGTCAGCGGGTCGCCGTTAGCGAACTTCAGGCCCGACTTGAGCGTGCAGGTGTAAACCGTTGGCTGTGAGAAATCGCAGGATTGTGCGGCATCCGGCGAGGGTGTCGTGGCACCCGGTGCGAAGTTCAGAAGGAATTGATAGACGTTCGACTCGATCATCAACGAGCCGTGGTCGTAAGAGCCGGCCGGGTCAATGGTGGTGATCTTGTCTGTGGTGCCAACCGTGATCATTGTGGACGAACTGGTGCCGCCGGCACAGGCGCTCAGGGCCATCGTGCCCATCAAGGCCAGCACAGTAAGTGCTGTTGCTGTCTTCTTCATGTGTTACCTCATGTTTGATGAATTATTGCCAGGCATTGCAACCGCCCTGTCTCCGCTAGGTTTGTACCCACCGGATGGTGCGATTGATGCCGTGCCACAATTATGTACGCACGCCAAAGTGACTGGATAGGCACCAATATTGCCCACCATATTGCTCCGATACCAAATTGTTACCTAACCGTGTGGAACGATTTTTTGCGTCCTGGACCCGACCAGTCTCGCAGATTACGCGTGAAAACTGGAGCAACGCCGCAAATATTACGGTGAAAAGCCATATGTGCAACGTATCTTACATGTTGCATGGCGGGTCTCAGATCTCAAGATTCTTCGGTGCCCGGAAGGAACTCCCAACCGTCAGCTCGGGCGGTGGCTGGAACAACCACCCCGTCAGAGGGGAATTGCGGGCGCTGCGCTAAAAGTCGAAGGCATAGATGTCGTGCGCCATGGGCTGGCCGTCGGCATCGTCGCGGGTGACGACGCCGATGCGCCACTTGTCGAACACTGTGCATGGGTGCGAGATGCCAAGGCCAACGATGTCACCCGGCTGCAGCAGCGCCGTCGCGGGGCCCGCGAGGAAGGTGTGCTGATCGTTCAGGTCCGTGACTGCGATGCTGCCCGGCTCGAATGGAATCAGCGGCCCAAGAGGGCCCGACATGCCAGGCGCCGGCTTGGTGCGATGCCACAGTGCCACCGGTAGGTCGATGTCGAACGCCAGGTCGCGGCGGCCAGCGTTCAGGAAGGCGAGGCCAGGTTCTGGCGTCGACACAACCTGGGCGTACACCGTCGCCGCGGCCACCAGCTCGCGTGGCGGGTCCAGGCGGGCGAGGGGGTTCTGACGGGCGTAATGCCCGTTGTCATGTGCCACGTACGCACCCGATCGGATCACCAGTTTCGCGCCGTTACCCAGCGGGCTTGGCAGGCCGGCGGGTGCCAGGCGGTCAAGCACGACGTCAAGATAGAAAGAGCCTCCGGCGGAGACGATCATGGGCGACGCCGTCACGTCCGGTGTCAGGGCTGTGCTGGTCGCATGGATCTCACCGACTGCCAAGGCCACCTCGATCATCCGGTCGCACCAATCGGCGACGCCGTCGCTACCCATGCCACCAGCGCCGGCGGGTGCCTCGTAGCCGGTGACGCCGCCGAGTATCAGGTGGGCGTCCACCACTCCCTGCGCGAGGCTGGCCGTGTGCGCCAGCCCGCGCACCCCGGTGCGGCCGCCGGGCACGCCGTATTCAACCAGCAGGCGCAGGTTTGACGGGGTGTCCTGCTCGCCGCAGTCGTGCAGGGCGTTGAGCCCGGCTTGCGAGTCGACCTGCAGCCACACCTCAAGGCCAGGGTCGGCGCGCAGGGTTTCGCACAACCGGCAGATCTCGCGGTGGTCCAGCAGTTCGTTGGCCAGCAGCACCCGGCGCGCGCCCCAGTCGATGGCCGTGCGCATCTGGCCGGGCGTGGCGACGGTCGCGGCCCAGGCACCGGCGGCTTCTTGGCGCTGCCATATCTGCTGGCTCATCGGCGTCTTGACGTGCGGCGCGTGCAACACGCCGCGCTCGGCGGCAAGGTCCGCGAGGCAGGCGATGTTGTGGGCGATGGCAGCGTCGTCAAGCGCAAGCAGCGGCCAGGCGAACAGGCGATCTGTCAGCGGCTTGGGGTGCCGGGCCAGCTCGTCGTGCAGTTGGCTCAACGGCACAGGCTCCCTGAGCCCCAGTCCCTTGGTGCGGACGGTCAGTATCTGGTCATAGGTGCTCATGGCATTGTCACCTGCTGTTTCTGCCATGGCAGTGGCCCGTCGACCGGGCGGTATTCGACACCGGCGGCCGCCAGCCGGGGCAGGTGGGCCTGCTCCAGGCGGGCCATGAAGGCGGCCGACGCGGGCGACCCGGGGTCACGCTGCTTCGGCGCCGAACCCCACACCGCCTCGCTGAAAGCCGCCAGCCGCGGGAACGCGGCGTAATCGACTCGGCGCGAGTCTTCGAGGCGCTCGCTCCACAGCTGGGCCTGTGCGCCAAGGACAGAACCCTGCTGGCTTTGCTCGATTTGGCAGACGCCCCCCCTTACAGCCTTCACATCGGCGTCGTCAATGCGTCGCAGCATGTCTGTGTCGAAGGCGTAGACGTCCTGGGTTGTCAGAGTGTCACCGTAAGGCGACGGCTCGTCCGGGCGGTCGCTGGCCCGGTGGTCAAGGTAAACGTGTTGCTCCGGCGCCAGCACCACGTCGAAACCCTGGGCTAGTGCGCGGGCCGCCTCGGGCAAGCCGCGCCAGGCCATGACGATGACGTCTGGCGGCAGGTCGGGGCCGCAGGCCTCGTCCCACACGATTGCCCGGCGGCGTCTCAGCCGCAGGAAGGTAGCCAACTGGGCCAGGAACCAGCCGTGCAGGCGGGCCACAGACGGGTTGCCCTTGTCGTCGAGCAGGTCGAGGGCCGCCGCCCTTGCCTCGATTGCCAGGTTGCCCTGCCAGCGTGTCAGCGGCACCTCGTCGCCCCCGATGTGCACGAACGGTGAGTCGAACACGTCACACACCTCGCCGAGAACGTCGCAGAAGAACGACACCTGGTTTGGCCCGGGGTCCAGGACGTCTTCACTGATGCCCCAGGTGGCGGTGACGCCACGCGGCTTCTTGCTGGTGCCAAGCCACGGGTAAGCGGCGATGGCCGCCTCCACGTGGCCCGGTAGGTCGATCTCCGGCACGACGGTGACGCCGCGCTGCTTGGCGAAAGCCACGGTCTCGCGCAGATCGTCCTTCGTGTAGTAGCCGCCGTGGGCCGTCTCGCTGGCGTCTCCCTGCCGGTGACTGCCGACGGCCGTCAGTTCTGGGTAGCGGTCGGTCTGGAAGCGCCAGCCCTGATCGTCGGTCAAATGTAATTGCACGACGTTCAGATGGTGCATGGCCGCCAGGTCGATGAAACGGCGCACGTCGCGCGGCGGCATGAAGTGACGGGCCACGTCAAGCATCACGCCGCGCCAGGCCAGGCGTGGGGCGTCTGAAATCGTGCCGGTGGGCAGCACAAGGCTCGCACCCGGCAGTGGGGCCTGCCGGAAGGCTTGCGGGCCGGCCAATTGCCGCAGTGTCTGCAAAGCGGCGAAAGCGCCCGACAGGTCTGACACGTCGATGTTGATCTGGCCTTCAAAGATGCCCAGCTTGTAGCCGGAAGGGGCTATCGGCTTCGCCGTTTCTGCGGCGTGGCGCAACGTCAGTGTCACAGCCGCCTCGGGGCCGGTTTCGACGCCGAAGGCGTGCTTCGTGGCGTCGGCCCACCAGTCAGCGGCGGGCAATAGGTCGGCGTCGCAGTCGATGGTGATGCGGGCGGGGTCGGTGACGGCCAACTCGCCGTGGTTGAAACGATTCTTGCGGGGAAGCGGCACCGTCATGGTGCGCGAGTCGAGTACGTCATCGTCCAAATAGGTCACAGGAAAAGAGCTTACTCAAAAGAGACGGGTGAATCGTGGCCAAAGCGGCGTCCGGCTTTATGTTTCGCTAACTTTGCCTGCGTCGGTGGGCATGACACACCGCCACCGGGTAACCTCTTGCCGGCGGGGCCATATAGAATGCTCAACGAAAGGAGCATCATGTCCATCGACCAAACCAGCCCCGTTCTTCCGCCTCCAGAGTCCCAGATCCCAGAGGCCACTGGCGCCATCCCAGGCGCTATGCCAGGTGCTATGCCAGGCGCCATGCCCCCAGGGCCACAGCAGGCCTATCCCGGGTACCCGCCTTACCAACAGATGTATCAGCCACAACCCCAGCAATGGGGTGGCCAGCCAGGGCAGCCGCCGTACATGCAGATGCCGCCGGTGCCGAAGCAGCCGTCTATCATCACCGACCCCAAGGCACTTGTAGACAAGCTGCCACTGACCGCGCTAATCGTGTTCTGCGGTTTCGCTGCTGCGGCGTTGTTCGACCTGATCAGCTACGTCATTCCCGGTTACGGGGTGGCGCGGTCGATCATCGGAGCCATCGGCTCGATTTGCTACTACTGCGCGTTTGGCGTCCTGGGCTTTGCCCTGCTGATGGCGCTGAAGTACTTCTTCGATCTCAAGAAGGCCGAGGCCGAAGCCGCGGCCGCACCGGCTGAAGACAAGTAGCCCTGTCGGCTTAAGTGGCCACTTCGGCGGGCCAACGATTGAGCATGGGTTCACCGATGATGCGCTGCACCGCGCCCCATCGGTGAAGCCATGTTTTCGCGCGCCCACTGGCCGGATACCACGGCTGTAATTACACCGTTGAGGTTTATGCACAGGTGTGCATAAACCGGTGGATAACCGGCGCGGTGATCGATCGCACGCCGGGCTCGTCACGTTGTGTCGCCCGCGCTGATGGCGCCCCCGGGTTAAGATTTGGTGTACGTGGTGATCAATCCGCCTAGCCCCTGTGATCGATGCCGCAGCTCGGTGATAAGTTAGGTCGGACGTGGTGGTCATCACCCTTGATCGGCGAGGCGATCAAAAGTACAGTTGGCAGGCTCGGAGGCAATGACAAACGAGTACATACCCGGCGCCAGGCGTCAAATGGCTAGTGACGACGATGTCTATAGCCCACCGCCTGGCCCTTCTGCGCCGCCCCCGGTAGCTGGGCCGCCCCCGGTGGCTGCGCCGCCCCCAGCGCGGCGTCAGGAGCCGGCACCGGTCCCGCCGGCGCCACAATGGGCTACAGACACCAGCGGCGTCCCGGTCTACACTTCAGCGCCACCGCCCATCTGGCGCGCGCCGCAGCCAGAACAGCAACCAGGCCCGCCGCCGCAGCCAGGACCGCGGCAGCCAGGCCCGCCGCCACTGGCGGCCCCAGCCCGGCAGTTCGTCGAGTATCCGGCTTCGCCGCCGTCCGCCCAATCCATCCCACCGGCCCCGCCGCTGCCGCCCGTTGCACTGTTCCGCGACGAGTTGCCAGGTGATGGCCAACCGATGGCCGACGGCGCGTTTGCCCCACAGGCCGACGGAATGTTTGCCCCACAAGGTGGCGGCGCACCCGCCCCTATGGCGGACGGCGCACCCGCCCCGCAGGCGGGCGGCACGTCTGCCCCAAAGGCCGGGCGCAAGCAGAAGCCGGCCAAACCGGCGAAACCAGCCAAGCCACACAAGCGCCGCAGGCTTTGGATCGTCATCGTGTCGATAGTGGTCGCTCTCGCCCTGGTGGGCGGCGGCGGCTTCTATTGGTGGCAGCAGCAGAACTCCAGCCCTGATGCCGGTCCGCAGGTGGCCGCAGAGTTGCCGGCGGGCACGCCAACCCTGCCGGCGCCGCCCGCACCTGACGCCCTGTGGCCGCTGACGGGCATTCCGATGGCGGCGGACGCCAGCAGCGGCCCCTCGCTGTGCATCAAGATCGAGAACGCCAAAGCGGCCCGGCCACAACTGGGCATCGACCACGCCGACATCATGTTCGAGGAGGTCGTCGAGGGCGGCATCACGCGTTACATGGCGGTGTTCCAGTCGGACATCCCGAAGCAGGTTGAACCGGTGCGGTCGCTGCGGCCGATGGACCCGCCGCTGGCCAAGCAATTCGGCTGCGCCCTCGTGTTCTCCGGCGGGCAGGCGCCGTTCGTGTCGGCCGCCAAGTCGTCGGGGCTGACCCTGATCTACCAGGACCACGGCGACAAGGGATTCTCGCGCGACAAGAAACGCTCGGCACCACACAATGTCGTCGGTGACATGGCAACTTTCATGAGCGCGGCGAATAAAGCCAAGCTGACTCCGCCGCAGCAGGCGTTCGCCTACCCGGACCTCGGCCAGGCCAGCTCGATAGTCGCCGGCGGCCAGCCGGTCTCGCGCATCAACATCACGATGTCGAGCGTGAGCAAGCCCCACTGGGTGTGGAACTCGACTCGCAGTGTGTGGTTGCGGTACGACGACGACAAAACCAAGTCTACGGTGGTTGGCGGCACACAGCTCTACGCCACCAACGTGCTCACGCTGAGCGTCGCGCTTGTCAACACGCAGTACAAGGATCCGGCCCACAACCCGGTGCCAGAAACCCAGATAGTGGGTAGCGGCACCGGCACCTTCTCAGCGGCTGGCAAGAGCATGCCGATCCATTGGTCGAAGGCGTCTGCCAGCCAGCCGATCGTGCTGACCGACGCGGCCGGCAACCCGGTGACCCTGGTGCCCGGAAACACATGGGTCGAGCTGGTGCCGAAAACCGGTTCGGTCAAGACGGTGGCCTGACCAAAACGCGGCTTCGAGCATCGTCGGTTCGTCTGCCATCTATTCCGGCCAGCCAGCGCCGATACGGGGGTGTTGCCTTACCACCGCGTAACACTATGCTGTACTCATGCTCAACGCCTTACCACAGCCACGAACCCCAGACCCGGCCGAAGCCCCGCCGCTGCGCTGGGGCATCCTCGCCCCCGGCGGCATCGCCGGCCGCATGGTCGAGGCGCTGCAAGCCCACACCCGCCAGATCGTCACCGCCGTCGGCTCGCGCTGCCAGGAGCGGGCCGACCAGTTCGCTGCCACCTACGGCATCGACCACGCCTTCGGCAGCTATGAGCAACTGGTGGCCTGTGACGACGTCGACATCATCTACGTGGCGTCGCCCCATTCCGAGCACGCTGAGCACGCCATTCTGGCGCTGAACGCCGGCAAGCCGACCCTCGTCGAGAAGGCGTTCACCCGCAACCGCGCCGAGGCGGAAAACGTGGTGGCCGCCGCCCGTGCCGCCCGCGTGCCCGTCATGGAGGCCATCATGACGAGGCACACGCCAGCTCTCGACGTCGTGCGCCAATTGATCGACGGCGGCGATCTCGGCGAAGTCGACACCATACTGGCCGATCATGGCCAGAACCTCGTGCACGTGCCCCGCGTGATCTTGCCGCAGCTGGCGGGCGGCGCGCTGCTTGACCTCGGCATCTACTGCGTGCAGCTGGCCGTGTTCCTCGGCGGCCTGCCGCAAAACGTGCTGGCGACCGGAGCGCTCACCGACACGAGTGTTGACGCCCATGATTCGATCACGTTCACCGGCCTGC
>Ga0123354_10020415_pt1 | contig 10421 bp, 7 predicted proteins | sample TergutLab28metaG_2_FD_97872 | JGI IMG/M metagenome (GOLD analysis project Ga0123354, IMG submission 97872) | Labiotermes labralis P4 segment gut microbial communities from Petit-Saut dam, French Guiana - Lab288 P4 | ecosystem: Host-associated > Arthropoda: Insects > Digestive system > Gut ...
CTCAACCTACTCCAACACTGGCTGGAACAGTGGAGAATCAAAGTAAATCCAACTAAGTCCGCACAGGTAACATTCACTACACGACGAGACACCTGTCCGCCAGTAAATCTCCACAATACTCCCGTATCCGTAAAAAAAAGTAAAATACCTAGGGCTTCACCTAGACGAAAAACTAACGTGGAAGACGCATATAAAAGCCAAACGATGCCATCTGGAACTTAAACTTAAAAACATGAGCTGGCTAATAAACGCACGTTCACAGCTATCCCTAGACAGCAAACTAACCGTAAACAAAGCAATACTGCGACCCATCTGGACATAAGGGATAGAGCTATGGGGATGCAGCAAGCCATCCAACACCAAGATCCTCCAAACATTCCAGTCAAAAATGCTCAGAATGATCAGGAGTGCCCCCTGGTACGTCTCCAACCAAACCTTGCACTGTGACTTCGAAATCCCGAACGTAAAAGAAGTGGTTTGAATTAACGCCAACAAATACAAAAATCGCAGCACGGAGCACAAGAACCAACTGATCAGAGCTCTCTTCAACCCCTCAGCCGACAGACGACTCAAACGACTATGGCCGGAAAACTTAGCTCAATAGCACAACTCCAGTGAACCACCGATGGATGGTGCCTGCCTCAAGACCTTTTCTTACCTCAACCATACTAATTACTCTGCCTAACTGAGTAGATTGTAATTTGCAATATACAATAAAAAAATTAGTCCACGAACTTTTCCATTCACACGATTGCCAACTCACTTTCATCAATCATTACATATCTTTCGTTCTACATATCCCCAACAAACAATAGTATAGGAAAGTAAATAAATACAATATAATTTTAAGTTCCTGTAGAGTTTATAAATTCAGTTTGCACATCACAAACAATGCCGCGACTATGTATGTCGTCTGTGTAATGTTACTCCGGTAAATAATAGCTGCTGCTCTCAGAATCATGGGAGAAACATAAACATATTGCGCTGGCATAACTGAGAGACCGTTAAAGTTAAATACTGTGGTAAAAAGTTATTAATTTGCTTTAAAGGGGTAATACACTCACCCACCCACCCACCCCCTCCCACACACACATACACCACAGAGCCATATATGTATATATAATGCATTTACATTCGAGGGGGTGATGATAAGTCCTTAGCCCGACTTACTTCCCGATATCGTAGGACGGAATCGATAGTGTCGTTGGAAAGAGGGTTCTGTTCATGTGTCGAATTGCAAGTCTTTTCTTGTTACAGAGGCTGAAAGGAAGCAGGTCACGTGACGTGTGCGATTTCAACAACATGGAGACGCGAGCTGTTATCAAGTTTTTTTTCTCCAAGGCAAGGCGCGAATGAAATTCACGCCATTCTGACAGAAACATAAGGGGAATATGCACCATCGTATGCCACCATCAAAAACTGGGTGGCCCAGTTTAAACGTGGTGATTTTTCCACCTTTGGTGCGTCTCGTGCTGGACGACCCAAAGCAGTGACCACTCCGGAGATTATTGATCAAATTCACGAGCTAATCTTGGAAGACCGCCGGATTTCGGCTAAATCATTAGCTGAGCAACTGGGCACCTCACCTGAACGGGTTGGGTCCATCATTCATGAAGATTTGGACATGCAGAAGCTCTCCACCAAGTGGGTCCCGAAATGCCTGAAAGCGGATCAAAAACATCGACGGTGCTTGTCGTCTGAACAAATTTTGGAATTTTTTTGGCACGATATAAATGATTTCCTGTCGCGATTGGTGACCATGGACTAAACATGGTTATATCACTATGACCCGGAGACGAAGTAACAATCAGAGGAGTGGCGGCATAGAGGCTCACCCCACCCCAAAAAGTTCAGAGTGCAAAAATCCGATGGAAAAGTTCTCGTCTCGATTTTTTGGGATCAAGACGGCATCCTCCTCATTGATTATCTTCAAAAGGGCCAAACTATCAAGGCAGAGTATTACTCACCTCTGCTGATGCAATTGAAGGACATTTTGAAGGAAAAACGCCGTGGGAAGTTCACCAAGGGGGTCTTGTTCTTACATGACAATGCCTCGACTCACAGGGTACTTGCAACCCAGAAGAAACTCGCCTACCTGGGCTACTAATGTCTTGATCACCCACCCTATTCTCCGGATCTGGCCCCGTCGCACTACCACCTGTTCCCTGGACTAAAAAAAAAAACAATTGAAAGTTCGCCATTTTTCGTCCGAAGCGGAGGTCATTGCTGCTGCGGAGACCTGTTTGGACGAACAATCTTCTGAGTTTTTTCGAGTGGCTTGCAAAAATTAGAGCAACGGACTAAAAAGTGTATTGAGCTTCGTGGGGAGTATGTTGAATAAATCCCGAGTTTGGTCGCTGTAGTTTGTTTCTTTCCTGGTCGGGTTAACGACTTATCAGCAACCCTTCGCGCGTGTGTGTGTGTGTGTGTGTGTTTGTGTATATGTGTGTGTATATATATATATATATATATATATATATGTGTGTGTGTGTGTGTGTGTGTGTGCGTGTGAGTGTGAAATATGAAGGTCTTGTAATTTTACATATTAATGACATATTTTGAGCCCTGTAAAGTGAATTCTGGATTAAGTATTTACTGATTGCTTCTTGCATTATTCAAAAATGCTGTTTCAACTGAAAGTAGTAAGGGACCGGAGAATTGGATTTCTATTCCCAGCGGAAGCAGAGATTTTTTTCTCTTCTTCACAAAATGGGGCTTGTTTGTCAGTCCCATTCAGCCACCAATCGAATAGTTACTGGGACCTTTCTCCGAGTTCTAAGCACTCGGAGAAATAATGTGAACACTCACCCCATCCAGTGTCGAGGTAAAGAATGCGTGGAGCTACGCCTTCACTCCCGTTTACATCTTCATGGTGTGGTGTCAAATTAAGCGTAGAGATTTTGTCTAATGTATTCCCTACATTCATACTTCACAGTCACTCTAGAATTCGACGCTATATAACCGAACACACTTGAAATGCTGTCCACAAAATCAAGTAAATCGAAAAGTATGTACACTTAAAATGAGCAGTAGACAATAATTTTCGTGTTGCATGTGTGTATGTGTGTGCCGTAATCTATTACAGAATTCATTGGTTTCCCGTAACACAAAATCTAGCTTGTTCCAACAGTATTACGCCCCGCTACGTTGGTAAAAATGTTGACATTCTGCTTCCAAACCAGACGTCACGTGACTTGCATCCCAAGCACAAGACTGCGTGATCCATTTAACATCAGATTAAACGGCAAACACACAGGGGTCTCACTAAAAATGTTAAGGAGAATTATCGCATTTCAATTTAAAGAATTCAAATAATGTCTGTGAGGAAACAAAATAAAATTTTTAATTAAACAGGCAAACAAATTATAGCAGAAGTGTATACTTTGAAAAATGTGCATCAAATTTTAAAAAATACTGTTGTGTTCCTCCTTAAACACTTCATTTTCCAGTGACTCAGGAATTACTGTAGGATTTAAATTATTTTCCTACGGAGCTCTAAATGTGATTTAGCGAAATTAATTTAATTTTGGAAACTATTAACCCAATATAACCCACACTCTACCTGCAATTCAAATAAAATTTGCGGGTTTCGCTTAAAAATTGTTGTAGAAAAATGTATACAAAACATTAAGTGAATTATTTTAATTAGTCACCAAATGTACGTAAAAATGAGAGAAATTTCTGGCATATAGAACGCCGATGGTTTCGTCAGTGCCTTCCGTATATCGGAATTATTGAGCGTCTGAACGACGCATAAAAGCCGGAGAGTGTTCAGACGAAATACCTATAAATTTTCAGTTTTTATAAAAATTTTATGTTTTCTCTTTCATTTATACTACGTCGCAACTAACAAGAAAATTCAAACATACATGTAGAATTCTTTACTCTTACCAGTACTCGCAGTATCCCTGTTTGTTAAAGCTGTATATTATATGTGCAATATGGGAGAGTTCTGGATGTAATTAGAATCCACATTCCTAATTCCTTCAATTCTGGCAGTAATATTAAATTCATACTTTGACAGTCAATCTTTGTCTACAACACTATTCACTACGTGGGCCTACAATTTGATATTTAAAGCAAAGTAGCCATTACCTGCGGGAAAAGTTGACATTCCTGTAGACGGTGTAAATGTAAAGGCAACGAAGAAAGGTAATTATAGTATAAATATATTTTTATATCAAATAAATATGTTTCAGGACATAGGTAGTTAACCTTGTGAAATTCTCTGAAGACTCATCTGTAAAATGCATAACAATGTTCCAGGCTGACGTACGCCAATTAGTAATAATTTTGTTGTTTGATTTTTCAGTCTCCTGAAGATTTAATGGAAAATTAATACAAAATTCGTTATCCGTAACATTTTTAAATGCAGTTCAACTTTCGGTTTTTTTTTCGAATACATGAATCTAGGGCTGCAAATGAAGTTCTTCGACTGACGTGGAGTGGAAATGATGTTTGAGCAGCAGTATCAATCGTAAAAACAAGACGTGAACAGCATAATTGCAACATCAGAATAACAAACATAATAAATGAGTTTGTCATGGGGTGGGGTGCAGGAGTACTCCTGGAAACATCTGCAATTATAACTGCTACATACGGTACCTCACACACGAATCGTCATTAAACGGGTAGGTACTTATCATGATAGAAATCAAAAGGTACAGTAATCCCATTACAGGCCCGGTGTAGCCCAGAGGGTGGGTAGAGATATAGCTCTACTTTTCTATGACCGCGGCACTAGAAGGGGGTGAGTGGTCAGCAGCAGGCCCTGGCCGCACTTTGCTCCCGGGAAAGACCCGGTACCCATTTTACAGGAGGCTGAGTGGGCCCCAGGGCCGGTATGGATGGGCGGGAAATCTCGTCCCCACCGGGATTCGATCCCGGACCGTCCAGCCTGTAGTCAGTCACTATACCGACTGAGTTAACACGGCCCACACTGTCATGATATCATGATAGATATATTCAGTGAAAATTACGAACGCAACTTCCTTTATTCTTGTTTATTGCACCACTTCGCTTGTTCCATTAGTATTAAACTTTAACGCCTAGTGATTAATTTAAGTTTCAACAAGTTTAGCATTCAAATACCTACGTTCTGCTCACTGATTGAATTTATTAGTTACTTTGTGGAACTCCCAACCAACATAAACTATTTCTCTATACAGTTTCGACTGATTGGTTTTTATAATCGGGAAAGACAGTGTTTTCTGTGCGCGGTAAATACTGAATATTTAAACATAATTCAGATTGACCTCACATTTCAAAGTTATACGGTACAACAAAAGTAGGCATCTGTTACGAAAAAAAAGCCCCGTGTGGATAATAAGTCCTTAAGTAGTACCTCCGTCCGTTTGTCCACATCTGTCTGTGACACAGTGTCAGCGAATATTTTGTGACGAATTTTCATTAAATTTGGTGCAGCATTTCTTTACCTAATGCTGTCGAGCAAGCATGAGTTACATAAATATCTGCTAAGTCCCTGTCATATTTTACTGGGGCGTAAATGAATTTATACACGTAATTCTCAAATTTCTTGACCGATTTCAGTGAAATTCGATGAAGAAGGTCAGGCGTGATGCCGCTAATCGATCATAAGCTTCGTGAAGATTTACTTGGTGTAAGCCACATTTTATGTAACAGGTCGCGAAGACGTTCCACATTTTTCGTCTCATTTGGATAAAATACTGTGTAGAATATTCTGATATAACGCAATTACGTAATAATAAGTTTTTTCTTAATCGGCGAAGGGAAAGCCATGCTTTACGTAAGGAGACGAATAAAATGTTTTCCGTATTTGTTACACTTTTCACCCGATATGGATAAAATTCAGTAAAACAAATGTCCTCAAAACTTCACTGAAGTTGTAAGTTTTGCGAAAATCGGCCTAGTGAAAGGTATTATTACCTAAAGGTCGTAAGCGAAATTCTATCAATAATTTCCATACTTGTGGGCCAGGTAGCTCAGTGGATATAGCGACTAACTACGGGCTGGACGGTCCGGGATCGAATCCCGGTGGGGACGAGATTTTCCGCCCGTCCATACCGGCCCTGGGGCCCACTCAGCCCCCCGTACAATGGGTACCGGATCTTTCCCGGGAGTAAAGTGCGGCCGGGGCGTGCTGCTGACCACTCACTCACTTCTAGTGCCGCGGTCATGGAAGAGTAGAGCTACACCTCTATCCACCCTCTGGGCCACATCGGGCCTGTAACGGGATCACTTTACCTTTTACTTTTACTTTCCAAACTTATCTTCCGCTATGGGGGAAATTCTCTATAAGAAATGTGAACACGAGGATGTTGACCGTTACTAAATTTCGTGAAAAGTGTCTTACAGAAGATCCTACTTTTCCCACAACACAAAATGAAATTATATTTAGGTGTGTTTCGTTAAATCGCGTGACATTTACGAAGAAAGCAACGCATCAGTAAGGTTTTTTTCTACTCGCACTTCAGGGAATACGCCATTTTCAGTCTTGTTAAATTACTGCCTTTCTCACACCTAGAGCTATTCTCGTGACATAAAAGGCAGATCAGTATCAAAAACAAAGGCCCTCTATTACACATATTTCTAACACAGATATCAGCCAGTTGGGAGAAGGATATTAAAATGCATATTAAAGAAAGATCTTCTAAAACATGTTATTGAAGGAAATATAGGACGAAGGATAGAAGGAATGCGAATACGAGCAAGAAGACGTAAGCAGCTAATAGATGACCTTCAGGAAAAGAGAGGATACTGGAAATAGAAAGAGGAAGCACTATATCGCACTCTGTGGAGAACTCGTTTTGGAAGGGGCACTGCATATGTCATAATGCAGGCTAAAAAATGGAAGAATTAAAACAGGAGACTGTGAGAATGTGGATTGGATTCATCTGGATCAGGAGAGGAACAGGTGACCGACTCTTTAGGACATGGTAATAAACTTACGGTTTCCATGAAATGCGGAAAATTTCTTTACAAACTCTCCACGGAGTAATTTATAATATAGTACAATTAGATTAAAAACTAATTCACCGCTTGGTTTATACTTCCATACCGCCAAGTGTCAGGATAAGAAGGACAGATTCCAAAATATAACGGAGTTGCTGGAACGCTGCATCTCCCGAATACAATTAAAATTTTATCTGTGCAGCAAATACTCAGTTCTTTACCTTGCAACCGAAAATACACTACAACGTCAAGTTACTTTTTTACGGGATTTGACACTTTTGGGTTCGAGACAGATCTACGAAAACTAAGGCGTAACCTTCACTGTCGCCTTCATCAGAAGATCACATCTCATATGAATTAAACTTGCTGGAGAAGAAACGTGATGGTAAAATGGTAAGTGTAAACGTCCTTAAAGATCTTGTCATTCTTCCCGTCTAAGAAACAGTTTCCAGTATCCGTCACGTGACAGGCTCGGTTGACGCAGAACAGGTCTGCGTGTAACATATGCAATATATACTGAGAGAAACTCGAAAAGTTCTTTTTGAGAAACTGTACTTTAAACAGGATATATCTACAACGCATGAATAAACTTCAACAGTAAAGTGGAATGCCAACTTGATGCAACTTGATAATTTTATTGATATATACTTACCTTGAAATGTTTTGGGCGCATACGCTCATCATAAGGAGCATTAGATGTTGAGTTGCAGCATATGGTTTTCTGCACCGAGTTTTTGGATGGGTGGTGGTCTTGAGAGCCGCCGCGTAGGTCGTGTGCACGGTGCGGATGGTGGCGTCGCACGGCACCATCCGCACCGTGCACACACGACCGCACCCTAAACATCTCGAGCTAAGAATACATCAATAAAATTATCTAGTTGCATCAAGTTGGCATTTCACATTATTCCATGAGGAAGATGGACGGTCAAAAAACCCTCAGATTTCAAGAGTAAGTTCTTCACATTAAAACGAAGACAAAGTTCATATAAATATGTGTCCAGAATGGGTGTTTTTTAATTCAACACATTCAGCAATAAGGGCCTTAAATGTGTAATATTTTACACCCAACTGACATAACACATTCGCAATACATGTTCCCATTTCAATAACTGTTGATTTCTCATTGTTTATCAGGTCACTGTTCACTTAAATGCTCAAAATGTCCTCCTTTAAAACAAATAAACTCATGACCACATTTGAACATGCACTACCGCACCCTATCAAAGGTCCCAGGGCGGTTGTTAATGGTTCAACGGGGTTCAAAAGTGCTTTGCTAAAGTGTTTTTTCATCTTAATTATGCTGAAAACACAATAGTTTTTAAGTGTCTGCGGTCGGTCGAAAGTGGTAGTTGTTCTTCGAAAACTTTTTGCGGATATACATTTATGTAAATATTTTTTTCTTGTTTTGGTGAGGCAAAACTCACTCCTGAACCGTGTCTAAGCATTTTAGATATATTTTGTATAGACAAATATCACATGATATATACAGTTCATACGGTAGTGGCATCTATGGGGAACTTTTTTGTGATCAAGTCATATCGCTAAAACGGAATTTTCTTCAGGTAAGTTATCTAAAATCTTTCATTTGAAAAATAGAATGAATGCGGGAAAGTAAATAAACGTGTTACAAAAAAATTTGTAACGACGGGAAAGTGACAGAGGTTTAGTATGGAATGTATAAAATGTGTAGCTTCTGCTATCAGGACACTTATCCTATCAAATAGCTTTTAATTTCAGATGCCCCATTAAACCATAGGAGGTTTACGCACCAGTAAACACTCAGATAACCGTATTCTGAAATATGACATGTGCTCTAGTACACACGTACCCATATTTCAGTGAAGCCTAATGCCTCGATATTCCTTATACAAGTAGGGTCAACAAGCTTCTCCAAAATGTGGGTACTTGTCTAACGAGACTACAGTCTATCACGTATCAAAGACCTTAATCTGATATTCATTCCACCAAAAGAGATTCGTATTATAGTTTTTCCTGAATATTTATTTTCTAATTATCAAAAGAACAGAACGGTTTCATAAGAGAATAATCTGAAGCCTTCGGTTGACTGTAGGAAATTATAAATGCAGTTTAATGAGAAATACAATGAGACAACAAACACTTCCCCGACCACATCGCTCTCAGCTCTTGGCGTCATCACAGCGAAACTAAAGATGAAGTATTAAATTCTGAACTTCGTAATATAAGTAGGAGAGCTAATTAAGAACTCCTCCAACTTCTTCCTCCAGCTGGTAAATAAATCAATAAGTATAGTAACCAGACAAAACACTGAGGTCCGAGGTTCAATTCAAGGCCCATTCAACACTTTTTGGACACTTCATCATGTCCCGACCGGCGCTTTTGCCAATCTGAACTACTGTTCACTGATTGTGAAGATTTCAATACCATGCATATTCGTATAGCCATTACGTATTTAATATTCAAACTAAATGCACATTATACAATTGAGTGCACATGTTTATTACTAAATCTCTCCTACATTTTTCGGTGTGTACTGCACCATCCTCAGGAGAATTGCGTATCATTTGCTCAAAACTATTTTCTTTTTGTAACTGCATACAGTAATCCTCCTAACACGAATTGGAGCTCGGCCAGTAGAAGAACCATGCATCCAAAAAGGACAAACCTTAACAACAATATATTTCACGCGCTACATACTAAACGCCATAAAAACAAATCTATGCGACAAAATAATAGACTGAAGTAAAAGTTAAAAAGCTATAGATAAGCCTAACTTCTTGAAAATATTATGAAAGAAGCTCAGACTTTCTACTAACCAATATACCTCCATTAACACAGTAGAACAAAGAAAAGACGGAACACCTAACACCCACAAAAAAAAAAACAAAAGTGGCAAGAATCTCCTCCAAGCCAAACACGACAACTTATCATACTGGAACTGGAACATATTCCCACGGACTGAAATAAACAAAAATACACAAAAGAAACATTAGTGGAGAGAAACAGAGAATAAAGATCACTTACTTACTTACTCCATGGTACAGAGTCCTTCTTGAGAAGCTAACTGGTTTTCAGCTAGTCAAGAAATTCCCCGCATTTCACGGAACCCCAAGGTTTTTTACCGCACTCACAAGCGTCCGCCACCTGTCTCTATCCTGGGCCAGCCCAATCTAGTCCATATACCCACATCCCACCTCCTGGAGATCCATCCTAATATTATCCACGCATCTACGCCTAGGTCTCCACAGTGGTTCCTTCCCTCACGTTTCCCCACCAAGACACTATACACCCCCCTCATCACCCATACGCGCCACATGCCCAGCCCATCTCATTCTTCTCGATTTTATCACCCGCACAATATTGGGTGAGGAGTACAGTTCATTTATCTCCTCGTTATGCAATCTCCTCCATTCCTCCGTTACCTCGTCCCTCCTAGGTCCAAATATTCTCCTCAACACCATGTTCTCAAACACCCTCAGCTTCCTTTCCTCCCGCAATGTCAGCGACCA
>Ga0123354_10020416_pt1 | contig 10421 bp, 7 predicted proteins | sample TergutLab28metaG_2_FD_97872 | JGI IMG/M metagenome (GOLD analysis project Ga0123354, IMG submission 97872) | Labiotermes labralis P4 segment gut microbial communities from Petit-Saut dam, French Guiana - Lab288 P4 | ecosystem: Host-associated > Arthropoda: Insects > Digestive system > Gut ...
CCCCCTTTTTTTGAGGGGTGCAAAAATATAAAAATTTTAATATGAGAAATGATAGGCGAAAATTTTGGTTAAAATTTCTGGTAAATCTTTTTTATTAACATTTGTTAACATTTATGTTGAATAAATAGTATTTTTGCCGCTCAAAATTTTTATTAATCTAAAAAATAATTTTATGAAAAAACTATTTATTATTATGGCTGCCATTACCTTTTCTTTCTATGGTTTTGCCGGCGGTCTATTAACAAACACGAATCAAAGCGCGCGCTTTCTTCGTAATCCTGCGCGCGGCGCTTCTACAGAAATTGATGCCATATTCAGCAACCCTGCCGGGTTATCGTTTATGAAAGAGGACGGTTTTTATATATCTTTGAACAATCAAATGGCATTTCAAACCCGTACCATTAATTCAACTTTTCCACCGTTTGTACTAAATGGCGGAAACGATACAAAAGAGTACAAAGGCACAGCCCAGGCATTTTTTATTCCCAGCATTCAAGCTGCATACAAATGGAAAAATTGGGTGTTCAGTGCAAGTTTTGCCATTGTTGGCGGTGGCGGAACATTAAAGTATAACAATGGATTACCCTCATTTGAAGCCATGGTAGCCGGCCAATTAATCGGATCACTTAATCAATTGAATGGCGCTGCCACTAATTCAGGATATACGGGCGATCTTGCAGGTTATTCTCTTGATATGAAATTGAATGGATCTTCTATCACGTATGGTACACAACTTGGAGTGAATTACAAAGTTTGTAATATGATTTCGTTTTTTGCCGGAGCGCGCGCTTGTATTGTTCGAAATGGATACGATGGTTTTCTAAATAATGTAACGATACCAAATGCCGGCGCTTTGATTACACACTTTACAAACACTGCTGCCTATTTGGAATCAGTAGGTCTTTTAGAACAGGCTGCGGCGTTAAGAGGAGCAGCGCAAGGTTTTTCGCAATTAGAAGACGGAGCTGCTGCAACCGATATTAAACTTAATGCCAAACAGGCTGGCTGGGGCGTAACTCCCATTCTTGGTGTGGATTTCAACTACAAAAACCTAAACATAGGTATAAAATATGAAATTATTACTCAAATCTGGATCAAAAATAAAACCAAAGAAAACACAAGCGGCATAGCAGATTTCGACGATGGCAAAAGAACCCGTAGCGACATACCAGGATTGCTGGGAGTGGGCGTTTCTTACAAATTCCTTAATGAAAAATTGATTGCAAGCGCAGGCTTTCACTTATTTCTTGATAAATCCGCTAAAATGCCTAACAATAAACAAGATCATCTCAAAGGAGGCAAATATAATGAACACAAAGGCAATAGCTACGAATTTATGCTGGGATTGGAATATGTTATCAACGACAAATTTTTGGTTAGCGCAGGAGGACAAATTACACGTCTCGGACTCACCGACAATTTTCAATCGGATATGAGTTTTTACTGCAATTCATTTTCAATTGGCGTGGGTGGAGCTTACACCATTATCAAGAATTTGACACTTAACTTGTCGTACTTATTTACCAATTTCGACAAATACACCAATAATAATACGGTTTATGGCGGCAAAGAAGTATATACCCGCACAAGTCACGCTATTGGCATCGGGCTGGATTATAAATTCTGATCCTAACAGGCGCACTTGCATTTACCTGCTTTAATAGCAGCTTGTGCAGCAGCCAATCGTGCAATAGGTACGCGGAATGGAGAACAGGACACGTAGTTCATACCCTTTTTGAAGAAAAATTCCACAGAAGCCGGGTCTCCACCGTGTTCGCCACAAACACCCACTTTCAAATTCGGGCAGGTAGTGCGTCCGCGCTTGATTCCCAACTCTACTAATTCACCTACTCCTTCTTGATCTAATGTGTTGAACGGGTCATTATCCAATATTCTATTATCCATATAGTTGTGAACAATCGCATTCACGTCATCGCGGGAGAAACCGAAGGTCATTTGCGTTAAATCGTTTGTGCCGAATGAGAAGAATTGCGCTACCTTTGCAATTTTATCGGCAACTAAAGTGGCTCTCGGAATTTCAATCATGGTACCGTATAGATAGTCAATTTTTAATCCGAATTTCGTTTCCACCTCCTTTTGCACTTTGTCGGCAATCGTTTTTTGGTGTTTCAACTCATCCACATTGATGGTAAGGGGCACCATGATTTCCAACATTGGTTTATGGCCTTCTTTCATCAGTTCCGCAGTGGCTTCAAACAACGCACGGAATTGTGTTTCGGTAACTTCAGGATATACGATTCCGAGTCGCACGCCGCGAAGTCCCATCATGGGGTTTACTTCGTGAAGTGCATCAATCCGTTTTTTAATCTCCTCGTAAGGGATTTTTGTTTCGGCAGCCAGTTCGCGTTGTTTCTCTTCGGTTTGGGGAACAAACTCGTGCAGCGGCGGGTCCATCAAACGGAAAGTCAACGGCTTGGCATCCATTACCAACAAGGTTCCTTTGGCAGCCTCTTTAATATAAGGTTCAAGTTCCTTTAATGCTTTAACACGGTCGGCGGTATTGTCAGCCAAAATCATATTGCGCAATTTTGCCAACGGTTGTTCGCTGTTTTTGCCGTAGAACATGTGCTCGATACGGAATAGTCCTATACCTTCTGCACCGAAATTGATGGCGTTCTGTGCATCTTCCGGTGTTTCGGCGTTGGTGCGCACACCCATTGTGCGATACTTGTCCACAATATCCATAAACTCTTGAAAACGGGGATTTTCCGTAGCATCCACCATACCTATTTTTTGGTCATACACCCAACCTTTCGTTCCGTTTAGACTTATTAAGTCGCCTTCCCTAAATTCTTTTCCTGCGATTTTTATTTTATTGTTATTCAAATCAATATGAACGGCATCGCAACCCACGATGCAGCATTTTCCCCAACCACGCGCCACCAATGCAGCATGAGAAGTCATCCCACCGCGGGCGGTCAAGATACCGTCAGCGGCACGCATACCTTCCACATCTTCTGGGTTAGTTTCTTCGCGCACTAAGATGCACTTTTTGCCGGCGCGGGCAAACTCAATCGCTTTCTCGCTGGTAAGCGCAATAATACCTACAGAGCCTCCGGGACCAGCCGGAAGACCTTTTGCCAAAACGGTAAATTTGGCTTCCTCTTTGCTGTCTAAAATAGGGTGCAACAACTCGTCTAACTGGGCAGGATTTACACGCATAACCACCTCTTTCTCTTCAATTCTGCCTTCGTGAAACATATCTAATGCCATATTCAGCGCGGCAACACCGGTGCGTTTTCCTACGCGGCATTGCAACATGTACAGCTTGCCTTCCTGAATGGTAAACTCGATGTCTAACATATCTCTATAGTGTTTTTCCAAAATGCAGCGGATGTCGAAAAGTTCTTTGTAGGTTTCCGGCATCAACTCTTGCATAGAGTGCAAGTGTTTGTTCTGCTCGTTTTTAGTATCGTCGTTCAACGGGTTTGGGGTACGGATACCGGCCACCACATCTTCGCCTTGCGCATTGATGAGCCATTCTCCGTAGAAGATGTCTGTTCCGATAGCGGGGTCGCGGGTAAAAGCAACACCGGTGGCGGAGGTATCGCCCATATTTCCAAATACCATTGCCTGAACGTTTACGGCAGTGCCCCAATCATCAGGAATACTTTCAATTCTTCTGTAAGAAACTGCTTTTTTGCCGTTCCAACTTTTGAAAACCGCTTTGATACCACCTTCTAACTGCGTGCGGGCATCGTCGGGAAATTCAACGCCGAGATGTTTCTTTATCAAGGTTTTAAAATCATCGGCTAACTGTTTCAATTCTTCGGCAGAGATTTCAGTATCCGATTTATAGCCGCGTACATGTTTGAACTCGTCTAATTTTTCGTCTAAAATTTTGCGAATTCCTTTTCCTTCTGCGGGGTCTAAGCCTTCTGCTTTCTCCATTACCACGTCGGCGTACATCATAATGAGACGGCGGTAAGAGTCATACACAAAGCGAGGGTTATTGGTTTTCTTGATCAATCCGGGGATAGTTTTAGAAGACAATCCTATATTGAGTACGGTATCCATCATGCCGGGCATTGAGCTGCGGGCGCCTGAGCGGCAAGACAATAGCAACGGATTATCGGCATCGTCATATTTTAAGCCCATTATTGTTTCTACCAGTTCCATACCTTTCCACACATCCGGCATTACTGTTGCGGGGAGTTGGCAATTATTGGCGTAATACGCGGTACAACAATCGGTAGTTACGGTAAGTCCTGCGGGAACAGGAAGTCCAAGATGACACATTTCTGCAAGGTTTGCGCCCTTGCCACCCAACAAGTTTTTCATGTCGGCTTTACCTTCGGCAGTTTTTCCTCCAAAGGTGTAAACATACTTTACATTACTCATTTTCAATAAATTTAATGATTAAATATTACTAATTTTTTGTTTTTAAAATCGGTCGCGAAAGTATATTATTTTCGGGAATATTTGTTGCTATTTTGTTAATAGTTAATTCTTGTTATTATTCCCTCTCAAAATCATTACAATACCGGGAATAAACTTCTTTTTAATCCCATTTAAAGTATAAAGATAAACATCGCAACCGTAGTAGTAAGTGCCTTCCGGGAGCGGGCGATGCGTTTTTTCATCTTTACCATCCCAGTGAATATCAGGGTTTTCTGTACTGAAAACACGTTTTCCCCAACGGTCGTGAACCTCTAAACGGATCTTTTCTACATTGGAATAAGGAAATGGAAGCCAAGTATCGTTGATCCCGTCGCCATCGGGTGTAAAAACATTGGGCAATGAATAGTTATCGCACTCATCCACATCAAAACAAAGTTTTGGAGTCATTTCGGAATAGTTGCCCGCCTTATCTATAATGAGCATTGCATAACAACCAGTAATAGAAGGAAGATTTTGAATGATATGGGTGCAGGGCTCCGGATAACAAACACCAAAGTGTGAAAAGGAATCAATGCACGAGAGTGACGTTTGATAATTGGGTTGGTAATAGATATAATATTGATAGGCATCTTCAAAAGAATCAGGATAAGGAAATCTCCACAAAAAAGTAACATTTTCACAATCGGTAGTAATTTCAGTATCAGGCATATCGGGTGGAACATTGTCAACGGGCGTTCCACACTGCTGTTGCGAGCGATTATAGAGTGGCGCCACAGTGTCCGGAATCTCATATTGCCCCACCGATTTAACATAATAACAATAAGTAACCCCATTGGTTAACCTATCATCTTCATAATGATTATCAATAGATATTCCAATAGAATCAAATTGTTGAGTATGATCATGGTAACGATAAATGACATAGGACAAATTATTCCACGGAACTTCTTCGTTCCAAGATAATTTTACTCGTTTGTCGGTTTCATAAATCGTCAAAAAAATAGAAGAAGCAGGATCAGAAGTTTCAATATATTCCAACACTCCTGCTTTATTTTCTCCCCAAAATTCTATCTTATAATAGTATTGTATCTCTTTTGTATTTAATGAATTATCTAAAAACGAGGTGTCTAATAGCGAATAATTGGTTGTTAAATAGACAAAATTATTTTTATCATTAGGAGATCGAAATACCCGATATTCATAACTGGGACCCGGAAAATTAATTGTATCAATTTCGGGTGGTGGGAGCCAAGAGACAAATATTTCTCCTTCACTTTCAGACGTTTGCACAACATCTACATGAGTAATCATGGGGGCGTCGGTAATAACAGCAGTGCAAGTTTCATTGGAGGAAACACTTTCGGCGCCATCTTCAAAAACGGCTACGATTCGATAGCAATATTCGCGACCGTGCATCAGCGGAATAACCGATCCGTTATCTATATAACTTGTATCAGAGGCATTTACTTTAGCTAAAAGCTGAAATCCTGCAGAAGAAGGGATACCTGTTTCGCAATCACCGGGCTCAAATTGAGAGCTTCCGGTTTTTTTATAAATATAGATCTCTTTCGCATTAGAGCAACTGTAGTTTTCCCATTTTAAGGTAACTGTATTATTTATGGGGTATGATGTTAAATTTTTCGGCGCGGGTGCAATCACAGTGATATTGACTGTTTTAAAAGAAGTTAAATGGACTTGAGGTCCATTATCCGTAGCTTTTAGCAGCATTTGATAGGGAGATTTTTTGATGTGTGCACAATGCGTTTGCCACCAAAAACTTGTTTGCAACGGGGGCTCTCCCGACACATTCACAGGAATTGCAGGGGAGATGGTCATTAAAAAGGGTGCACCTGTAGCAGTAAGTGTTACTTGAGAGGAAGTTTCGTCGGTAACAGTAATCCCTAAAGCAATCAAACTACCGGCAACCACACAGGTATCGGCACACTGAATTTGCGGAGGTTTGTTGTTACAAGCCGCGATAGTGATTTGCATATCGCGCACTACACTCCCTATAAATTGCCCTTTCCGATATTCGGAAATTAAAATGGCAATATTGTATTCTCCCTGCATGATGGGAGTTTCCCAAATCAAGTCTCCCGTAATTTCATCAATTTTAATATATTGTGAAGCCTGCGGCAAAATATATCCCGGAATGGAGAGCCCATCTAATCCGCGGCAATCAATAAGTTTATACGACAAAGAATCGCCATCGGGATCATAAGCGCCTACATTGTGAAAGTACGTAGTATTCACACAGCCATTATCTAAAGGCGGGTTTAGCAGTTGGACAGAATTGTTAGGTCCCAAAAAAGGATTAATCACAATGATTGTTTCAATAAAAAACGGAATATTTACCGAATTGGGAATATTGATGATGCCTGCATTTCGGTTAGGGTCTTCAAACGTAACGGAATAAACACCTGATGCAGAATAGGTATGGGTGGCAATGTAGGTATTTTCAGAAATATCGGTTGCTACTGAAATTTTAGAAAATCTCTGAATAAAACTCGTGGAGTTATCGCCCCAATCTACTTCAATTTCAGGACGATCCGCCGAACTTGGCGTGTACGTATAAGTAATAATGGTAAATTTGTAAGTCAATCCGCCGAGATGCTCGTATGTAATTTCTCCGGCACGTTGATGGGTTGCAAACCCCGTGCTCGATAATAAAAATAGCCCTAAAAACAGTAGAATTTTACGCATCGTTTTGTTCGAGCAAAGAAAGCAGTTTTTCTTTAAATGCAGTTTCGTTTTCTAAAAAAACAACTTCAATAGGAACTGTGTAATATTCAGGCATATTTTCATACATCTGTAAGCGCACTGCATCTTTCTCAGTAGTTAAGATGGTACAATTTGATCCACCTAACTTTTCTTTTAAACGAATAATTTTTTCAATATCCTTCTTCGTAAACTCATGATGATCGGGAAAATGTAGAGAATGGAGTTCATTGTATTGCGTTTTTAAGTAACGCACAAGAGGTTCAGGGTTAGCAATACCGGTTATAAGGAGGATTTTAGATTTGAGATTTGAGATTTTAGATTTGTAATTTATTTTTGTAAAAAATACCTCCTGCCCTTGTTTGGGATTTAGTTTTTGCAAATAATGCTCTTTCTCTTTGTTTGATAAATTTTCATGGCATTTTGTAACGATGATGATATCTGCATGTTCTGCAGCGGTTCTAAATTCTCTTAAATTTCCTGAAGGGAGTGGAAAATCTTTGAAAAAAGGACGGTCGTATTCGGTTAAAATAATTCGTAATGAATAATTTACAGACAAATGTTGATAAGCATCATCTAAAACAACAACTTCCAATTCCGGATTTTTATGCAGTAATTTTTGAATACCTGTTTTTCTTTTTTCGCATACGGCAACCTCAATATTCGGAAATTTTGTGGCATACATCATCGGTTCATCTCCAATAGTTGCGCTACTGAGGTTTTCTATTTCACGCGCTTTGATGTATCCTGTTGTTTTTCTACCATAACCACGACTTAATATGGCAGTTTTGTAATTTTGAGACAGAAAATTAGCAATATATTCTACAATAGGGGTTTTTCCGGTACCTCCCACGCGCAAGTTTCCCACACAAATTGTAGGAATAGCGAAGGTTTCTGAATGTAGCCAACCTTTTTGAAAAGCCTTTCGGCGAAGTGTAGTGATAACGCCGAAGAGAAGGGAAAAGGGATAAAGGAGAAGGGAGAAGGGAGTGTGTTTTTTCATGTTTCCTTCATTTTTTATTAATATTTTGATGTATGATTACACTCATTTGTCATCTCTACTTATATTCAACAACATCCCAATCGCCGCTCCCGAAATAGCAAGCGAGACTCCACCGCGGCTCACAAACGGCAGGGTTTGTCCGGTAGCGGGAATGAGAAAACTATTTACCCCGATGTGTATCAGCGCTTGCATACAAAACCAAAACCCGATGCCCCATGCTAAGAGCATCGCAAAAGCCCCTTCGGCATCTCGTGCAATCCGCATGGTTCGATAAAGGATTATTAAGTAGGCAAACAATACTAAAAGCCCGACTAATAGCCCCATCTCTTCTACCAAAACTGCGTAAACATAATCGTTGTCTTTTTCGGGCAGTGTTTTTTTTATGGTTCCGGTTCCCACGTTGGTGGGCAACCAGTTTGCGGTAGAGATGGCTGTGCGCGAAAGAATCGCCTGCTTGCCGTAGTCTTTGTCCATCCCGGGCAAAATGCTATCGTTCCACCAATAGAGCGCACGGTTTTTAAAAGTTTGTACACGACCAATGTTTAGAGCAAAAGCCAACATTACGCCAACAAAAATAACTCCGCAAAAAGCAAAAAGATAGCGAATTTTTACACGCCCTACAAAAAGCAAAACGATACAGGTGCCAAACAGGATGATGGCAGTAGATTGGTTCGACACAAAGATCCCTCCGCAAAAAGCAAGGATGATACTAAACAGTTTAATCACTTCATTTCGTGATAGTTCTTCCTCATAATTCAGTTTTTTCGCCACATATTTTGCCATAAAGAGGAGTACGCAAAACCCGATAAAGTAGAATATTTGCAAATCCATGCCGAGAATAGTTACTGAACGAGCGCCGGAAGAATCAACAAACGAATAAATTAAAAGTACTCCTGCCAAAATGAGCGCGGGCGTAGCAAAACGCGAAACAATTCTATAGTCAATATGATAAAACAGAAAAAGGAGGAAAAAGCCCACTCCAAAATTTCGGAGTTGTTCCACCCAGCGGTCTCCCGCAGTAGCAATCATCATTACAGAAAGCAATGACAGCACTATGACTATCAATAAGATTACTTTGTCGCCTTTGAATTTTAGTTTTTCGGTCATGATAATTATTCTTTAAATTCGTAATTGCGCTTTGGTTTTTGTCCGCAAATTGCGCAAATTTTCGCTAATTGTTTTTCGCGTTAATTTGCGTAATTCGCGGATATTTTATTTCTCTTCTTTTCAAATACAACTCTTTTGTATTGCAAACTTATTGTACCAAAGTTAATTAATACTCCAACGTCATTATCTGTTGCTTTTAAATAATTGATAATTTGTGCATAATGGTCATCACATAAATTAGATAATGCTTTTAATTCTACAATAACTTTTCCAAAACAAATAAAATCAGCAACATACCCTTTTTTGAGGATATTGCCTTTATATTCAATTTGTAAAGTTTTTTCTCTTTCGTACGGAATTTTTTTTATCTGAAATTCCAATTCTAACGCTTCTTGATAAACGGCTTCAAGAAACCCACAACCAAGTATTTTATGCACTTCCATAGCAGCACCAATTATTTGATAAACTTCATTCTTTAATAATAATTCCATATTCTTTTATTTTTTGTCCGCAAATTGCACGGATTTTCGCTAATTATTTTTCGCGTTTACAAAACATAGTATTTTTATTGCTTCTGTTCTATCCATAAACTCCTTTAATTTTTAAATCTTAATTTTCTTTTAATTACTCAATCCATTTTTTTATTTGTTTAGATATTTTTTCCAATACTTCTTCGTCAAGAAACCTTTAAACAGGGGTGTTAATCTTTTTTAAATATTCAATATTTTCTTCATCATTCATTGCTTCTTCCAAGGTCTGATTATTGTTGAGCGCTATTCTATAAAAAAAATGTTCTTCATATTCTTTGGGATAAATATTAGGGATGCCCCAATGATGTCTTTCCGATAATACCACAATATCATAAGTTTCAAATTTTGAAAGAATATACTCTTTTGCCGACAAAAACTGATTGTTTTCCAAAAAATGGATATACGGTTTAATGCTATCATTTTTGATGATTGTTTGAGCTGCAACCTTGTTGTTATAAGCGCAAAAGATGGCACACATCGCCAATAATGCATAACATAGTACATTTTTTGTTTCTGCTCTATCCATAAACTTTAAATTTTTAAATCTTAAATTTTTAAATCTTAAATCTTTAAATCTTATAATTGCGCTACCGCATCTTTAAACCGCTCTCCCCGTTCACGGTACGTGCGGTACATTCCTGAACTTACTACACCGGGAGAGAAGAGTACAGTTTCTCCGGTGCTGCCTGCGTAAAAAGCGG
>Ga0123354_10020418_pt1 | contig 10420 bp, 7 predicted proteins | sample TergutLab28metaG_2_FD_97872 | JGI IMG/M metagenome (GOLD analysis project Ga0123354, IMG submission 97872) | Labiotermes labralis P4 segment gut microbial communities from Petit-Saut dam, French Guiana - Lab288 P4 | ecosystem: Host-associated > Arthropoda: Insects > Digestive system > Gut ...
ATGGATAACGAAAAACTGGACGGACTGTCGATGGATATTGAACTTACGGAGCGGGAGAAACTCCGCGCAGTGTTCCCGCAATGCTTCAGTGAGGGCAAGCTGGACATTGACAAGCTGCTGAATCTTTGCGGGGAGTATATCGACAACGATAATGAGAAGTATAAATTTGAGTGGAAGGGCAAAGCCGAGTGTTTCCGTATCGCGGGCAAGCGCTCCACCGGGACATTGCGCCCCTGTGAAAAAGAGAGCGTGAACTTTGACACTACGAAAAATATTTATATAGAGGGCGACAATCTGGAAGTGCTAAAACTGCTGCAAACCAGTTATTTCCGCAAAGTCAAAATGATTTATATCGACCCGCCTTACAATACCGGCAACGATTTTGTCTACGCCGACGACTTTGCCGACCCGCTGGCGCGATATAAGGAAATCACCAGTCAGACCACCAAGAGTAACCCGGAAACGATGGGGCGGTACCATACGAATTGGCTGAATATGATGTATCCTCGTCTGCGCCTTGCAGCAAATCTACTGCGGGATGATGGGGTGATTTTTATTAGTATTGATGGCAATGAGGTACATAACCTCCGCAAACTCTGTGATGAAATTTTTGGTGAAGAAAACTTTGTCGATATGATTTCATGGTTTAAGAAGGCGTCACCTTCTAATGACGCACAGTATTTCAGTAATGACATTGAGTACGTTTTGGTTTATGCAAAAAGTAAAATCGCATGGTCTCCAAATCGTTTATCATTAACTGAGAAACAAATGAAATATTATCAAAACCCAGATAATGACCCACGTGGCTCTTGGAATTCAGCAACATATACCTGCAATAAAACTAAGAGTGAACGCCCCAATTTGTATTATCCCATTACTAATCCTTTTACGGGTCAGGAAGTCTGGCCTAAAGAGACTGCGGTATGGGCTTACTCACAAAAGCAATGCGCTGAACATATAAGAGAAAATCTATTGTTTTGGGGGATTGATGGTAACGCTCAATATCCACGTTTCAAGAAGCTTTTGACCGATCATCAAGGAGTGGTTAATAGAACGCTTTGGCATTATGACGATGTAAGCCACACCCAAGGGGCTTCAGAAGAATTAAAGAAACTGGGTATAGTTGGCTTTTCTACCCCCAAACCAACACGACTTGTTAAGAAAATGCTTCAAATTGCTACCAAGGAAGATTCTATCGTACTCGATTTCTTTTCCGGCTCCACCACAACAGCTCACGCTGTCATGGAACTTAATGCCGAGGACGGGGGCAATCGTAAGTTCATTATGGTTCAGCTCCCAGAATTGTGCGATGAGAGCAGTGAAGCATATAAAGCAGGGTACAAAAATATTTGTGAAATCGGAAAAGAACGCATTCGCAGGGCTGGAAGGAGAATATTGCAACAAATAACATCGGGACAAGGGCGAGGAGACGGCACCGGCTATGGAATGGGGATGGATGGCTTAGACGCATATCGGAAGGCAACAGGCGATATGGTTTTAGATGACGGTTTTCGCGTATTCAAACTGGGCACGTCCAATCTTGTGGCTTGGGACGTGACACCGATTCATGATGAAAACCTGCAAACCCTGTGGAGTCGGTTTGATTCGCTGGCTGATACCATCAAGCCTGATCGTTCCGATATGGATATTGTCTTTGAGGTCATGCTGAAAATGGGTGTGTCGTTGGACGTTCCTATTGATGCAATCACTATCGGTGGTAAAAAAGTTTACTCTGTTGGCGGCGATAGCCCATTGTTAATTTGCCTTGATTTGGGTATCACGCCGGAAGATATTGAAACTATGTGTGACCTCGCTCCCTCAAAAATTATTGCGGCGGAAGCAGCCTTTGAGGACGACACCGCACTTTCCAACGTCCACTATATTTTGCGAGATAAAGATATCGAAATGAAGTTGCTGTAGATTTTTGAGTATTATATTATAACAGTAAGGAGGAGACCATTTTGGGTCATGAACGGATTGGTTTTTTGCCACACACAAAACAATGGCAGGCGATTACAGAGCAACTCGCTTCATTTGGAGGTGGTGGCGTTTCTGTTGCTCAAATTGCAAACGAAACGCTGAATTCGGTCAAAAAGACCTATGAGGCAATGCCATTTGACGAATCCGTCATCAAAGCATTGTCCTTTCTCGCAACGCTTTCTTACTCCGCTAATCTTGAAAATCAAATTGATTTTCTAAATGACAACGGATACACAGTTGATCCTCAAATGTCGCTATTCTCTCTTATGGCAAGCGCACAGAAATATATAACGACTGATTCGGGTTCTCTTGAAATCAACAAACTCGCCAAGGATGCCGCTATGCAGGCGGTTATTGACTATCAAGACCATCACAAAACGGTGCAGTTATCATTGTTTTCTGAGCAACTTGACAACGTTTGGAGTAATGCTGGAACCGGTGCAGCTTTCTGTGAATTATCACGCGTTTTTTTTGCTTCATTAACAGAGCGACAACTTAAATACTATATTGAGCGAGAGGCAGCAAGCAGCATCGATAACTACGACACACTACAAGCGTTTAATAAGCAGTTATCCGAGCAGTCAAAAGCGATTGCTGAACACACTTTTGAGATTTCTAAACTGGTTCAATCTTTTTCTGCGGGTTGGTTCAATAGAAACGTTGTTCACTCGTTACCTACCGAACAGCAGGTTAGTGGTTTTCTAAGTATGTCTTTTGGCAAGTTGCGCGAGGAGTTCCGAAGGGAGGCTGATGGTAAATGAGCCAACAGATTCCCGGTGAGGGCATGATTCGTGTGAATTGTGGAGAGCTATGCAAAACTCGCGAATGCACAGCTTCAGAAATCAACCTATTACACAAAGATATCGGCGAAATATCTGCAAATATCACTATCGGCTATGCCAAATTTGTCAAAGATGCAGACGAATTGCCGCACAGAATACTTGATTTATTACAAATTGCGTCATACGTTTTTTGTGGTGACCGTATGGCTAATCGCGGCAGCCGAGATAGCGTGAACAATGAGGCATGGTCGCGGTCATTCGAGTTTCATATTCCTGTTCTTGATTTAGAATTTTGGAGCTCAGACAATACTAATAAAGTGTTGAATGAAGCCCTCACTTTTATGACGGGTGACCGAAGTTATACCTTTGTTTTCTCTCAATCTGCTAAAAACCCTGCCGAGATTGTCAATAAACAATTATCTTTATTCAAGGGCGAGTTTCAGGATATGGATGAAGCGAAGGATGCGGATATTGTGTTGTTTTCTGGCGGATTGGATTCACTGGCAGGTGTGGTTCAACACCTAAACGAGCATACCGACCGTTTTTTGTGCGCTGTTAGTCATAAATCCAATAAAACAGTAACTCATACTCAAAAATCTTTAATCGAAGCTATAAACAAACAATATGGGGGCAGAGTGAAACCTTACAGCTTTGAGTGCTGTAATCACGACGGATTGAAAAGCAAAGATGAAACTCAACGAACGAGAATGTTCTTGTTTTCAGCCATTGCCTTTTCGCTCTGCCATTGTTACGGTAAAGATGCGTTCTATGTGTATGAGAACGGAATTACCAGCATGAATCTATCTAAGCAGGCCGATGTAATCAATGCCCGGGCCAGCAGGACTACCCACCCTAAAACGCTTGGCTTGCTTCGCAAGTTTTACAAACTATTAAGTCCTTCCTTTGATATTATCGTACCCTACTATAGCCATACAAAAGCCGAGATTATGGAGACTTTTAGAAAATATGACGCATTAAACCTGATAGCCAGTTCGGTATCTTGCAGTTCGTCACGCACGAAACCAGGACAAACTCCTCATTGCGGATGTTGCTCTCAATGTATCGACAGACGATTTTCCTTGTATGCAGCGGGCTTAGATGAGTATGACGCTCCATATGCAAATGACTTTATTACTGCCTTTCCTGACGATAAAAACAACGAAACAAAGCAACGAGTTTATATTACAATGCGACTTGCAAGCCTTGAAGAAATCTCTACACGAGATGACTTCATAAAAAAATATCCCGACGATGTGACCAGTTTGATTACTTATTGGCAAGGCTCCAATGCCGATGACAAGCTGGATGAAATATATGATGTGGTGTGCAGGTATGGCAAGTCCGTAATGGATGCGGCGACAAAAATGCGAAACAAATTTGACGACTTATCTTTGCCAGTCAATCCCAACTCACTGCTCGGAATTATTTCTGAGCGGCAGTATATGAAGTCACAAATTTTCAGTCGAGTAACGGAAATTGACACAATTCTCAGAAAGGCTATTCCCGATATATTTCAACGTGAAAAGCCTAAGAGTGAAAATGACTTCAACGACAAGTTACATGGCTTGTTAAACGTACATAGTCAGTTTACGAGAGAATATCCCGTATTGCTTTTTGGCTTATCTTCATACAAAGCAGACCAAGCACAAGGCGATCTTATCGTTGAAAGTAAATACATAAGAGGCAAGGTATCTCCTAGTGTGGCAAGCGAAGGAATAGCTGCGGATATAATAAAAATTCCTGATGGATATGGGGTCTTGTTTGTTGTCTATGACCCAGAACGAAATATAACTAATGATGAGCAATTCGCAAAGGGATATGAAGATAAACGCAAGGACTGTTACGTCAGGATATATCGGTAGAGAAGAGGTGTCTTCATGAAGCTTAAGTTCAAAACTCAAAACTTCCCGACCGATGCTGTAAACGTAATTACCAACTCCGGCGTCATCACAGGATTTTTATTGAAATGAAGCTACTGGAGGAAAAAGGTATTTGATGTGGGCAATCTGACGGATTGGTGGATGTTTTGGGCAACCATAATTTCTGGGATTACAGTTGCGGTAGCAACTTTTTGTGCTGTAGTATATACCGAAAAAAGAACAGCCAAAAGATTTGAAAAGGAAAAGGAGCCAAAGCTTAATTTTGTTTTTGATAGAGAATTTGATTTTGAACCAGAAGATTCGGGTGTTGAGACAAATCCATCAGGGTGTAGACTTATTTGTCAAAATGTTGGACAAGTACCTGTTTTTATTGAAAATATAGTTCTGCAATTCAAAGGGGATGCCATTTGTCCAATTTGTCCGGCGGACGATCAATATTCAGCGATAAAACCTTTTGAGAGTAAGTGCTTTCCGATAAATAATGAAGAATTTGATTGCATTTGTTATCATTGTAAGAATCAAGATTCTGAAGAATGCGTCGTTAGTGTATCAATGGCCAGAGGTGATTCATTCGAGGTTAGACTGGACTTGTTTGGTGTTGCAGGCATATATAAATCAAGCCCTGAAGCTCTAGAGTACAAGAATTTCGAGGTGACTCCATGAAACTCAAATTCAAAACTCAAGACTTCCAGACAGACGCGGTGAATGCCGTCGTCGAGTTATTCATCGGGCAAGAAAAGGGCAACGCTACGTTTTCCATTGTGGAGGAGCGGCAGGTCAATATGCTTCAAAATGAGTTTGGAGTGGGAAATGACTTACTCATAGATGATGCCGCTTTGCTCGCCAATATGAATGCTGTTCAGAAAAGGAATAAGCTACCGTTGACCCAAGGGGATTGGGGTGGGCGTTTTTCTTTTCCTATATCTTTTCCGCTTGAGCTAAAGTCGCGACAAACGCCTCAGTTCTGTGTGGAGATGGAGACCGGCACGGGCAAGACTTATGTCTACACAAAAACAATTTATGAACTGCACAGGCGTTACGGCTTTGCCAAATTTATTATTGTGGTACCTTCGGTCGCGATTCGTGAGGGCGTGTACAAATCTTTTGAAATTACCGCCGAGCATTTTGGCAACCAGTACGACAATGCGCCTTGCCGGTTTTTCATCTACAATTCGGCGAAACTTTCCGATGTGCGTCAGTTCGCCACCAGCGACAATATCGAGATTATGATTATCAATATCGACGCGTTCAAGAAGGCCGAGAATATCATCAATCAGTTACAGGACAAGCTGAACGGCGAGACGGCCATGCGGTATATACAAGATACCAATCCGATCGTCATCATTGACGAGCCGCAGAGCGTGGATAATACGCCGAAGGCGAAGGAGGCTATCGCTTCCCTCAATCCGCTGTGCGTGCTGCGTTACTCGGCGACGCACCGGGAGAAAATCAATTTGCTCTACCGCCTGACGCCTGTGGACGCCTATCAGTTGGGTCTGGTCAAACAAATTTGTGTATCCAGCAATTCCATTGAGAACGACTTCAACAAGCCGTATATTGCATTGAAATCCGTATCCCATGAAAACGGTTTTAGGGCAAAGATTGAAATAGACGTAGAGGGCGCGAACAGTATTGTGGCGCGCAAAACTCTGACCGTCAAACCCGGAGACGACCTTTATATACTCTCGGGACAGCGGGAATTGTATGAAGGATATTCCCTCGACGGGATTGACTGCAGCCCCGGCGCGGAGGTTATCGAGTTTTCCAACACGGAAACGGTGAGCCTTGGTAAAGCCATCGGCGGCGTGGATGAACATATTTTGAAGAGGGCGCAAATCAGAAGAACGATTGAAGCTCATTTGGATAAAGAACTTCGATTTTTGGAAAAGGGCATCAAAGTATTGTCACTATTCTTTATTGATGAAGTGGCGAAATACCGTACTGCCGACGGCGAAAAAGGCGTTTACGCCGAAATGTTCGAGGAATGTTATCAGGAACTCATGGGCCGGCCGAAATACGCGGCGCTGAAAGAACGCTTCCCGGCTTCTGTAGGCGCTGTCCATAACGGTTATTTCTCGCAGGACAGAAAGGGCGTGTATAAAGACACAAGAGGCGACACGCTGGCTGATGACGACACTTACAATACGATTATGCGTGACAAGGAATGGCTGCTGTCCTTCGAATGCCCGCTCCGCTTCATCTTCTCACATTCCGTGCTGAAAGAAGGCTGGGACAATCCTAACGTGTTCCAAGTCTGCACGCTGATTGAACAGAAATCCACTTTCACCTGCCGGCAGAAAATCGGGCGTGGTCTGCGCCTGTGTGTAGACCAGGATGGAAATCGTGTGGAGGACCGGAACATCAATATCCTGCATGTGATGGCAAATGAGAGCTTCGCCGAATTCGCCAATACCTTGCAAAAAGAAATCGAGCAGGAAACCGGCGTGAAGTTCGGCGTCCTGCAGCTTAGTATGTTTGTCGGGCAGACTTATGAGGAAACGAAAACGGTAGAGAAGGTTGTCAGCGCCGAACAGGCGGCGGAAGTCATTGCAACATTGAAGACCAGCGGCATTATCGACGAAGAGGGTAACGTGGCGGAGGAGGTAAGTCCTTCTGATATATCGCTCCCGCACGTTCCTGAAGAGGTCCGATACTTTGTGGAGAACGCGATAGAAAATTCTGTGCCGATGCTAAAGGATTCTTTGTCTGGAATAACGTATGTCGAAACGGTCACGGAGGAAAAGGCTATTTCCTATGAGGACGCCGACGCTTTAATAACTCATCTGCAAAATCAGAATCTCATCACAAAAGACGGTCGAATCAAGGACACAATGAAAGAACAGCTTGCCGCTGGGACGTTTGATCTCGGCGCGCGATTCACTCCGGCGGCGCAAACGGCGATTATTCAAACTATCGAGCGCGCCGATAACAGGCAGCCAATACGCGACGCCACCCGCGAGGTCACGGTGCATCTGAAAAAGCAAGCCATTCTGTCACCGGAATTTGTGGAGCTATGGGACAAAATCAAACAAAAGACCACCTACAGAGTACAAATTGACCGCGAGATATTGACGGAGAACTGTATACAGGATTTGCGCAATATGCCCCCTATCCCCAAGGCGCGGCTTGTCTCACAGACCGCCGACATCAATATTGAAAGCTCGGGTGTGTCCCATACCGATCGCGAACTACGCATTGTCGATTTGAAAGATACCTACGATACGCTGCCGGATGTGCTGCGCGTAATCACCGCCGAAACGCTGTTGAAACGTTCCACTGTCAGCCATATCATCAAGCAGAGCGGGCGCGGGCTGGATTTTCTTAATAACCCGCAGGCATTCACGGAAAAAGCGCTGGAAATCATCGCGCGCAATCGCCACAACCTCGCGATTGATGGCATTCGTTATTTGAAATTGGCCGGAGAGGAATATTATGTGCAGGAAATTTTCGACAGCGCGGAGCTGATTGCGAATCTCGATCGCAACGCTGTGAGCGTTGAACACAGCGTGTACGACTATGTGGTTTACGATAGTTCGATAGAGAGTAGGTTCGCCGAAAATCTGGACAGCGATCCGGATGTGAAAATGTTCTTCAAGATACCGAGCAGGTTTAAAATCGAGACGCCTATCGGTTCGTATAATCCCGACTGGGCAGTGTATCTGGAAAAGAACGGCGAACAGAAACTGTATTTTGTTCTTGAAACGAAAGGCACGACAAGTTTGTTTGACTTGCGCAGCCCGGAACAGCTTAAAATCCATTGTGGGAAAGCACATTTCAATGCGCTGGGGAATGGCGTGGAGTTCCCGGAAGAGCCAGTTCGCGATTGGCGGGAATTTAAGAAAACGGTGTGAAACAAGGTACGGATTCTTTACTTGACGCGAACATAAGTTTGCGATATATTATTAATAATAAAGGCTATACAAAAGAGCGATTATTAGGGGCCTTGGGAGAGGCTGTTTGGAAAGGAGGTGAATTTCAATGGCGAAGAATAGTAAACAGACTTCGGCTCGCGCTGCGAGTGCGGCGTCGAAAGTTCTGCGTGATGGGCGTACAGGTAGTGCGTCAAAAACTGCTGCGGGTAGTGCGTTATCGCAAAAAGCGTCAAAGAAAACTAAATAACCATGTTATTGGTGAATAAGGAGAGAGATAGATGCCGGGCAAATTTTCGTTCAAAAAATTCTCAGATATCGATATCAACGATACTTTTTTTGATGAATTGAAAGCGGATTATCCCGGCAGTGAACATAGCACAGGCTTTGTTGAATGGTTCGCGAAAAAAGTTATAGCGCGAGATACGGCGCTTGTCTTTGAAGATGATGACGGTGTTGGAGCGTTCGTTGCGTTGAAAGATGAGGAAGAACCTGTTGCATTGGAATCGGGAGTGTTGCCGGCAATTCCCCGCATGAAGATAAGTACGCTCAGACTTGCCCAGCGCTATCGCGGACAGCGACTTGGAGAAGGCGCCCTTGGACTGACTTTATGGCAATGGCGGCGTAAGAATTCTCCCGAAATCTATGTGACAGTTTTCGAAAAGCGCGATTCGCTGATTGGACTGTTTGAGCGTTTTGGTTTTACGCGGCTTGGCAAGAATCTCAACGGAGAGCTTGTTTACGCGAAGAATCGAAACGATATAGATTATAGTAATCCATATAAGGCATTTCCGTTCATTGACCCCGCATTTCAGAAGGCCGGTTATATTATTGTCGAGGACTATTATCACGACACGCTTTTCCCTTATTCTGAACTGAAAGGGATGTTGCAGCACCAAGTCGGCCTAAGTGTTGCAAACGGTATCTCCAAAATATATGTAGGGGCGCAATATACGCGGCCGCACTATCAAGTTGGTGAGCCTGTTTTGATATATCGTAAATACAACGGTGGTGGGACAAAACGCTATAAATCGTGCATCACATCTTTCTGTGTCGTAACCGATGTCATCATGGTAAAGACAAACAATCAATACCACATGACGTTCGAAGAATTGATGATACGGATTGGAAACAAATCCGTGTTTGATGAGAACGATTTACTCACTAAATATGAGAACGACAAAAATATCGTAGTTATCGAAATGTTGTATTGCGGTTATTTCGGTGAAGGGAATAATGTCAATATGGATTGGCTTGATAAAAACGGTTATTGGGCTGGGCAAAATCAGTATCCCGCAAATGTTCAGTTATCGCCGGATCAGTTCAAGCAGATTTTAACGGAGGGTAGTGTCAATGTATCAGATGTTATTATCAATTAATCCTGAGCACGTCGAAAATATCCTCAACGGTACGAAACATTATGAGTTTCGGAAAGTTCGCTGCCGTGAGTCTGTTAAGAAGATTCTCATCTACTCTACCGCTCCGGAGAAGATGGTTGTTGCGGAGGCCATCGTAGAGGACATCATTGAGGGCACCATTGATACCGTTTGGCAGATGACCAGCGAACTGGCAGGCATCAGCCGTGAGTTTTATGAAGCTTATTATGAAGGCAAAGACAAAGCTGTCGCCTATCAGCTTGGTAAAGTAAAGAAGTATACCAAGCCTAAAACGTTGTCAGATTATGGGCTGCGCTGTGCGCCACAATCATTCGCTTATGTAGAGGCGATAAGATAGGGGCAAAAGGCATGATGTGATCATATAAATAGCGTGACTCAATTATAAATTCATTTGGCCGGCGCTCGTAGTTGAACTTGTTTCGGAAAGGATACAAAAAATGACTACGACGAAAAACAAAAAGAAAACAGAACTCGCCGTTAAGGGCGAAACCCGAATTAATGAGTTGCAAATA
>Ga0123354_10020421_pt1 | contig 10420 bp, 5 predicted proteins | sample TergutLab28metaG_2_FD_97872 | JGI IMG/M metagenome (GOLD analysis project Ga0123354, IMG submission 97872) | Labiotermes labralis P4 segment gut microbial communities from Petit-Saut dam, French Guiana - Lab288 P4 | ecosystem: Host-associated > Arthropoda: Insects > Digestive system > Gut ...
ACGCCGCCAATGCCGGCGCTTCCGCTGACCGCGCCTATGGAATAGCAGTTAAGTACCTTGCTGTTGCTTCCAACAATACTTCCTACCACACCGCCGATTTTGCTATCTCCGCTTACCGTAGCTGAGGAATAGCAGTCGTAAATCATACTTCCGGCAGCATTAAGAGATCCCACCACGCCGCCAACGTCGTCACCTCCGGTTACTGTACCGGTAGAATAACAGTTGGCGATGATGCCGTTCAACAGAACAGCGCCCACTATGCCGCCAACAAAATTTTCTGCTATGATATTTACATCTTCAACACCTATATTTTTAACTGTTCCTCTCACTATTCCGAATAATCCTACTATACCACGTTCGGCATCATTAATATAGAGTCCTGTAATGACATGATTATTGCCGTCGAAAACGCCTTCGAATATCATGCCGTTATTGCTACCATATTCAGTTTGCGCTCCAATCGGAATCCACCCTTTGCCATCATTAAACGCTGCGCCATAAGCGGCGAGGTCAAGGTTGTTGTTGAGGATGTAGTGTTTGTCGTTATAATTCACATCGGGTTTATTGACAGCCTTTGCTAACAACGCCAATTGTTCGGCAGTGCAAATTTGGTATGGATTGCCGGATGTTCCGTTGCCGCCGCAGAAGTCAATATAGAAGAGGTGTTCGGGCATCTCAACGGTTTTGCCGCTTCTTAGACCGGGCAGGTCGCCGGTTTTGGTTATCCATGCGGAAGAGAAGAACCCGCCGAGCGTGCCGTCGGTGTTGATGACTTGCTTGGTGATGTCGGCGCCGTCGAAGTCGGTTGCGCCGATATTGTCCCACGTGCTGTTGTTGCTGATATTGAGCATACCGTCGAAGGCGATATTTCTGGCGAGATAACCGTTACCGGTTGCTATCACGCGACCTGCCGTTGCGCCTTTAACGCTTGGGTTTAAGGCTGCGCAGTCTTGTGAGCTACCATCATTAAGGTATCCTACGATGCCACCGGCGGTGTTTCCGCTGACAGCCGCTATGGAGTAGTTGTGGCTAACATTGCTATTTGAAGCAAATCCCACTATGCCACCAACATGGTTATAGGAACCTTCTCCGGTTACTGTGCCTGATGTATAGCAGAGGCTGACCACGCTGTTTAAAACTACTGCCGCTACGATACCACTGCTTGAACTTCCTGTAACATTGGCATTTTCAATGCCCAGACTTACGATCACTGCGTCTTCTACAAATCCAAACAGACCGGCATAATCGCCATTGACATATAGTCCGGTGATGATATATCCGTTGCCGTAGAAATTGCCTCTAAACGATTGGTCGCCATCCGATACCCCGATGGGCGTCCAGCCTTTGCCGTCGTTCCATGTTTCGCCGTAGGCGGAGAGGTCAATGTCGTTTTGGAGGAGGTAGTATGCGCTGCCATATTCGGCGTCGCCGGCTTCTACCAAAGCTGATAGTTGTGCCAAGTCTTGGGCAGTACAGATTCTGAAGGGGTTTGCGATGGTTCCTTCGCCGCCGCAGAAGCCGTAATAGCGCAGATGTTCGGGCATTTCAACGGTGTTTCCGTTGAAGCCGGGCAGGTCGCCTGCCAAAGTAGTCCATGCGGGTGCGGTGAAGCGGTTGCCGAGCGTGCCGTCGAGGTTGATGGCTGCCTTGCTGATGTCGGCGCCGTCTTTGTCGGCTGCGCCGATGTTGTCCCATTCGGCTTCCTCCTCAACGTTTAACATGCCTTTGAAGGCTACGTTGTTGGTGAGGGTGGGGCTACCGGTCGTCCGTCCTATTACACGACCTGCATTACTTACGCTTGCTGTTACGCTTGGGTTCAGGGCTGCGCAGTTTTGGATGGTTCCGTGAGAAACATATCCCACTATGCCACCGATGGAGTAATTACCGCTCACCTTGCCAATGGAGTAGCAATTGGATATACCTCCGGACGGATGGGAAGATTCTCCCGCTACGCCGCCAACATAATTGTTTCCATTCACCGTAGCGGTGGAATAGCTGTTAGACAGCGTAGCGCCGTTAACTATTCCCACTACGCCGCCAACATCATTGTTTCCATTCACTGTGCCGGAGGAAGAGCAATTGGAGATAATACCGCCTAAAACAGAATATCCCGCTACAGCGCCAACATAGTCGTTTCCTGTGAATTTCACATTTTCAACCGCCAAGTTTTTAATGGTTCCGTGAACATAGCCGAACAGTCCAACGTTGTCCTGTTGTGGCTTATTGAGATATAAGTTTGAGATCACTTTTCCGTTTCCGTCGAAAGTGCCTTTGAAGCTATTGGTAATGTCTGTTCCGATGGGTTCCCAACCGTTGCCGAAAGGATTCGTGCCTTCTTCGGGTAGCACAAATGCGAGGTCGTTGTTGAGTTTATAGTATTTGTTGTTATAGTCGGTATTGCCGCTGTTTACTAATCCTGATAAGGTAATTAAGTCTTGGTGAGTACAGATCAGGTATGGGTTTGAGGAGGTACCGTCGCCGCCGCAGAATGTGGGGGGTGTTACAACAATGGAGAAAGTTGTGCTGTAGGGAGTGCCTATTGCCACACCGTCGGTGATGGTGGCGGAAAGTGCAACCACGCCCCCTGCGATGGTGTTTAAATTATCAAAGAAAAGGGTAGCGCCGGTTGTGCCTGCGTTTGCTATAGACCATATAATGCCTTGGTTGTTAGCATTGCTCGGAACCACCGTAGCGGCGGAGAGTGAGAATGGAACGCCGGCAGGCAGTGTTGTAGGAATGCCGGTAATACCGGTTACCGGAATATATGGGATTGTCGTAAGCAATAGTTGGTTAGGCGCGTTCACCGAAAGATATGCTTCGGGGAAGTTCGTTACAATTGTCGCGTATGGCGTTACAGCGGTGATGCCGCCGGCTGCCTCCATGAGTACATAGTTGGAAAGCAGTGTGGCGCCGGTAATAATGAAGGTATTGGTTCTTGAAGTTGCTACATCGCCTTCAACGCTAAGTTTAGGGGAAGGATTTGCCGAAATATCCATGTTGATATTACTGCCGTTGAGCGTACAATTGCCGCCGATGGTGGGGTTGCCCGTAAGGGTTAAAGCGTTCGTATTGTTAAAGTTTCCTGCCCATTTTCCGCCATTCAGAACTAACATTCCGTAGCTTTTGGTGAAAAGTCCCGTTGCGGTACTGTTGCCGCTCATGGTAAAGGTTCCGGTGCCTGTTTTAGTAACTCCGCCGGTGCCTGAGAAGATGCCGGCAAAAGTTCCGGTTCCATCTGATTCCAATCCGGAAGTGCCAATCGTTAATGTACTTCCACCGAGTATCACTTCGGCGGCTGCGTAAATACTATTCAAACCTTTAATGGTTTTATTGCCTGCTGCAACATTAAATTTTGCAGTGGCGGTGATAAGGTCAACTCCTTCTGAAGTTGCAATAGTGCCGTTTGCGCCTAAGGCAAGCGTGCCTTCCGAAATAATAGTGTTACCGGTATAGGTATGGGCGCCGTTTAAGGTAGTGGTGCCTGTGCCAAATTTCTCAACACTACCTGTCCCCGAAATAACTCCTGCATAAGTATAGGCATTGGAGCGATAAAAAGCGAGAACGCCGTTGTTGATAATGTTTCCTGCTACAGCGCCTGTGGTACTATTATTTCCAATGTATAAATAGCCACCTGTCTCAATGGTAGTAGTACCGCTATAGGTATTGTTAGCGGTAAGGGCTAAGAATGCACTCATTGACCCTTTGTATTGCACGCTTCCGGCTCCGCTAATCAGAACCCCGTAGTTCATGCCTCCTGCGCTCGGCTCAAAACGGAGCGTAGCGCTGGAAGAAATGGTTACTCCCGAACTATAGGTAAGAATACCTGTAGAGGCAACAGAGCCGTTACCCACTTGTAGCATTCCGGCAGAAACCGTTGTAGCACCGGTGTACCAGGTGTTGTTGCCCGTAAGCACCAACGTCCCTCCGCCGGTTTTCGTAATACTGTAAGTTCCGTAAATAACGCCACTAATCGTAGCCGTTCCGGATGCTACATTGACTGTAACATTTCCCGTAAGGGTAATGTTTTGAGAAACGTTTTGCCCAGCGGTAAGGGTTTGCGTAGTCGCTCCCCAGGTTAGCTGTGCATCTGCTTTGTTCACAAAGGTACAAAGGCATAAAACCATAATTAACAATGTAATTAATCTGTTCATAACTATAAAATTTAAAAATTTAAACATAAGATTTTTACTAAATAAATTATCGGCACAAAGGTATGGCGAAGATTTGAGGTGGGTACCAGTAAATATACGGGGATTTTACCGGTAAATATACGGGTACCTCCCCTCAGCCCCCTCCGAAGGAGGGGGAGCTTGCCCCGCTGCGTCCCCCCCGCCCGCGCCCCGCCCCGCTCGCGCCGATTTGCAATCGGCGTGTCCCGCCCGCTCGCGCGAAAGCGCGAAGGCACGAAAGCACGAAAGCACGAAGGCACGAAGGCGCGAAGGCGCGAAGGCACGAAGGCGTGAGCCAAGTTTCCCCCCTTCGGGGGGACGGAAGGGGGGCTGAACCTTATTTCCACCTTATCCAAACAACAAAACGACCTTAGTAGCAAAGAGTTAGCCACGAAAACACAAACCTTATTACCTTATTAAATTGAAAATTGAAAAAACCAACCTGAAAAAAAAATATTGAAAAACCCACATTATTACGGAAAAAGGTGTACCTTTGCAGTTATTATAATCAGTACTTTGTTATTAATCGTAAAAAAATGAGATAAAAACCATGAATCAAATGCTTATACTTCTTTTAGCAGTACCTGTGCCGCTTTGCATAATTGGTATAGTACTTATTGTTTGGCAAGTCAACGACAATAAGTTAAAACAATAGATAACCCTCCGCCCGCGCGAGTTTATAACTCGTGCGCCCCGTCCCGCCCGCTATGCTGGAACGCGGATGACACGGATGACACGGATGGGCGCGGATTTTAATACATCATTATATGGTATGAAAAACCATCGGCGAAATTCGCGAAATTCGCGTTCCCCCCGTTTGTTCCCCCACACTAACCACTAACCACTAACCACTAATCACTAATTTAATGGGTCGCAAACCTACGGTATGCGAGGCGTTGTAATAATCGTGTTTCTACCGAGCGATACATTCCTAACGGAATGTTGCTCCCGCCCCAACGTCCCCCGCGTCCCACCCGTCCCCCGAGACCCGCTCGCGCGAGTTTATAACTCGTGCGTCCCGTCCCGCCCGCTATGCTGGAACGCGGATGACACGGATGACACGGATGGACACGGATTTTAATACATTATTATATGGTATGAAAAAACATCCGCGAAATTCGCGAAATTCGCGTCCCCCCGTTTGCCCGCCCACACTAACCACTAACCACTATATGGTATGAAAAAACATCCGCGAAATTCGCGAAATTCGCGTCCCCCGTTTGTTCCCCCACACTAATCACTAACCACTAATCACTAACCACTAATCATTTAATCCCATCCCCCGCCCGCACACGAGTTACAAACTCACGCGAGCGCGTTAAATTTTCATTTTCAACTTTCAATTAAAGTCGTATCTTTGCCAAATAATTTTTTAAGACACACAAAAGAATAAAAATATTATGGGAGCAATAGTTCTAAATACGAATACGGCATTAGATTTAAGATTGATAACCGCTCTTGCACGCGAGTTAAATATTGATATGTTTTCCATTAGTCAGGAAGAACAAGAGGAAGTTGAAGAGCTGAAATTGCTGAGTTTTATGCAAAAAGCCCGTAAAGAAGGATTTGCAGATAAAAAAGAAACGTTGTCAAAGTTGGGAATTTACTAAACGGTTATGGAAATAGAATTTACAAAAACATTTTCCAAGCAGATCGACGCCATCTATGACGAATCATTGAAGTTGCGATTATCTCGAGTTGTGCAAAATGCGATTTCAGCAAACACTTTGCAAGATATTGTAAATCTAAAAAAAATGAAAGGGCATCCGACAGCATATAGAATAAAGATGGGCGACTATCGGATAGGTTTGTTTTTTGAGGAAGAGGTGATCGTTTTTACCTACTTGGCGCACCGGAAAGATATTTATAATAGATTCCCATAACGATTTTCCGTGTAAACTGGCGTAGGTACGCGATATCTTAATATTACGTACCCCGTCCGGCGTAGCGTCCCGCGTCTGTGCGAAGGCACGCGCGAGGCAGTCTTCCCCCTTCGGGGGAACGGAAAGGGGGCTGGGATTATCGCTCGGTAGAAAACAAAAACGACACAAATTTTACATTCCATTCGGAATGTATCCATAATTTAATCGGGTCGCAAACCTACGGTATGCGAGGCGTTGTAATAATCATGTTTCTACCGAGCGATACATTCCTAACGGAATGTTGCTCCCACCCCAACGTCCCCCGCGTCCCACCCGTCCCTTGAGACCCGCCCGCGCGAGTTTATAACTCGTGCGTCCCGCCCCGCCCGCTATGCTGGGAACGCGGATGACACGGATGACGCGGATGGGCGCGGATTTTAATACATCATTATATGGTATGAAAAAACATCCGCGAAATTCGCGTCCCCCCGTTTGTTCCCCCACACTAACCACTAACCACTAATCACTAACCACTAACCACTATATGGTATGGAAAACCATCCGCGAAATTCGCGAAATTCGCGTCCCCCCGTTTGTTCCCCCCCACTAACCACTAACCACTAATCACTAACCACTAACCACTATATGGTATGAAAAAACATCCGCGAAATTCGCGAAATTCGCGTTCCCCCGTTTGTTCCCCCACACTAACCACTAACCACTAATCACTAACCACTAACCATTATATGGTATGGAAAAACATCCGCGAAATTCGCGAAATTCGCGTTCCCCCCGTTCCCCCGCCCGCCCGGAAAGGGGGCTGAAATCTTATTTTCACCTTATCCAAACAACAAAACACCTTAGTAGCAAAGAGTTACAAGGAAATGCCAACCTTATTACCTTATTCTTTTAAGAATTGAGAGAGGGGGGAGAATTAAGAATTAAAAATTAAGAATTAAGAGTTGCTCTGCGCGAGCGAGTCACTAATCACTAACCACTAAATTTTCATTTTCAACTTTCAATTAAAGTCGTATCTTTGCAAAATAATTTTTACTAAAATGAAAATCACCGTTGCAAAATTCATGCTCAGCGCGCCGAATTTAAAGGGCTGTCCCGCCGCTTCCAACACGGCGGAGTTTGCTTTTATTGGGCGTTCCAATGTTGGTAAGTCGTCGTTAATCAATATGTTATGCAACCATAAAGATTTGGCTAAAATATCGTCGAAGCCGGGGAAGACCCGTATGATAAATTTTTTTCTGATCAACAACGCATGGCATTTGGTGGATTTGCCCGGATATGGCTATGCCAAAATTGCCAAAACGCAGCGTGAAAAGTGGGAGATAGAGACACGAAATTATCTGCTGCGGCGTGAAAATTTATTGCATATTTTCCTGTTGATAGACAGTCGTATTCCGCCGCAAGTCATTGATATTGAGTTTATGGAGTGGCTGTCAAAAAATCAACGCCCCTTCTCCATTCTTTTTACCAAGTGCGACAAACTCTCTTCCAACAAGGTACACGCCACGATTCAAGCCTATCAAGCCGAACTCTCAAAACGATGGACGGAGTTGCCCTTAGCTCTGCTCACTTCGGCGGAAACCAAGAGAGGGAAAGAAGAAATTTTACAAATTGTTGAGGAAATCGTATCTTTGCATTTTCGAGAAGCAGGTAATTTTAATAATTGATTTTATCATGTATATTTATGGAAACACTACACAATCAGATAGTTACACCAGAAAGCGTTTGGGCAATATTGCAGGAAATAAGCAAAAAACAGGAAGAATCTGCCAGACGACAGGAAGAAACCGACCGTCAAATGCAAGAAACTGATCGTCGGATGAAAGAATTACAAAAAACTTTAGGCGGTTGGGCAAATAATCACGGTTCATTTGCCGAAGAATACTTTGTTAATTCGTTTGAAAACAACAAGCGAAATTTTTTTGGCGAACATTTTGACAGAATTGAACATAATGTAAAAGGAATAAAAAGTGAATTTAGTGACGAATACGATATCCTGCTTATCAATGGAGAATCTATTGGGATTGTGGAAGTGAAGTTTAAAGCCCACGTGAACGATGTGCCACAAATTTTAAGAAAAGCCGAAACCTTTAGAGTAAATTTTCCCGAATATAAAAAGCATCAAATTTACCTTGGTTTGGCAACGATGGTTTTTTATCCCGAATTAGAACAGGAATGTATCAGCGAAGGCATTGCCGTCATCAAACAAGTAGGCGACAGTGTGGTGATTAACGATGAACATTTGAAAGTCTTTTAAATTTAAACAAAGATGAATAGGATCAACCCATGCTCTCGGTAGATAACATCAGCATACAGTTTTCGGGGGAAACGCTTTTTGAGCGCGTTTCGTTCATTGTCAATCCAAAAGACCGTATCGGGCTGGTGGGAAAAAACGGCGCGGGAAAAACGACCCTGCTCAATATCATCGCCGGAAAACAAGAGCCGGAAACGGGACAAGTGGTCATCCCTGCGGGCTATTCCGTTGGTTATCTGCCGCAAAACAAAGTCTCCCGCAGCACCCTTTCGGTTTACGATGAAGCGAAAACAGCCTTCGCCGAAGCCGTGTCGTTGGACAAGGAACGGCAACAACTTTCCAAACTATTGTCCGACCGTACAGACTATGAGTCGGAAGCGTATCTCAAACTGTGTGAGCAACTTACGGCGGCGGAAGAGCGTTATAATCTGATTGGCGCGGGAAGCATGGACGCCGATTTAGAACGGGTTTTACGTGGATTGGGCTTTCTGCGCGATGAATGGACGCGCCCCGTCGGCACTTTCAGCCACGGATGGCAAATGCGTGTCGAATTGGCAAAAATATTGCTGCAAAAACCCGAAATAATCCTCCTCGACGAACCAACCAATCACCTTGATATAGAATCTATTCAGTGGCTGGAGACCTACTTGGAAGATTATCGGGGAGCGGTCATTTTGGTGTCGCACGACCGTACTTTTTTAGATCAGGTAACACACCGTACATTGGAAGTTTCGTTGGGCAAAATCATTGATTATAAGGCGTCTTACTCCGAATACGTGTTGATGCGGGAAGAACGGCGCAACGCCCAGATGGCGACCTACAACAATCAACAGCGCGAAATTGCCCATATCGAAAATTTCATTGAACGGTTTCGCTACAAAGCGTCGAAAGCCAAACAGGTACAGTCGCGGGTTAAGATGTTGGAAAAGTTTGATATTGTGGAGATTGACGAGCATGACACTACCGCCATCCATTTTCGATTTCCGCCTGCGCCGCCCTCCGGCAAAGTGGTTTTTGAGGCGCAACAGTTGGGCAAGCGATACGACGAAAAAGAGGTCTTGCGCGACTTGGAGTTTATGATCATCAAAAAAGAACGCCTTGCCTTTGTCGGAAGAAACGGCGAAGGGAAGACCACTTTGGCGCGTATTCTGGTCGGCGAGTTGGAACATTCGGGCGTCATCAAGAAGGGACACAATGTCTCTATCGGATACTATTCGCAAAATCCGGAAGCGATGCTCGACATGGAAAAGAGCGTCTTCCAAACCATTGACGACATCGCCATCGGCGATATGCGGACACGTGTAAAAAACCTATTGGGCGGCTTCCTCTTTGCCGGCGATGCGCTGGACAAGAAGGTGAAAGTTCTCTCCGGCGGAGAGAAGTCGCGCCTTGCGTTGGCGAAGTTATTACTCTTTCCGGTGAACGTGCTTGTGCTTGACGAGCCTACAAACCACCTCGATATGCGCTCAAAAGACATTTTGAAGAACGCGCTGTTGCAATTTGAAGGCGCCATCATCATCGTATCTCACGACCGTGACTTCCTTTCGGGACTTACAAATCGCACGTTTGAGTTCCGTAACCAACAGATAAAAGAACATCCGGGCGACATTCGGGAGTTCCTGGATAAGCGAAAAATGGAGTATCTGCACGAGCTGAATGTTGTGAAAAAAGCACAATCGGAAGTTGCGAAGTCGCCGTCACAGAACAAAGAAGAGTACGAACAACGCAAACAACAAGAGCGTGCGCGGCGCAAAGTGGAGCAACAAATAGAACAATACGAAAAACGAATCATCGCCATCGAAACACGCATGGCTCAAATAAACGCCATCCTCTCCAACTCCGAACAGGTGAAAGACGATGGCATCTACCTTGAATATCAACGGTTAGAACGCGAACTCAACGAAACAACCTTGCTGTGGGAAGAGATGATTGAGTAACTGAATAACTGAATACAGAAAAAAACGGCTAAATCTCATTAGCACCAAAGAAATTTTTGGTTAAAAAAAAGTTTGAGGTGCTATGAATATTTTGTTTACTTTAGCACCGGATAAAAAACGGCATAAAAATGGGACGTAAAAGATTAGAACGACAGGATACAGGGACATTATTTAGTACGG
>Ga0123354_10020422_pt1 | contig 10420 bp, 7 predicted proteins | sample TergutLab28metaG_2_FD_97872 | JGI IMG/M metagenome (GOLD analysis project Ga0123354, IMG submission 97872) | Labiotermes labralis P4 segment gut microbial communities from Petit-Saut dam, French Guiana - Lab288 P4 | ecosystem: Host-associated > Arthropoda: Insects > Digestive system > Gut ...
ACATATTCGGTAAACGGACTTTGTGGAAGCAGACATTTTTTTAGCGTTACAGTCTGGTCTGTCCCATTATGGAGGTGTTTTAATGTGTTGTGAGACAAGGAATATGTATACACTTTAATGTGTATACACTTTAAATGTGGTCTTCAGTTTTTAACTACTTGTCTCGTTTATGTGTGTGTTTTGTTTTTGTTTCCTTATGTTTTCCTGTGATGGCACTTATTAGCATTTATGGACATCCTTTCGCAGGCGTATTCGCAAAAGTGCGAATAGCGACTATCACGTTCGTCATGCCTGCCTCTCTGTCTATCCGTCTGTCCGTCCGTCCCTACGTACGTCCTTCCGCCCTTTCGTTCGTCTGTCCGCATTGAACATCTCGGCTCCCAATAGACGTATTTCCATGACATTTGATATATGAGTAAAATTTGTCGAGAAAATCAAGAATAGCAAGCACACTACAAGAAGACCAAAGTACATTTTGATCATATCTCGCTCATTTCTTCTTAGAATGAAATATATTTGACAAATTATGATGTTTGTGTGACCGTGCAGCATTGATATAATAACATAAACAGCCGACTAGATGCAACAGTAATAATTTTATTAATAATTTCAATCAGCTCGACATGTTTCGGGTGATGGTTCCGTCCATCGTCAGGAGCACTAGACTGTGTTTACAGCTTGTGGTACAATGCACCGACGATGCTGCCTGCCGAAACATGTTGAGCTGATTGAAATTATTAATAAAATTATCATTGTTGCATCTAGTCGGCTGTTTGTATTTTAAATCACTGAGTGTTTTAAACCGTAACTTTAGCAAGGAACAAAGTATGCTCCCTGAGGATGATCGTGTGATCGAAACATGTAGCAGCGTTTTAAGTGTTTTAATGTAAATTTTAGATTATTAAAGACTATATATGTGCATTTGTTGGTGTGTTAATTAAATAAAAAAAATCACATTTTATGTTTAATTGCTTTTTTTTTAAATCTTTGCGGTTGTGAGATAATGTGGAAAAATAGTATAGAACCGGGTAGGCCATAGATGAAATATGGCTCATGCTCATTGCATGCTCGATACCTGCACGTTCAGATTACGTAAAAACCTTTCGCTTGTCCGTTGCAACAACGGTTGCAGGAACGCGCTTCGATTTTTCGTTTAACGTACATTGCCTGTCTTGTTTGGGATTCCTGATTTCTTTTCCGAGATTTTTTAACTTGCTAGTACTTCAGTGCTTTGCTTTGTTTCTCGCAGATGTCTGCTGACGTTTCATTATGTTCTCTCGATGTAGGTGCATTTCTGTGTACAGTGACGGAGACTAGCAATTTGTAAAGGGTCCATCTCAAAAGGTTCTCCCGCGTCTCTTTCCACCTGAAGATGGAGAACGATCCATTCTACGAAACGCTGTTGATCTCTAGCCTGACACAATGATAAGTGTCCAAAATGCCATTCCCATCTGAACGGTGCAGTTTTGTGGCTGGTGTGACCTTATCCCAAACCCTCTGTCACAAGACAATACAGAAAGTTTTCAAGCCCATTACGAAGAGTATTCAAACTCATGACTTGACTAGTCTGGCTATTCAAGCCGTACATGATAATTGCGATAACCTTCTAGGGAAATTGAGTGAAACTACCGCTTTATTTGAGAAAATCATGAACAACCAGGAGACTGTAAGACTAATCTGGATTCACATTTCCTTTCAACAAAACTACTTCATGTTGAAAAATCCCTACAAATTGACCTTTTTGACTACACGTTTCTTGCTCCACAGACGGTTTTTAAATCATTTCTTGGTAACTATTTGATACAGTTATTAAAGTCATTAAAAGTTTGAATTCAGTCATTTACTGTTTAATAGTGGTATACCTGAAGCTTCAAGTAAGCCTAAACATGTAACTGTGTTCTCTCAAATTATTTATATAGTGAAGTTATGTTAGATTAAAATTTTACTACATAATCATTGAATAATACACAAGAGGGATGGCTCACCTAAAATTATAAGTCAATGAGTCTTTAAGTTTTAACACCAAGTAAAATTATAGTATATATTATGGTTACACTAATTGTAACAAACATAACGATGCATATTATTATCATCATCATCATCATAAACATCAAGGATTGGACCCTTTGATCAGTTCCGTCTCCAGAGTTACAGCTGCTCGCGCCAACACTTCTTCGGTCTTCCAATTGTTTCTCCTTCCTTGTGGTCTCTAGTGGTATGATTTCAAAGGGATTCGGTTTTGTGGCATTCTTTGCAAGCGTGAAAGCCAGTTCCGTCTGTATCCATCTATCTCGTCCAGTATGCCTATAATCCGTAGTTCGCGGCGTATGTAGTCACTTGTTTTGTGGTCATAAGGTCTCAGTAACTTCATTTCTGCCGCTTCATTTCCGATGCATATTATAATATTGTAATTTGGTTATTGAGTTACAGCTGAAGATTTTAACACCTGTTTAACAATGAGTTATCACTAGATGAATTTAAAATGGTCTGTTAAGGCCGAAATGTGCAATAAATGTACATATATTTTCACATATTTACCAAAATGACGGAGCTGTGTTACAAGGACCTTTGAATTCACTCCAGTCTTATAATTGTGACACACAACGGTGTGTAACACATAAAAGAGTGAACAGAAGTTAGAGCAATTCCAGCTCCTGTGTTTGTTACGATTAGACGGGAAAGTTGATTGTAAATTACGTACGTGCCGTATTTTTAAATTTCAAGCCACAGATTGGTCCCGGAAGTTTGGAATGTGCAGTGGGATTGTCAACTGCCGTGTCGCAGCGTTGTGTCTCTTTGATGAAGATCAGAGAAAGAGCTGGAAGCGTAATATTAACCTTTTGGCGCCGGTATTATTATTTTTAATTTTAGCACACCCTGTATATAAAATGTGAAAAACACAGGAACCAAATACATTAGAATTATGAAACAAACTGCATTTTGAAGAGAAAAAAGGGAGAGTATATACCATGTTTAAAATATTCAGTACCTATATCTGTTGAATAAATATATAAAATGCAACTTTAGAGGTTAGCGGTGCGGTACGATTACTACAGTTGATATTAGGCGTCTAAAGGTTAAAACTGGGCCGATGGCATTGTACTAGGTTCATTAGTACCGTTCGTATTCTACGTGATAATATAAACGCATTACTGAGAAGCCGATATTGATTAGCGTTTCGTTTTGAACTACCATGTTTGATGGCTGATATGTTTAAAACCGCTACCCTATTAACGATTTAACTTGCGATAAATCGATTTAGCTATCAGTTCAATTTATCGTGAGAGTTCAGCCATGCTGATTTCTCCCCTCCACCACAACAGACTTGAAATTAAAGTTAGCCACGTTCGACTGTGTGACTTCGTTCAGTGTTACACGTGAAACACAAATTCAGAATCTCATGTCACTAAAAATTCAAAGGCAGTTCGTGATTCTTCATTACTTGTCGTCCGTTTATATTTTCTCATTGCGGCGATCGTTGATAGAGCTAATGGGCGTCAGGTCAACATAGGGGACAAAACGTGTCCTGTTATTTCTTTAAGTAGAGCACCACATCAGAGAGTATTTCTGGTTAATAAATAGGACTTTATCTCGTTATTATCGCATGAGGCACAAGTGGGGTAGAAGGGTCATACATACAGGGTTTCCTAGAGGAAAACGTGAAGGAAAGGGGTCTTCTTGAAGATCTAGGCGAAAGTGGGAGGATAACATTAATATTCTCAGAGATATTTAGCATCGCGTAACACGTTCATTGTCTATCACGTAGCGCTGAAAATAATATAAGTATTAACAAAAACCACGTTTCATGTACAGGATCGGCCGTGTTCCAAATGTAGTGTTTCACAGGTTTTGTGCGAAGTGTGCAAAGTAAATGATTTCGAATAAGTTTTGATGTTGCAAATGTCGTGTTAGGCTTCTTTACGCTGCAAAAGATATATATATATGGGTGTGTGTGTGTGTGTGTGTGTGTGTGTGTGTATGTGTGTGTGTGTGTGTGTGTGTGTGTGTGTGTGTGTGTGTGTGGAAGATTTATGTACAGGCCACGTCCGTCCACCTGACTGTAATTTAGTAAGAGTTAGTAAATCATTTGTCATGCTTATATGGCTATTTCGTTTACCACATTTTTTCTACATTCTTCTGGTTCTGTTTCGTATCATTGTATATATGGTCGTCTATTTTGTATGCTTCTGTATAATTTTGTAAATTATGTATTCTTATTTGTTATGTGTTCTTTTGTTAGTTTAATTATTCGTATTGTTATGTATGTTCCGTTCTGGGTATTCTGTCTCATTGTGGTGTTCGGTGTATTTTTTGTGTGTAAATATCTACTGTACTACTGCCACCGGTTGTCCACCCAATTGCAGTTAACAAATATATTATATTCTATCGTATCTTAAAACATTGTTACAAAATTTGCTATAGGAGGTCTTTGCAAAAACGATTGTTCGGTAAGCGCTAGTTTCGTGGAAATCGGCGCTGGGAGCGCCGTTCTTTTTGTGGCCGTAAATTAAATTACTATCACGCGTGTTTCTTGAAACCGAATGACATTTAGAAGAGTAAAGAACGCCTTGGTAAAGTGTGTGTTCTGCGTCACCGAGTACGTCATTTGCATTGTCGTTAATGTTTTCCTCACCGTTTATTCTGGGCTTTCCAAGTAATAGGTCGCGGTTCGATATACAGACATTTAATTCAGCAGAATTGTCATGTGTGTTTTTATTCCTCCTGTGAAGTACGGTTTTCCGCCTGTGACGGCTTGTGCAGGTAGTTTCCATTTGAACGACTCCCCCAGTGGCTCTGGCCCCAGTCGACTTATATTGCTACTGTCGTCACACTCTCTACTATTGCACAGTAAAGGTTCACTTGCTGGCAATTCCCCGAACTGTTAACCAGAGTCGATCCTATAATAGCGATCCTACTTACTGCATGTACAGGCACTTCTAACGAACTGTGGACGACAAAACAAAACAAAGTAATGCAGAACGTACACGTTAAGTTTCTTGTTGTGTCTGATTGTCTGGATGTTCAGATACTGGTTCGCCTTTACAGAAGACGACTTCATGCATACGTACAGTAAAAGAAATTCCCTCGCAGTGGATTTTCATTAACCTCTTTCTGGTTTGTCTGAAATACAGTATGTTTCGAAACTACATACACATGTAGTATTTTATTGCCCATCAAACGTGGAGATTAGCACATTTCACAAATGCTGCGTGCTCTACAAATTGGGCCTTTATCATCTTACGAATCTGAATGAGAACTGCAAGATTACAAAATTGTACTTAAATTTGTGATAAAAAAAATTGGGCGATTTCTGTGTACTGAAACTTTTAAAGAAGAAAACCTTCCTGCCTGTGTTACGTCTGTCTTTCTCAGGACCTAGCCTAGGCTGATTTGTATATTTGTCAATCTGTCAGCGGTTTTGCGGCAGTGTAAATTTAACACTTTCTCTACTGCTGAATTGTCATTTACAGGAAGAGTAGCTTCTCAGAAATGACACAATGAAAGTTTACGAGAACCGATTATGAGCTGAGACAGACTCTTATGTCATTGCTTATTCAGCATCAACAGAAGTGTGTGTGTGTTAATGTTGAGGGTTTGGTTGATCTGCATATTTTGTCACAAAGACAAACATGGAACGGCACGCAACTTTTCTGTGTTATTACGTGATGCTGAATTAGCCATCAGACACGCATTATTGTGCTTCACCACACTGCGGCATCATAGATCACTGATTCTTGGACAGAGTGAACCCTGCCAAAATAGGGCTGGGCGAATCTACTGCACTGGCTCCGCGAGCGGCTGATTTAAATAAAACAGTTTTTTTTTGGGGGGGGGGTTGAGTTTACTAAACGCTTAAAAGACTAAATCGCCAGGAAATTGTTACAGATCCATGTTCAAATGATGCCTTTTTGTTTTTGTATGTGTAACACAACCTTAGATTTGTGTCGTAGCCTTAGAGTTTCATCCTGTATACCATAACTCCACAGAATAGAATCGTTCTCAGTCTGTTGTGGGGCCTGCAAGTTCTGTCCTGTGCATGGTTTGATGTTCTAACAGCGCGTTATTGAATATTCAAGCCTTCTGGGACGCCTTACGATAATCACGCAAGGACACAGCCGAATGCAAGAAAATTTGAATTTTCGCTACTGTGATCACAGGGGCTTGCCATTTGATTCTCTCCTGAGCGACATAAATCAGTTCTACACCTTCGCATCCTCTCTGTTCAGGATCCATTTAAAAGTTCATGCATTTAAGCTTAGGTCTCACAAGTGGTTACCCCGACTAATGTTTTACGCTCCTATTCAGTTCTTCTGTGTATGCAACAATGCCGGAAAACTTGCAGTTTTCTTGTCTAAATATGTTTTAAAGATCACAGATTATGAAACACATCAGTATGCTATTTTTCCTGCCTTGGTTTGCCTTATTGCATCCAAATATTCTCCCTAGAAGCCTGTTTAAAGCCGCTATTCTTATATTTTCTCCACTATTGTTTTACGGTTGTGACTTTGCCTCATGCGGGGAAGGGCATGGTTCTACATTAGAAAACTAAATGCTTAAACGAGTTTGTATCTGAAAATATTGGAGTGAATGGCGGGTATGGGAATGTACGTATTGATAAACTGGATCATTTTTGGGAGATCAGAAAGTAACTAGGCTGAAAACGCCCTGCCTAGCCTATCGGAAACTGTTTGATTTAATTACCTTAATAAAACCGGAGGAACTCTGGGTAAATGACCAACTTCATGCACAGTTGCGTTATGTAAGACGTTTATTATTATAATCCTCTACATGTTTCGAGCAACTTTGTGCTGGACGGTCACTTATAGAGAATACTATTCCAGATGCTCTATTAATATAATTCGACCTCCTGATGATGAGCACAGAGTTGCTCGAAACATTTAGAGGGTTATAATAATAAACGTCTTATATAATGTAATTGTGCATCAAGTTGGTCATTAACCCAGAGATGTACCAGCACACACGGTCAGCAAAAACATAAAAAAACCGGAGATTACGTCTACAATTAACACAGTTCTTTGTTTTGATATTTTCTTTATTCATCCATTACATCATTGTTTGTATGTCGTATAGCCTAAATAGTTGCCTCAGGATTTTGGTTTAAAATAAATGGATTTGTGTCTCTCTTTTTGGACTGAAGATAAAATGTTCAGTTTTTTAAGTGATGTAAAAATTGTTAAATATATACTTGTATCTGAATGTTTACTGTTTCCGAAAGTGGGTGGGGTAATGAAAATTTACGAGCCGAGGAAGAAGAAGTTGCTTAATTTACTTTGTTGGTAATTTAATATTGGATCTTATTTTTAGGTTTGCTGAAGGAACTTCGCAGTGAACTGCTGTCGTTCTTCATTCTTTCTCACTTTATATAAAGCGTCAGTATTATCAGACTCTAAGCATGTTTCGTGAAAATCCTTTTGACTACGGACTCGTCACTTTTAATGAATTTCCCATGTTGACAATTTATGATTGAGGCCCTTCGGTACAAGGGGTAAAGTTTTTAAGTAAATCTGAAACTGTCAGTTACTGCTACGGACCTCTTAGTGAAACGGTAAATTGTAATATGGCGACGGCACTAAGAGTGATTATGTCACGAGTGTGATTTGTTCCGCTGAATGGCTGGTAATGGGGGTGGCAATGAAACGTACATCGTTCCTGTGTAATCTTCGGCAACAATGCAGACTATCGATAAGAGCTGTAGTGAATCTTATGTTTATTGGACCGTGCATCATCTTGATAGTTGAATAAAGAGAGACCAACTTGATGTCACTTGCTTTATTATTTCATTATTTACTGCTCAACATGTTTCGAATGTTAGTACATCCATCCTCAGGAGCTTGCGACTTATTTGATGAGTTATTTCATGGGTTGTATTGTTCTGTCAACACACATCGAACCAGAACAATACAACCCATGAAATAACTCATCAAATAAGTCGCAAGCTCCTGCGGATGGATGTATTAACATCCGAAACATGTTGAGCAGTAAATAATGAAATAATAAAGCAAGTGACATCAAGTTGGTCTCTCTTTATTCAACTAAGAGCTGTAGTGTTTGTTTCATTCTGGAATCGTCATTTCCTACTCATTTTAAAGTGGATATACAATTCTTCTCAACATCTGTGAATTATTTACTTTTCCAGTCCGTCTGTAAAGACAGTGTGGAACCGGATTTGGTTAATTAAAATTTCTGGCTAAGATGAACTTAGTGAATTAAATTCTAAAGTGTCTTGCGCCCTCTTCACTTCACTGGAGGCCAGGCGGCCCGCATTATTGTGATGTTATGACGTGTCTTATCACTCCAGCGCAACTTTATAAAGCACTCTATGATGATCATTAATAAGGATGTCTTGACTCTGCATATTCCGTGATGGACAGATACAAAATACTATGCATCCGACCACAGTAAGAACATTGCTGTCATAAAGAGAAGGGATTATCTAACGACGGTGAATAGTTACCGGCTGCTTCAGTAGAGAAGACAGTTTGAATGAAGACATCACGAAGTGCTTGGATACGTATTGTAATACTAATTTGTACGTCAGCACAACTGTGTTTATTACACATGGTAATATGTAGGCTACATGTTTCGACTAATAAATAGTCATCTTCAGGCCCATTATTTACAGATTAAGTCACAGTATGCTGTGCACATATTGGGATCCCAGTGTGTTTGCATCAGTGAAATATTGAAGCCATATCATTTGTCTAGGAGAGTAAAACCTGCAAAGTATGTAACTAATTGGTTAAAATACATTTAAAAAACTAAAAAAAGTCTATTAAAAAATTGGTTAAAATACAATTAGTTACATACTTTGCAAGTTTTACTCTCCTAGTCAAATGATAAGGCTTAAATATTTAACTGATGTAAACACACTGGGATCCCAATGTGTGCACAGCATACTGTGACTTAACCTGTAAAGAATGGGCCTGAAGATGACTATTTATTAGTCGAAACATGTAGCCTACATATTAACTTGTGTAATAAAAACAGTTGTGCTGACGTACAAATTAGTATTACAATAGAGAAGACAGAATTTTTAAAGCATGTGCTTTACTGAAAGGAAAACTGCAATATTCAGGGATGTTATACCTTGTCGACTGGTAAATATATACTGACGTTTCCGGAGGAGATTGCTGCCTCTGAAACGTCGGTAACTGTTTACTGTTGGAAAAGGCGTAACGTCCTAACAGGCTTGAATCTTCGTCAACACCAAAACACGAACTGAAAGTGTTGCATATTCATATTTATTTTGTATGCTGCGTGTACCTTAACTTCTCTTAATCATCGTCACCATGATAATCATGAATACCACCATTACCATGCTTTTAAGGACTTAGACCCTGTTCCCCGTTCCGATCTGAGTATTACAATCCAGAAATCTCCTCGGTGGGTGTTGTGGGTTCGTGTTTTATCGCCGCCTGACGTTATACAACAACCTGCAATAGTCTAGACTTGTACTTTCTACTGAAATTTTGTACCCAATTATTTTTGCAATTTTTTTTTCTCAAAACTGGTTGCGTTTTGAGTTCTTTCAGAATATCGTGCCCTCATTTGTGGTCGAAGAGCGTGTATTTTGCGATTGGTTTCAAACCCATATCTTTGCTGTTGTGATTCTGCATTTGTCACGTCCTTTTAGTGTCCACGTTTCACTCCCTTATAGTAGAGTGGGTATTGCTAATGTGATCTATATTGGTAGTCTGATTTGCTTCGGAAATTTTGAATGTTGTAGAACTTGGTTAGTGATTCCCTTTAACTGTAAAGTTTATTAATTACGTACATAAATCTGTTGCTCTGAAGTTAATAACACTGAGAACTTTATTCTACAACGAGAGTACAGTTTATTATGTTTTGTTCGATAAATATTTATTCTTTTGAATAATGTTCGAAATCGAAATTGTAACGCTGTGTGGGTTTTAAGTTTTATATCAGGATGATCAGTTATTTTACGACAGTAGTTTATACGAGAATAAATGAAAGTTTAGTTAAGTTTCGGGTTGAGTTTGTTGGCTGGATGCAAACTAACCTGCAGGCCGCCCTATAAAACACGGTGTAGCTCCACCACTCCTTCCTCCCCGCAGTCGAACCCCATTCAGCGGTTCTGGTTACATGACGGTCGATTAAGTTATTCGTGTCGTGTGAATGACGCTTAGGACCTATCAAGAGTCTCAACGAACTTACAGAGTCGGTTACAGCAACCAAGAAACCATATTGCGTCTCTGTCACGAAGGTAAAAAATTGGTGTTAAAATTCCTTTTCTAGGAACCTAACGCTGTGGGGTCCCGTTGCGCTGACCACGTGACACCCCTCTATCCGCAAAAGTTGGCACTAACTTCGCCGACCGGCGGCGGCCGCTCTGTCGGTATAGTTCGCGTGCGGACTAAGGCCTCGGAGTTTAGTTTAG
>Ga0123354_10020424_pt1 | contig 10420 bp, 9 predicted proteins | sample TergutLab28metaG_2_FD_97872 | JGI IMG/M metagenome (GOLD analysis project Ga0123354, IMG submission 97872) | Labiotermes labralis P4 segment gut microbial communities from Petit-Saut dam, French Guiana - Lab288 P4 | ecosystem: Host-associated > Arthropoda: Insects > Digestive system > Gut ...
GGAGGCTTTGGACCTGTTGCAAGACAAACTACTAAATGAATGAATGAATGAACATGTAATGCAGCATTTACTGAACCCATGTAAATAATATAAGCATTACAGCATTAAATCAATTACTACGTTTACTGCAACGTACAAATGACAGGCTATGTAACCACATTTCATACCAGTGAATGTCGAGACCACTGTCAGATTCTCTTGGCTCAGGATTCGTAAAGGATGTTCCTCATTGCTCTCCTGATCCACTTCTGGCAGTGGGTTCTCCATTTCGCCCATGCACAGTGCAATGTCCTCCTCCGTAACCTGCACCACAGCATGGCAGGTGTTCAATGTTAGTCTAACATATAAATGCTACAACTATTAACAAACTCCATCTTTAGAAACTAACAGTTGCTCAGCACATCAAATGGAACACAAAGGCCCATTATTCTGGTCACAATCATTTGCCCTGTCTGAAACCCAATGTGACATTGTGTAACATGTCAGTATTTTATGGTGGCAGTAGCTAGCATCCCACCCAACCCCAATCTGGATGACCACTGCCTGTCATTTTTCCATAAGTTTTTATTTAATGTCTCCATGATTATGGAGTTTAAATTACAAATACTCTCTAGTACAAAGAAGTTATAAATTTAAATTCAATAAAATGCACTCTCATGATACGGTGCATAGAGGTGTAAAACATGATGAATTAAAGATCAGTAAAATGCACAGATATTGACATAAAAGTTTTAATATATCCGCATCTACCCTCTGTCTGTAAGCCAAGATTTACCATAGAGTAGTGACAAACTAACAAATAAGTATAAGCAATGTATGGCAGCGGGGACAGGTCAGTCAGTATAGTGACAAGGCCATGGGGTGGATGGCCAGAGAATCGGCATAAAATTACCAGCAGAAGCAGATAATTTTTTCACCTTCACAGCACGAAGAAAGAGGACCAGGACCCACCCGGCCTACTATCCAATGGGCACTGCAAGCCCTTTGACTAGGGGTAAAGTAACCAGCACGTGAAGCTGACAGCTCAGCTACAATCAGTACCAACATTAACAAGGCACACAGCTGCACCTCTTCTTCTTCACAAGTGTTTAATATTTGGTGTTGAATTATGCATAGGGTTGATTTTACAGTATATAAACAATCTAGTGACCTTACATTCAGGAAGACAAGAATGACATGTGGTTGATTTTTCCAGATTAAAATATCTGTTTTTAATAACGTACATTCTGTGCAACATATTTTATACCAACTTTTTATCCACCAACTCTCATGCATGGCACTGTGATTCTTCATGCACATATTAGTTCTTGCTCCTACTCGATTTGGTGTTTATTAGCACCTTTTTCAGGGAACCTCCTCCTTTGTTGTTCACACATTTTGTGTGTTGGGCATTCACTGTTTGACATGAGGCTCCCTAAAGATGGTGTTAATAAACACTGAAACGCATTGGAGCAAATAGTAATATGTGAGTGACGAACCACAGTGCATTGCACTACAGCTGGTAGACAAAAAAGGTGGTATAAAATATCTTAAGCCATCCCAATTACTATGTTTTACTTGTCCCTTGCATTTTAGTCCTTATTACCACATTAAAAGACCAAAATACCTTTAGAATATTCAAACACCCATAGCTGTGGTTGGGTTCTCAATTACAAATAATAATTCAATGGAATAAAGGTATGGGATCTTTTATTTTATATCCAGAAAGTGCCCAAAACAAGCTATATAGTGGAAAAAGTAAATTTAAAACTAGTGCTAAGTAATCACAAATTCACCGGACATTCCTGCTCATACCTTTTGAGTTGGTGCCTTATAATCAATGTTAACAAATGCAACATACTTCCCTTTTGAAGGGAGAAAAATTCATTGTTTTAATTTTTTGTAATGTTGTCCAATTTAAAAAAAAAAAAACTCTTATTCTGAAAACCACAAGTCCAAAACATTATGGATAAAAGACTCCATACCTGCACAACAACAGATGAACATCAGTGTAATGTTTAGTTTTCGTGCTCTTCATTTTACTGTAGTGTTTACTCAATACAAAGTATTTTCTATTGGTGTAGAGCCACCATTTAGAAACCGAATAAAATATCCATTGAGTCTAAGTGACATAAATCACATGCAGCGTGGAAAGGGTCATGAATATTAAGAAGGGTGTTGGTAAGGAGACACACAAGATGTAATGCTATGGCACTAAATAAATGCACTAAATCTCTTCTGGTGAACAAGCTCACACAGTTTACCATATAGCATGAAAATCCATAAGAATGAAAAGAAAAAATTTAAAGAAGTATTAAGAAAATAAGTAAATACACATTCCTTTTTTATCTGAGACACTTAATCAGCAATTACTTAAATAATATAACAAAACAATTTTGTCTGCACTATTCATAATTCCATAACTTTCTAGTTGAATAAAGAGAGACCAACTTGATGTCACTTGATTTATTATTTCATTATTTAATGCTCAACATGTTTCGGATGTTAATACATCCATCCTCAGGAGCTTGCGACTTATTTCTGGAGTTATTTCATGGGTTGTATTGTTCTGGTATGATGCGTGTTGGTGTTATGTTGTGGATTGGCACTCGTGCTTCAGCCTGCATCCGGATACCACACCACCCCAGCCAAACCTCAACGTAACACCAACACGCATCTAAACAGAGCAATACAACCCATGAAATAACTCAACAAATAAGTCGCAAGCTCCTGGGGATGGATGTATTAAAGTCTGAAACATGTTGAGCATTAAATAATGAAATAAAAAACAAGTGATATCAAGTTGGTCTCTCTTTATTCAACTATCAAGATGATGCATGGTCCAATAAATATAAGATCCATAACTTTCTATTAAAAAATGTACAATACCTGCAAACAAGAATCTTGCATGGGGACAGGTTCAAATGGTTCTTCAACCTCAATGATTTCTACTTCATCATCATTGTCTTCATTCACATCACCAACAGCACCAGCTGTCTCTCTCCGTTCTTGAAGGATTCTCAATCTCACATCCAGACAATCTACAGAAGCATCTGTAAGTACATTCAGTGCTGACATCAGGTCTTACAGAAGACATTTTCTAACAGCTACTACTGTCACACAAAATGGCCATTATTATTTGAAGGCAAGTGACTGTACACCATTTGATGTCACTGGGTACAATTATTTTATGGGGTGGGTGAAAAAATTTCATGTCTGACTAGTCAGAAATAATAACCCATTCTTTCTGTACTGACAACAGTTTAAGATTGTAAAGGGAATTGTAAATATCTTGACTGAATCCAGTTTTAGACTAAAGAAATTTTGCACAACAAAAAGGTCAATATTATGAGATTTGAGGGCTTCATGGTGGTTAACATTTACAGTGCAGTCTTCTACACTGTAATGCTATAGACTGATATATGGGAGTACCATTGTTTTGGAGAAATCTGTTGCCTCCATTTTTGTAATCAAGCTGCAGGTAGCAGTTTCCTTCAGAAATCTGGTAACCAAATATAAGATGACATTGTACCATTGTTAAAATACAAATATTAAAATAAAAATATATTGCTTACTGTTGTAAAAAAATATTACAGGATTCCACAACTTAACAATCACTGCAGTCTCAAGGGCAGGTGTGTAACTTGGTAATTTTTTTACTCCTTTGGTTTAACTAACTTTTCTTTCTTTAAAAAATCTAACTGAATTAACTTTAACACCATTCATGTCAGATGTTTAACAATCAAGACTTTCTCTTTGTATTAGATAGAAAATTTTATTTACATACATATTCGAGTTTTCCAAAAAATTAAATATAACAAAATGCATAATAAATCACACTAACATCAAATTCATATTGGAGCCCAATTGCCAAAGATATAAAAGCCTGGAATGATCTGTTGCAGAAGGTAAAAATGGATGTAGGGTTGTAGCATAAGAAGAAGGAGGAGGAGGAGGAAGAGGTGGAGGAAGAAAAGGAGAAGGAAGAGGAGGAGAATAATAAGAATGAGGAGGCAAAGAAGAAAAAAAGGACAAGAACAAGAAGAAGATGGAAGAAATGAGGAGAAGGAGGAGGAGGAGAAGAAGGAGAAGGATGAGGAGTAGATAAGAAGAAGACGAAGAAGAAGGAGGAGGAGGAGGAGAAGGAGAAGGAGAATGAGCAGGAGGAGAAGGAGGAGGAGGCGGAGAAGGAGGAGAAGAAGGAGGAGGAGAAGGAGAATGAGAAGGAGGAGAATGAGAAGGAGGAGGAGAAGGATGAGGAGGAGAAGAAGGAGAAGAAGAAGGAGAAGAAGAAGAAGGAGGAGAAGAAGAAGAAGGAGAAGGAGAAGAAGAAGGAGAAGGAGAAGAAGGAGAAGGAGAAGAAGGAGAAGGAGAAGAAGGAGAAGAAGAGGAAGAAGAAGAGGAAGAAGAAGAGGAAGAAGAAGAGGAAGGAGAAGGAGAAGAAGAAGAGGAAGGAGAAGAGGAAGAAGAAGAGGAAGAAGAAGAAGAAGAAGGAGAAGAAGAAGAAGGAGGAGAAGGAGAAGAAGAAGGAGGAGGAGGAGGAGGAGAAGAAGAAGAAGGAGGAGGAGAAGGAGAAGAAGGAGGAGAAGAAGAAGAAGAAGAAGAAGAAGAAGAAGAAGAAGAAGAAGAAGAAGAAGGGGAGGTCAATTTCAGGGGGGTGCTTGTACTTTTGCTGTGAAACCAAAGAACATTCACTGTTTCAGAAACCAAAGGTAATGACTTAACATTTGTGAAATACTTAACAGTAACAAAATCTCACCAATACTAGTCTCGTTGTTATATGGTTCAAAGAGTTGCAGAGGTTCAGGAACGTCTCCTACCAAATCATCTTCTTCCTCAATATTCTCCATTTCAGCAACTACCATTCTCATGTCTTGTTTCTCTGCTTTATCATTCTCCATTTCTGAACACACTTTCTCATTTGGTTTATGATGATCATCAACTTGTTCTATTTCTCCATCGCATTTCACATCTTGTGTCACTTCACAGTCTTTACCTGTACCTGACACTATTGCCTCATCTCTGGATGTACTAAACTGTGGTTCAACTTCCAGTGATTGCTTCGAATCCCTTCCTGATGTTTCAGGTTCTTCTTCTCCTTCACATGTTTTGAAAACAGTAAGCTCTTTATATGTATGGCCCTGAGGTGCCCCAGTTGTGGGCGGTCTCTGAGATACAGCTGGGGTTGAGTGCTTAACCGTTTGTTTTTGGATTTGAACAGTTTGATTTTCGACCCATTTTCTTATCATACTTTTCTTATGACTGTCCATGAAGCCATAGCTTCCACTGGCATGGCCATTTCCTAGTGCTGGTAACTTCACTGTCTGTAATGGACCATCAATCCAAGTTTCATTTTTTTTATGGCTATCCTTGAGCAAGCTTCGAGCCTCTGCCACTTTGGATTTAGAAATTCGAGGTCCATCAATCCAGTGTTCATCACTTGCAGAGACCACTCCAGGAGTACTGCCACACGCATTACTGAAAGGCACAGGAATTTTACTTGAATTTTGTGACTGTATAGAGTTAGGAAGTTGCTGCTGGTCACTATGTGATGCTGTTGTTTTATGGGGTACTGTTTTAGAAGGAGTTCTTACAGGGGAAGATTTACAGCTACTGTTATGAACTGGGGAAGACGTTTTTGAGTTTGGTTGATTTGTTGTGGATTTTGTTGAATTGCCACGGTGTGGTGGACTACTCCTGTCTTCTAGAACACTGCCATTGGGAAGCTTCGATAGTGTGTTGGTTGATTTGGCTGGTGACGAAGATGATGATGCTGATTTGCTCTGGTGGGTGCCACTTTTAGATGGCAGCCTCTGCTCAGCACTGGACCCCCTAAGGGCTTTTCCCATAGCACAGCGATTATCGCCAGAATTAAGACTGGGGATGTAGACCGGTGGATGCTCGCCATCTGTCGCAGCATCATCAGATGGACCTACGTAGATGACAGTATCAGCTGACTGTTCACTGCTGGAAGGATCAACATCTGAGCTGCCTGTGGAACGACCGTTCTCCTGCGCCTGCTGCAGACGGGCTGCTGCTTCCTCTCCAGAGCTCCCTCCAGAGCCAGCTGAACCACCACTAAACTAAAATAATCATACATCATTACTATAATGACCTAAGTTTTTATCAGACATATTTGAGAACAAAATAAATTTGAATATTTTATTACAAGGAATTTTAAATTATAGCTACAAAGAGTCACAGAACACCTTGGTACAGTGCAGGTGAAGTGAAAAAGCTTTGGATGAAGACTAAACCTTGCTCATGGGAGGCGGCAATATATATATATATATATATATATATATATAACTGACATACATCAGCAAAAACAGCCTTATGAATGAAATTTGCAGAGGGACCATCTCAAGTTTTAACGCCATGGAATTAAAGAATATAAGGTGCCAAGTGTCCTCAGGATATTTTCATATATGAATTACAAACATGACATTTTTTGCATTTAATCACAGCACAGGTGTAGACACTGTCTACATAGTGATTGGCAATCCTGCCCACAGAATGACATAAAAACACTTCTGATTACCACATAAAGACAGTACATGGATCTTGACATATTACTTTATTTTTAATGTGATATGTAATAGACCATTTTTATGCATAACAACGAACATTTTAAATTTTTAATTTACATAAGGATCTGCTCTAAATGTTTTATTGTTCTCATCACAATTAAAATAATGTATAGACCTAAGTTCCCCAGTAGCATTTGGAATGTTCCCTGAAAATGACTGATAAGGCTGAAATACATAGAAATTGAAAAATAAACACAATCATAATTAAACATTGTGTAGCAGCTGGTTACATGATCAGAAATAATAAGAGGTTAGAAATAACAGCACAACAAGAAGCTTCATAATTTTTAACCACCACTTAAAGTTATTACAGTGATCAATTCAGGGAGAATGAGAGAATGTTGGGGCAAGTAGCATGTATGGTGCACAAAAGAAATGCATACAAAGTTTTTGTCAGAAAAGCTGAAAGAAGAAAGCACGTGGAAGATGAAGCCCATGCCTACTCTACCCATAGCTTGTGGGTAACATGTTGCCGTGCAAAATTGTGTTATGTTGCCTGCAGAGACATTTTAGATGAGAAAATGTCTTTTAACAGGTTTGCTGACAGCTCGCGAGCTGTCAGCAAACCTGTATGACATACACCATTGCTGTGTGTACAGTGAAAAACTCCTGATGATGGACAGAGGAACTGTCCAAAACATGTAGAGTTTTATTCCAAAAATAAATTTGAGAAATTAGTGAATCTAGTTGGTTTTATTATAAGAATACAATAATTATTCATTCATCATTCTGTGTATGGAATTTCATGCTGCCCCCTTGCAGACCAAATTTTTCTAAAGTTGCCCACACCACATAAAAGGGTGAGAAGGCCTGATCTAGTCATAGACAGGAGGGTAAACATAAAAGAACTCTTAAAAAGTATAAAAGGCATGAACCATTTATTTTTGCCTCATAAAATCAACCAGTGGCAGGATCTTACAAATGCGTTGATAAACCAACAGGTTCTAACAAATGTGCAAAACATCTCAACTTCCTTCGCAAGTATTGGCTTCTCAACAATGTCTCGGCTGCATGCGGTTAGTGATAAAATACCTAACGCAGCTAAGTGGCACATAATGTGTCACACGATACGTAGGACTGTCTTACTCGTGTTCATGCTGTACAAAGGTGACTGTACCAACCTTAATCTTGCGTCGTCTCATGCGGTGTATTCTAGACGCTAGCTGCACAGTAGCCAGGGTGTCTGTGTAATGCTGAGCTGCTGGTGACACATGAGCAATCATCGCAGCGTGGCACGTCAGGGAACTCAGACACTCCTTTAACAGTTGCGTCACTTTGTGTTCCCTGAACAGTAAGAGTGAAGTGAGATGCATGAAATGTGTTCTAAGTATCTGTGTACATTTACACAGATAGCAACTCCAAACCATGATTTAAGGTTTACTGCAGCAGAGTATTCTTTATACTAGCAATAATTTCAGCACAAAAAACAAACCCTTCTACATTGCTGCTGTTCAGCATTATGTATTAAAGCAAGTGGTTATGAACAAGAGAAAAAGATGGCTGCAGTGAAACGTATAATTGAGCTGGTATTTCAGTGTCCAAATATCCCAAAAATGTCTTCGAGACAGAAGCTTTACTTAACGCACCTTTTTCCTACCAAGCTCATTATCTTTGTAGATATATCATTAGTAGTTGTTACAGAATTTTGGAAGTTACTGAAGTTCATTTTTTTAAAATTTCCCAGTGAAGTTTCAACAGACTTTATATTAATGAAGAAATGAAAGGCCTGTTTAGGTCCCTGAGATATGAAGAGTATGGGGTATGAACCAGGTTAAAATAAGTGAAGCATTTTTATCAGAAATCTGACTGAAGACAGACCAACAGCAAAACTAATTACATATTAAGTGGATAATATTTCAAGTTAGAAAACGACTGCAGAGTGTAACATTTCTGGAGTTTTTATTCTGCTACTGTCTCTGAACTTTAAATTCATGAATAACTGCAAGAAAAACACTGGAAAGGGAAGGATCTAAATGCATCTTTCCACATTTCCAATCAAACACGCTATAAGAGCCGTATGTACTGTACAATAGGTACGCGGTCTCTTTCCCGGAAGTAAAGCGGGGGAGGGCTTGGCCTTGACCACCCATTCCAATCTAGCGCCGAGGCTAAGGAAGGAGTAGAGATATACCTCTACTCCCCTACTGGGTCTTTGTGACCTTCGTGACAATTGACAATAGTCGATATCCCGTAGTTACAAACGATAATTCGAGATGTTTTTTCGTCCGTCGACCATATCTTCGACCCGGCTTCTACTTCACACAGAATACAACCGATCTCAGTTTTAAACACAACGACCGGATACTATCATGAACGTGCATGGGTTTTCGTGTGTTCTCTCTCTCTCTCTCTCTCTCTTAGTTGTTCGATATTAACACAAATCGAAATGTGTGGACAACAAAATTCCCGAATAAGGTATTTCAACAAAATCCATCCAGCGGGAGTCACGCTGTTCCTTGAGGGCAGAAGGAAAGACATAAGACTAACAACTGCGTTTGGTAATTGCATTGCAAACGCGCCTAAAATTAGAGGGTATAAAGATGTGAACTGCTTTAATGTAGGTCAGGATAAGTTTGGTGTTGGGGTTCTGTGACGACTGGAGAACTTTGCCACAGCGGGAGTGTTTCAGTAACATCACGACACTTAAAGTGTTACGAAAACATTCTGCAAAACGCCAGAAACTTCCGTGACACAAGGACTGATCTTCCACGCCAAACGTAATTCGTCTCACCTGTAAGGGAGATGTTTCTGCCCATTGAAGATAGCCAGAAGCACGTTGCCCAGTCCTGAGAGCGGTATGCCACCATTCGCTTTGCCTCTCTCGCAACTTCCCAGATCGATTAGGTGGAGTCGACTTCTACCCCCCGCTACTCCGTGACCCTTCCCAGCAACACTATACTGGTACACGTGGAGAGTGTAGAGTAGATGCGAGTCCACGCTGCTGCTGCTCGAACCGTCGCTGCGTCCGCCACTACGACTGCTTACAGCGGCGTCCAAGTAGAAGGCTGCTTTCTCTGCCGTTGGTACGCGGAGTTCGCTCTGGTTCTGCAGTTGAGTGCCGAACAGCGGGTCATCACGTAGGTATACACCAGGAGACTGTTCGCAATCTGCACACATCACAAGCAAACATGTCACAGCTACGGCAGACAAACCTGACATCGCTATGGATTAATTAAAGAGGTGTTACAGAATTACAAGAATCTCACGTGTTTGACTGAAAATAAATGTGCACACGAAATGCTGGATTAACCCAGTGTGGAAGGCAGCGGCGATGACTCGCGGTGCTTAACTTTCACGTTAAAGTAACACACCATCTATGTTACTGTTTTGCTCTGAGAGTGGGCAGAGACTGTTGTGTACTCGTGGTATATGGATCAACCTTTGAAATGTGACTGCAGTGATGCACTACGATTTGACTTGTTCACTCGCTGATTTAAAAATACATTGCAAACACACAACGTTTCGCATACCACCAATACTGACTTCAGTATACCAAGACGAAACCTACTCAACTGACGTAATTGGATCGTATTCTTCGAATGTTATAGACCTATTTTAATCCAAAAACAAAGTCGAACTAGAATACGTTAATAATAATAATGTAAAAATACAATAGATTCAACATTGAAACTAACGATATAAGCACCATGAATAGCTGCAACACTGTATACCCTATGGACATAGTTTGTCTCAGGAATATGGGTATAAATACCCTGCATAAAGGAGATGATGATAATGATGATAATAATAATAATAATAATAATAATAATGAGGCACCATAATTTCTGTATTATAAACATGAGCCGCAGGTCGCCTGGAAAATGCCAACTACAGACTCTCCTGGGATCGTA
>Ga0123354_10020425_pt1 | contig 10419 bp, 6 predicted proteins | sample TergutLab28metaG_2_FD_97872 | JGI IMG/M metagenome (GOLD analysis project Ga0123354, IMG submission 97872) | Labiotermes labralis P4 segment gut microbial communities from Petit-Saut dam, French Guiana - Lab288 P4 | ecosystem: Host-associated > Arthropoda: Insects > Digestive system > Gut ...
GTCCAACAAGATGCGACTTATTCAGTTTATTACATTTCTGTAGGCAGCTCTACATGTTTCGGGTGTTGACACCCATCATCAGGAGCTCGTACAGCTGTAATTACAGCTTCTGGTATTGATTAATCAATACTGTAATTACAGTTTCTGGTATTGATGAATCAATACCAGAAGCTGTAATTACAGCTGTACGAGCTCCTGATGATGGGTGTCAACACCCGATACAGAAATTTAATAAACTGAATAAGTTGTATCTTGTTGGACAGTTATTAAATTCGATTCACGATGCACGGACCCATGTATATAAGATTGCAGTGAAGTATAGTTATTCCTGGAAACTGGAAACTGAGACATTTCTTAAGATGTTGGGGTTCTGAAGCAAACGTACGTAGATGAATAATATTTTCTAAGTTAAATTAACTGCAGTGATAGTTACTTAGAAGGATCTCTCGAAGATAAGTGATAATTCTTTTCCCCTTTACTGTGTCGTATAGTAACCTACATTGATTTTCTAACAACATTGAAATACAGCCCAATTATATCTTATTTGTGCATATTTTTATATTCTCCCAAAAACATCCAAATACCATCAGTTTAGATTAGCGTAATTGTGTTAACGTTATGGCGAACAGCAGGAACAAGTAAATCACTAATTTCGTGAGAAGTTTGATGGTCATTACGTCACTTTAATTCGTACGATTGTGTAGAAAGTCTCCTCATTTAAAGTTGCTTCCATTTGGGTATATACTTCCACACGAAGCTGCGTGGGAAAGGAAATAAATTGTCTCCATGCCTAAATTTACAGGCTGCATGACGTCATCATTGTGAGGACGATAGGCACCAATGGCGTCATAAATTTGGGGTGGGGATCAGATATTTGTTATATTGAGAATGATTTTCGTAGCCGTTGGCTTACTGTTATTAATCAAGAAGAAAAATGTTGGTTTTTTGGTTGTTTAATGGCAGTGTATCAGCTTGGTATGCTACTTACGACTAGTGTCGAATGATGTGGTTCTATATTTAAGAAAAACAAGTCGTCGCTGAAGGGACGATATTATCCCGGCATTCGTCCTGAAGAACTGAGAAAATTTTTGAATAAAGATAGCCCTCTGTCAGATCTTGAATAGGAAACTAGTCCGATGCGTTACTCCTTAGATAACCATTTTGATACAAAAGGGTTTGGGCTGGAAACACAATGTGATATACTCTTCGCAAAAGACAGTTATATTGATCAAATGAATAACAATGAGATGCACAGGGCTTGTATTACCAAGGAGAAAAACGCGAAACTCATAGGGGCGTATTGGATGCTGGTCAGGCGTAATTGTACATGTGTTGGATTCTGGTCAGACTTAGTAGTATATGTTGGATTCTGGTCAGACGTAATAGTACATGAGGGAGACCTGGACTTAAACGGGCATTAAACCGACTGTGTGTAGGGTTTAATGACGGGGCTTTTTTGAACACGGAAATTCAACTCTGATATCCATAAGGTAGGGGTTTTTTTTTACTAAATAATTAACATTATTCGAAGAGAGAGAGACGCCACTCCATTGGAGCCTTTTTAAGTCGAAGGTACAATTAGACTTACTCCGTTTTCTCATGAATAAGTTTATGCTAATAGATTTCAATGTTTCTTCTATGACCAATCACGTATGAGTTTTTAAGAAAATATTATTTATCTATTTATTTACTTATTTGTCCTTTTATTACGGACATATTCTTGCATATTTTATGTGGGGCTAATATTTAGGGGTCGCGTTGAAGATTTAAAATAAAGTGGTTTCTATATGTACCGTGCCATTTGTTGTACCATTAAAATTTCTGAATTTTATCCGTGAAGTATATATGTTTTTCGTAAGATTCCCAAAATAAACAACTGTTATTTTTGTAAACACAGTTATGCGATGGTCCATATAATGTGTCGCCGTATATATGATTTAAATAAATTTCATACTTATAATGGTTAATAACATCGAAAAAATGTCGTGGGCCACATTTGACCACTTCAGCGACCAAACTGGCCCGACTTTAAACTCCGCTCTAAACGTTTACCTTAAGTGACAAGACTATTTCAGTTGATCTCTTCCTTTCATTTCCTTCTCTTCTTTTAACTGTCTTTTTTTAAAGAATGATACACTTAAAGTAGAGTGGGTTTGTCTGTGTTTTGTATATTGATCCATCACTGCAAGGTAGCAGAAAGAGAGGGAGAAGTAATATAATGCAAAGTGCAATAAAAAGAAGCGGAGAACTGTTCCCCTTCCGCTTTTAAGCGCGTTTCCATTCCTGCTTTGCGCCTATTAAATCGATCACTACGTCCGTCCGTTCGTTCATAGGCTTTCAGCAATGCAGGCTACATAGGGTCGAATGACAATGACTATTAACAAACAAAAAAAAAAGTGAATGGAGATGATGGACTTGGAAGTGGCCGTAGCCTGACTGAGGGTAGTTATCATGTGATTCGCCGGTGGGACTGCGTGAATCCTTGGAAAGCGTTAGTCAAAACTACGTGATGGCACATCCCAAAATTTTGTAATTTCAGGTACATTTGAATTTCGGATGCAGTAGGTCCCGGATAAAATATCATCTCAATAGTGATAGAATTGTCGTGGTTTTCCTGTCTTACCCCCAGGCAAGTCCGGGGCCATGATCGTTCTTTTCTATGCATGTAAACGTTGTTCTTCTATTGTGTTTAATAACATAAAGACGTTAGGTTCTAATATTGACTTTTTCACTCACATGTACTTCAGATTTCTCGCCAGGCTCTGTAAACATTGAGTAACATTGAATAGTTTTGAGTGAATTTAATATTTATTTACTGTAACAGAACAGCTGTTCATAGTTTCCATTGTTTACTTCATTTGTTTTATTGTGTACTGATGTTTTTCCCGCACTAACGGTAGACAGAAGCATTTAAAATGCTAAAGTGTATCGGTGTTTTCTTAAACTAATTAGTTTTACCTTTTTTTTTTTTTAACAGCCTCAACCCACCAGCAATCCTAAATTGAAAATATAAATCAATAACGTACGAAAGCAAAAGAACTGTCACGCCATTATCTCCGTAACCGTTCAACTTTGGTTATAGGTGTTTTGGGTTATATCGGTATACTTTAACATAAGGAACACTCTCCCGAAGTCTGGCACATTCCTCCTGGGACACCCTGTATGTGTGTGTGTGTGTGTGTGTGTGTGTATATATATATATATATATATATATGTGTGTGTGTGTGTGTGTGTGTGGGTGGGTGTGTATATATGTGTGTGTGTGTATATGTGTATATATATATGTATATATATATATATATATATGTTGTATATGTGTGTGTCAATTTAAAGCATTGACGTGTTAGGTACAGTAATTCGTTGGTTAGACATGAATTTTTAAAACTAGGCTAAACAATAACAATTGTTCTGTTATGACAATGAACAAGAAGGTTAAGATAAGTATTCACGTGACACACTAGGAAGGAAAGTTCTTTCCCCTCCCACCGCCTCCGCCGCAATATATTCTGATAATAATGTTAAAGCTGCAATAGTCAGATTATACGAAGACTACGTGTACCCACTTTTCTTTCGCGTATTGAACTTTCTCACATCGAATAAACTTTAATATTTGTAATGTATATTAATAATTGTCCAACGAGATACAACACAAAGCAGTATATTAAACACCTTATTATCCAACTAATGCACAATATATAATATGTAGATACAATTAAAATTATAAAATATTTAAAAATGCTCCAACATAAGATGTGTTATTCCAAAATTTCACATTATTCAGCCGTCGAATTTCTGCTAAAAGAAAAACACTAGGTCCATATCTTCTTCTTGAAAAGCTAACAGTTTTTCAGCTAGTCCAGAAATTTTTGTTATCTGTTCTGAACGTCCATTACCATGTGAACGACAGCCCGCCACGGGACAGTATCCCGAGCCAGATAAATCCAATTCTCGTTTTCACACGGCATTTCTTCATTCTTCTTTTCAGTCTAATCTATCAGTCTCACCTAGGTCTCGCAAGTGATATATGCCCTTCTGGTTCTCAGACAAATACTTTATATGCAATTCTTATTTCCCTCAGAGGTGCTCCGTACTCCATCAATCACATCCTCCTCTATTTCAACACCCTAAAGTTATTTGGCGAAGCTCCTCTTGGTGAAGTTTTCTCCAGCCTACTGTCATTGCCGTCATCCTGTCCATATCCTGAGCCAATTGAATCTAATCCTCACTTTGACATCTTATTTCATTTAGACCCATTTTAGTATAATAATCCCATCTATGCCTAGATTTTTTCAAGTGGTCTCTTTCCTTCAGTTTTTCCCACCCATATCTTGTATGCATTTCTCTGTTCCTACACACATGCCACAACATTCGTATGAAATAACTTAAATTGTTTTTATTGTTAAACTGTCATTTCATCAAAAGTAAACAGCTTATATTTCATACTAATTCATGGTACATTTTTGTGTTCTGCGAACGATATTGCATTCAACTTTCTGTGTAGAATGACAAAAACAAGCCTGAAGATCTTTATACTGAGATTCTGTAAAGGTAAATGTCACCCTGTAGCATGGCATTAAGGCACGGAGGGGAGGTGGAATTATAGCTCTTTCTGTACACAATGTCGACACTGGAAGGGGGTTGGTGGTCAACATCACGGCGTGGCAGCTTTACCCCCGAAAACAAGCTCAGTACCCACAGTACAGGAGGTTGGTTGGGCCTCCGAGCCTTTCTGGACATGTAAGGAAAAGCTCGCCCCCATCGAGGTTAGAACCACGGACCGTGCAGACATAACCGAGTCACTGTACTGTGTATATAGAGCTATTAATATGCCATTATTATCACTAATTGCATGCGGAGGGACAGACATTACGAACCTTATAGCCGCTATCCACAACTCTGTGACCACGGATGGCTGGACTTGCTGGATTGAAGGCTGTGATCGGTTCAACAGTCCTCAAGCTTGCTACTAGACTAATCGGAATAAGTTGCCATTTGAATTGGAAGAGGTTGGAGATAATTTGGTTGTTTCGTATTTTAGTGATACACTGTAATCTTCAGGTTTACGATTTCTTTTATAGTGGGCTGACCACGAATTTTGAACTGGTACGATATGAGAGGTTTGTTTCGTTGGACGATTTTTATATCATCTGTTGCACATGTACTGTATTATGTCGAATGTCGAGTACGAATTATTAATGTAAATTGTCACGGTTAATCTGAAGCCCCTGGCAGATGCAGGAGATTTTTTCTCCTCCAATAGCTTCCAGACCGGCTTTGGGGCCCTTGCAGGCTCATATTCAATGGGCACTGTGGTTCTTTTCCGGAAGTAAGTCGCCGGAACCTGAATGTGGCCACTTACCTCCGTTTAGTGCCGAGGTTAAGATGAGGTGAGCTATATTTCTAAACCCCCATATGCCTTCTTGGAGTGGAGTGAGACAGTTTTACATTTTTACGTTTATTTTTCGCTTTAGAACTTGGCCGTAGGGGAAGAAGGGGTGTGTGACATTCCGAGATTGGAGCGGGTGTTACTTTCAATTAGGAGAGGAAAATCCTGAGAAAAGTGTAAGGGCTAGTGTACGAAAATGGTTCCTGGAGAATGAACACGAATCTAGAAATTTATAGTGCACTTAAACCTCTAGATAATGTAACTGTAATTAAAGTCCATATATTTGAATGGCTTAGGTATGTTGTAAGAATGCATGATAAGAGGATAGTAAAGAAGGTACTGAAAGGAAGAGAAAAGGAAGAGTTAGATTAAGGTGGTTGGAAGATATAGAATTGGACTTGTGGAATATGGGTGCGTAAAGAAGGAGAAGAAGAGATTTGGAAACAACAGCATGGGCATCTCTCGTGAGGGGAGCCAAGGCCAGAATTAAAGGGCTGTACTGCTGAAAAAGAATAGGAACAGACCGAAGAAGAAGTAGAAGAAGAAGAAGAAGAAGAAGAGGAGGAGGAGGAGAAGTACCTCACAATCAAGGCAAAATTGCTACTTCTAGGGAGACGGAGGAAGCAGCATCAGTAATTTCGGTCTTTGTTCGGAGAAACTGGAGAACAGAAATACAACTGAAATTTGCAGCTTTTAACTAAGATTCAGACCGGCGATATTCCGAATATATGCCGTATCCCAGAATTTGTTTAGTCTTGATCTGCTAGCTGTTTCCTCTCTTGCATCTCGGACGGGTCCACTTTGTGTCCACACGTTTCATGTTGCAGATACGGGAAAAAACTTTAGATTGTCCGTCCCACAAGTTGTGTTACATTGAAGACAAACAATAAACCAGACAGACGCAGAACGAGAGAAACAGTTTTGAAGTTTTCCCTTAGAGTTAGGCCGGTTCTACGTGGATCGATGCACGTCAGCAAAGCGCAGGTGCAGGCACGAGATTAAGTCACGGAGACATTAGTTTACAAGTCCGCCTACTGCTGAAATTCGATTTCTCAGGTGTCAACAGAATGTAGAATGGCCGGCGATTGTTAATGTGCTGCCCTGTGCGAACTATGTTTGCCCGGTTTCGGAAGAATGGGAACTCGGATCTTGCACGGAAAAGGATTTTGAACATCGCAAACAGAACGACGTACTGCCACAACACCTGCATCCTGTTTCTCTTTTCGTCTAATAATAGGCTACTGCTTATGTATTGGAAATGACGACGGTTGGTGCCCTGTAGCCTTGACACCCTGAGCGGAAGAATAGAAGACACGAACATCGCCGGACTTGGACATAATAACGCAACATGATACTCAGAACACTAAAAATAGAAAATGTATTTTCGGTGATAATACCGAAAGCCTGTGTCCACTGATTAGTTACTCCTATTTCGAATAGAGAGTTTCTGAAATCAGATATAGAATTGGATATGGGCTTCCTCACTGAGGTTTGTCAAGGTGTTTTCTCAGACACTCCAGAAAACTGCGATAATGGAAATTTAAATCAGGCAAACGCCACTTTATATAGGGTGTTTCTTTTCCTACTTACACAGTTAAGCGCCGGCCCGATGTTCTATTGAGTTTTATTACACATTATAAAGGTTATTATCACTATGATCGTTTGTCTAGCTTCCGCCATGGTCTGTTAAAACTCCCCGAATAGCGGCATAATACGCAACGCTGGCGGAGAATTGGACCGGCACTTAGCGGTCAAGCAGAAAAAAAACACCCTATAATTCATTGTACTTGACCGAATCCGAGGCGAGAAGTGGCGCAGGTGTTTGCTGTACTGCGCCACAAGACGAGAGGTTCCGAGTTCGGTACGATCCTTGAAAATTTTCAAGTGATCTATTCCTTCTGTCCGCATTCAGTAGCCCTGGATCAACCCAGTCACTAACAGAAAAGGACGCCAAGGAATTTCCTTGGGCGCAAAGTGCGGCCGGCGCGTAGACCTGACAAGTCACTCTTCCGTCCTAGTTGTGTCGAATGTCAAAGTAATGCTGAAAGCCCAACATTCCATTGCCCCTATAAGTCTTCGTGATTTGTTAGGGAAAGCTTTACCTTACCTGACCCAAAACGAGGCAGTTCACTTTCTTATTTTAATACCTGTACCGTGCATAATTTTTTTTTATTTTGTGCAGTGACCAACAAATGCACAATTAATTGGCAAATTATCACACTCTTCCTACATGTTTCGACACTATTGTGTCATCCTCAGGTAGCTCGAAGTTAGTACCTTGCCAAGTTATACAATTATCAAATGCAGTTATTAGTAATAATTTTTTGGTTTGAACCAGTTCTTAATGTACATACACCCCTTTCCTCCACCCTCACCCCAATTTTTTATGGTGCCCCCTACAAATCGCTAGCCAAAAGAAAAATCTTCTTAGGTAAAAAAAAAAAAAAATATTGGGGGTGGGGCAGGTGCCCCAACTTGCCCTCCCAAGTTACCCCTGTGGTTGAGGACACAAGTGGCTTGCTGGCCACATGATGCGTACCACTGCTTTAGGTCTTCATATTTCAGATTTTTGTGCGTGCTACTTTCCCAGACCCTCACAGCTTGCTTTTTTGGTCAACCTACTAATATTTAGTGAAGATGCAAATTTTGAACTCGTGATTATACAATATTTCTGCAATATCCTGCTGCTTACTTTCAATTGGAGCCTAACAGGGAGATACTAGAGGCTTTACATTAAAATATATTCGTTTTGCGGCGAAATGTGAGAGTTAACCAATCTGCCAACTGATAGGCAGTGTCGTGATGAACATTTTAAATATTTTCTAGGCTACGGACTGGGCGGTGGGTTGGGGGGGGGGGGGTTTGAACTCCAGCAGAAACGTCCCTCTTCTCCCAAATGTCAAGAACCATCTCTAGTGATCACCAAACCTGCTGTTTAGTAGGAATTGGAATTATTTTCCCGGAGGTAAAGCGGCTGGTGCGTGAAGTTGGCCATTCACCCCATCCCAGTGTCGGAATTTAGAACGAGTGGAGTTATAACCCTACTCCCATATGCCATCACAGCTTAGATAGGGACAACTTTACTTTTACCGTTGTGTTATTACTTGGACCTAGAAAATGCAAGTGTTTTGAAGAAAGCTTGTTTGCTGCTTCACCTTTCCGTAGCGGTTTAAGGTACAGTGATGTCAGTCACGAAACTGTGCACAGAAGAAGGCTAAGATCACTGATTAATTTAAAAAAAATGGGCAAGGAAGCTGTTGTGACCCTATTGAGGTGTTATCTTAGAATTTGACTGGGAGCACTGAGGAATACCACGCGAAACTTTATTCAGGGTACTCGAACGCCCAGTCGAGATTCGAATCAGGCCTCTGACTAATAAGTCCAGAGCTTTACCGCTGCAGCAAGCAATTGGGTGAATACCGTGTGTCCTTTTTCCGCTAAGAAAGGCTGCAAATGTGGCGCTTCTCATTGGTCGATACTCCCTGATCTAGGGCATGGTGTTGCAGTGTAAGCAACTACCGTCCTGATGTTAGGAATCACTTATGTCTTCACAAAGATCGCTTCCGACAACTGTCAGCTAGGGCACTCTTCTTGACGATCCAATACAGATTTCTTTATATTCAGAACCTACAATAGATCTACGCTATCATTTCTGCTAACCCTTCAACGCTGCACCAGCATAGACCTGGAACGACGGCTCGTAACCTTTGACATTTTGTGTGGTGAGCCAGATGTGCGGAAGAAGGGAACACAGCTCGTCCTGTACGTACACCAGGCTCCTGCTGCGGCTGCTGTGCTGCAATCGATAGCTCGCCTCGCCACCAAACTTGGCGTGACGTAACGGAACTGGGGTTGATAGTTATTCTGCACGTGGTTTCTCAATACGATTTATGAAAGTGGGCTGTAATTTGTTACTTACACTGTAGTATAAATTTATCAAATGATTATTTATACATTTAATCCTTAAATTCCGGCCTCGGTGCATTGCACAGACCTGTAATTCCTTAAGTGTTTCCGGTCTCGATGCACCGTACTGTCGTGAATGCATTTAAGGGTACTATAACTTTAAAACACCTAGTCCTGGGCAGTAGCTGAAATTTAAACCCAAGCGTCGCTGAAGGGCTAAAGATCTTACTTCTTGAGATTTGAGATTAAGCGTCATTGAAGAGTTGAAGGCTTTACTTCTTGACATTCTCAAGAAGTTAAGACCTTCAACCCTTCAACGACGCTTGGGTTTAAATTTCAACTACTGCCCAGGACATAGGTGTTTTACATTTATAGTACCCTTCAAGGCATTCCTGACCGTACGATGTACCGAGGCCGGAAACACGCAAGGAATTACAGGTCCGTGCATTGCACCGAGGCCGAAAATTAAAGGTTAATATGGAGACATTTAGTCCGGTAGCAAGAGAAAATAACTCCTAGAAGTAGTATTTGATATTTGTCTCTTTAGTCCCGCTGTCTAAACAGCGGAGATTCGTTAGAATCGAGTAAAAAGAGAAGATGGGCAATAGTGGCTGCGGATTTGGCCCACGTGGATGCATTGCTCTAACATTCAGTTGGAGGGATTAAATATCAAGACATAATTCATAATCGCCGACACCCACGCTGATAATCAAACTAGTTACCTCTCAGCTAATAGTACAATGTCACACCTCCGATTAGCAACCCGTACTTTGTCAAAAATTGTTTACAGCTGGAGTGAACGAAGTTAGATACCCGAAGAATGGCTGAATTTGGCATTTATTGTCACACAGTAACATGTAACAAAAAACTGGGAGGTTACATCTGACAAATTCAGGTAAAAGCAAAAGGTAAAGCAGTCCAGTTACAAGCCCGGAGGGGCCCAGAGGGCTCCAGGAAGTTAAGGCTCCCAGATTTCGTGACAACGGCACAGGATGGTGGTAGGTTTGTCAGCCTTACGCACCGGCCGCCTTTACCCCCAGGAAATGCCCCTGGTACTCATTTCTGTTAGAGGCTGAGTCGACCCCAGGGCCATAGTGCGATCGGAAGGATTTTATGTCAATGAAAAA
>Ga0123354_10020427_pt1 | contig 10419 bp, 7 predicted proteins | sample TergutLab28metaG_2_FD_97872 | JGI IMG/M metagenome (GOLD analysis project Ga0123354, IMG submission 97872) | Labiotermes labralis P4 segment gut microbial communities from Petit-Saut dam, French Guiana - Lab288 P4 | ecosystem: Host-associated > Arthropoda: Insects > Digestive system > Gut ...
ACCAGTGGGAAGACCAAGAACCAGATGGGCGGATGTGGTCCAGAGGGATGCATTACAACTGCTGGGGATAAGAGGATGGAGGAGAAGAGCTGAAAATAGGGATGAATGGAGGCGTCTTATGAGGGAGGCCAAGGCCCGGAAGGGGCTGTAGCGCCATATATGGAATGGACACCGCGTTAATGGTGTCCCTAGGAACTAAATTTCTCTTCCCTATTTGAGAACTATAAATTTTAGAGTATATCACTGTGAAATCCATCTTTAGGGTAAAACCCAGCAGCTGCAGCCTTAAATCTGTACAGCTTCCACACAAAACTGAAACCGAGGAAATTACACTCTGTTAGTCTTTACATGCAAATATACAATGATGTATCAGTCAAACACAACACATTTTAATGTGTTATTTTGTTATTTAGGGCAACATGTTTCGACTCGTATGGAATCATCTTCAGGCCCTTCTAAGATACAGTAAGGATCTGTATCTTAGAAAGGCCTGAAGGTGATTCTATAAGAATTGAAACATGTTGCACTAATACAATAACAAACATAATAAAGTTTTGTTGTGTTTGACTGATACATTATTGTGTATTTACATACTGTGTGTTAAACACTTCGGGATGGCAAATATTAAAAAAATTAAAATTATTCTTTACACTTTATTATTATTATTATTATTATTATTATTATTATTATACATCTCTGTCTACATGTAATACCCTGCGAGGAGGCACTTAGAGCATTTGAGTCAATTTTAAACCTAACTGGAAGGAATTTCTGAAATTATTAACAGAGGCAAATAAAAATTTGTCGACATCTAACGTCACTTGGTGCCAAAAACTCCTGTCACCCGCACTGCTGTAATTCCTTTCCGACGCCACCCATACACATAAAAATGTCAGACTATTTTACAACCATCACTTCTTTCCTCAAAGACTGAATTATAGAACACAACTGACCATACGTACAGAAGAGTGACATCTCAGAACACTTCACTCATTTTCTTGGAAACAGTTACTGTTTTTTCGTTTCCAGCCACTTTTTGCCCCAGACGTACGTTCCTTAAGTACGCATTCGTACGTCTTTGAATCAATGACATAAGAAATATTACCAAGATTACTGGTGCAAAAGTCAGTCCCATTTAGGAAAGAATGTAATTCGAATCTTGTGCACCGTTTAACATCCTCATTTCTAACAGATACGCATTTTTGGGTCTCACTTGGCATCGCCCTTTAAATGGAGCCCCTTCGCTCTTGATTCCTACAGCACGTGTCTTAAGCACGATGCCCGCGCACTGTTAATATGTTAATTACAGTATGCGACCTTCCACACAACTAAATAATTAGACAGCTTATGTATTTGCTTGTAATTTTGTTTTATTTTAGTTAAAAATAAGATTTTTTAAGTAGGCTTTTTGCATTACCCATTTTTAAGCTACTGCATATGGTGGGGATCCTACAAGTTTCTGAACTGTGTAGAAGTGTATATTCAGGGTCAAGCATTAACAGGGCTTATTTCATTAGCATAAAGGGGAGGCAAATATGTTTCTGAAAATACCGAACTGCTTGACGATACTCCAGTTTTCTCGTGCCTAGTGGAATCGTTCGTATTTACGACGCTAAGTACGGCTTCGTAGTGCCGCGGTTAAGGTGATGGTCACCGTAATCAGAACTGACGTAAACTATTTTCAAATTAATGATAATTGCTGTGAATTAGAAAGGCGCCTAGCACCCACAGTGTCAGAACAACAGAAGCCAAATTATTTAATACTGATATTTTCAACATAAAAAAAAAATCATCTGCAAGCGCCAGTTTTGGAATGGAATATTGTCAAGTTTGTGAACCTTGCAGTGTTGCACATTATACAATAAATATTTCGATTTTGTGATGTATTTGTTTAAAACGAGGAAAAGAGATTATTATGTGCTTCTTCCATTTTCGCTTATCCGTGTTCTTGCCACAGTTAGTCATCAAATTTGACGTCCTGCTGTCTTTACATTGAGGCTTGCAAATAATCTTTAATTCCCTAGTGTGGGTTACTAACCTACCGCTAGGTAGGCCAATGGTAGTGTTGTCAACTTTCAGCTTCCGGATAGATTAACAAGATTTATTTTTTTTTGGAATTGCGGCCCAACGCGGGCCTTCATGAGGTTTCTAGATCACACATAATGACACAACACAGTCGGTAGGGCTCCTCTAGACGAGCGATCAGCTCGTCGCATAGACCTCTACCTAACAACACACGAACACTCCATGTCCCCGGCGGGATTCGAACCCACAATATCAGCAGGAGAGCGGCCTCAGACGTACACCTTAGACTGCGCGGCCGATGGGACCTGGGAAAACAACAGGATGCCAAAACAGAATGCTGAATTGTAGACCAAATAAACGAAGACGACTTGGAAGACCTTTGAAGTGATTTTGAACGAGAACAGAACAGGTTTATCAAGGTCTAACTCATGAAGGATGATGATGATGATGGCGATGATGATGAAAAGAAAATTAAAAGAAACGGAAGGCGTATTACAAGGAAAAGAAGAAGACATGTAATTTTAGGTGCAGTGTGCCACAAAACTATGTGCCCCATTTGCAATAAAGTGATGTCAGCTCAACACGAAGTACCCTGTTCATTCAACCGTTATGAAACTTGGAGTCAAGATAAACTTAGTGCTCCTGAGGGGAAGTTAGGGGAATATAAGCTAAAGAAACTTAAATGTTATTTGCAGCGGTAGCATAATTTGTTTACCGGTGCAACTAAAATGAAGCAGTAGTTCGAGCAAATTTCATTACACTGCAAATTATGGTCAAGAAATTAAAACGAATTTACGGATGGTCAGTATGTGAAGAAGTTTATAATGTAGGCGGCAGAAATACCGCGTCCTGAGAAACAACAGCTTTTTAAGATATCCGTCATCTCTAAACAAACCTTTTGTAACTATTTGTATCTATTATTTTCAACCGTACTTGGTATGTAAGAATGGATATTGGTTGTAAAATACAGAAGTCAATTTCCAGAAAGCAAGGCATTGAATTACGATGCACGGAACCATGAGTTAAAAAAAAATTGTATTTCTGCATATCCCTTTTATGTCTTGTGTCACGTGTTTTGGCCAGACGACGAGCTAAACGTCGAAACATGTCGCTTTATTAAACACTGAAATCACTTAAAATATTAATTGTGTGGAATATTTCTTACGTTAACCATTTACAGATCTCAGTCTTTCAGCAAAAACTGTGGCGGAACTTGGGAATGACTCGATAGGAGATATGCATTGTCAGTTTAAACAAAAGTTTAAACATTTTGTGGCGTATTCAGTTGCAATTGACGAAAGCACAGGGTATTCCAAGATAGTGCCCAGCTTGCTGTTTTCATTCGAGGTGTTAATGAGGACCTTCATGTAGCGGTGGAGCTTTCAGAACTGGCTCTTTGAAATAAAAGCAGATGCTGGTGAAATTCATTCGCAGTTGGTAAACTTCATAAACAAAATTTTTTTATCCCACTAATTAACCAACTTGATGCGCAAAAGTTTTGTTTTACAATAATTTTATTCATGCTTTCTCAACCTGTGCACGAGACGGCCACCTACAGGTGTGATGATACCAGAGACTGTGGAATGCAATTTTGACCTCCTGATGATGAGCACATGTGCTCGAAACATGTAGAGGCATGAAATAACCGTATTGTAAAAAAATTTGTGCATTAAGTAGGTTAATTACTGAGATAAATATACTGACATGCACAGTCAGCAAAACGTAAAAAAAAAGTTATATTATATAAAGACTGTTGAGTTCGATGGTCATTTCTTTCTTGATAAAAGAATTTCATGGAACCTCTCATTTCCTTATTCTGCAATGTATTCTTTACGAACAGATGGGTGCAAAAAATGTAAAAAAAAAATCGCGCAGTGCACACTGTTACGAAAAGCGTCAATTATAATCATGAAAATGCGCCTAATTTCAGGTATCTGTAACATTGCTGAAATAAGAAGAAAGTGAATACTGTGGTTTAATTTAATGTACTTGTGTTCTGGAGGGTCTATTTTGAAAGGATATCTAATTTGTTGAACGACGTCAAATTTCCAAGCAAAGGATGGGCAGAAAAATTGAAGAAAGGAATGATGAGGGACGGGTAACAGATATGGCGGGTCTTGTGTTTGCGACTGGTTATTTGAACAATCTTAACAGAAAGCTACAGGGTAAAGAAAACAACTCGCTATACCGAGATGTGCAACAAGAATCAACACCTTCAAAGTCAAGCTTCAGCGCTGGAAAAAACAAACCAATTAAAACTGCGTAACACTGCTAACTTCCAACACCCGAGATATCTGTACACTTTGTCCACAGCGCATTCCAGAACATTCTCAGTCAAATCTTTCGCTACGAAAAGAGCTCAACGAACATAATCAGCAACTTAAAATTAAGGAATTGTAATTTTTGTTGTTTGCGTTATCTTTAGAGGCAGACACCTGAGGAGAAGACAGGATATCTGCAAGTGGAATTATTTAATTTCCAGTGCGATATTAACAGTAAGTTTACGTTTTCTGTAACAGTGGCAAGACTGTATCCCGAATTGGAAAAGCAAAGCTTCATGTTCTCAGACCATTTCGGCTTAAAATGACAACAACGTTTGGCAGCACTAGCTGAGTGTGAACAATTCTTTTCCCTTATGAAAAACAATACGATGACAAGCCGACCGCTTCTGACAGACCGACACTTGATATCTCTCATGACAGTGATTTCCTGTAATATCCTACGTAAGAAGGAAATCCTGTCCCGGTACAAACGATGCAAATTCTCCAGCCAATACACACAGCAGCTGAGGTAACTTTTGATCACTTAGCAGTCTGGTAATTTTTGCAGAATTATATCCAAATGGTTTTCCCTAATAATTTACTGCAGGAACTGTGGTCCTGGGCATGTGAGTACGAAGGGTCGAGTAACGAACACTATAAGTGAATGAATAGTGAGCACCACAATAGATTTTTAATAAAACAAAATTTTTAATAATAATAATAATAATAATAATAATAATAATAATATCGAGAATTATTAATATCGTGTCAATTTTTAAAAATACTTGTAACATTTTACTGCTAAAAATTGTGTGGCGCGAAATAATTTTTAAATACTAACTGGTCCGCATTCGATTTCAGGTTGAGACCCACGTCGCAGTGAAAGCTACGTAAGAGAGATAACGTGCACAGCGTGATTCAGCTCGATGAATAAGGCACTTACTACTAACGTGGGTCTTTCTTGTGAAATAAAGGTAAAGTGATCCCGTTACAGGCACGGTGTGGCCCAGAGGGTGGGTAGAGGTATAGCTCTACTCTTCCATGACCGCGGCACTAGAAGCTGGTGAGTGGTCTGCAGCACGCCCCGGCCGCACTTTACCCCTGGGAAAGACCCGGTACTCGTTTTACAGGAGGCTGGGTGGGCCCCAGGGCCGGTGTGGACGGGCGGAAAATCTCGTCCCCACAGGGATTCGATCCCGGACCGACCAGCCCGGTAGCTCAGTCGCTATACCGACTGAGCTACCCGACCCACCTTTCTTGTGAAATACTCCTATTAAAACACGTACCTAAGGATTTCTGTGAATGGTACTACAACTTACTTCACTCGTCACAAACTACTTACAATAAACTTCACACAAAAGAAAGAGTAGCCGTTCAAATGGGGCATAAATTACAGCTATTCAGCGTGATTTTGAACATCCCACACACCTATTCATTTCGAGAGATCAAACAATTTTTGAATATAATGGATAGGCTAAAAACCACCGCATGGATCGCAGTGTGTGTCGTGGGGCCAATGATAATTACATCTCCACTAGATATACTCAACAAATTTATGTGCAGAAAAACTGAATTAAGAGCGTTATTATCATGAAGCACGAAAGCGGGTTAATGCAATTATTCGATGCTAATGACAATTACTGAGCTACTGACAGCAATGTGAAATAAACTTTAAATGGGCTTGAGTACCTACCTTACTAACACCACGCTATTTGCATGGAAGTTATTACGACTCCCATATGCTGTTTAATGCAAGACTGAACCACATTTCTGATGTAATAGCTTTCCTGTCATTTGGCTGCACCGCTGTATCAAAAATACGTCGTATTACTGAAGCTAAAAAGCCTCAATGAAAACATGAATCTGTCATGTATCAGCCAGGTTATGTTATCCACAAACTGCGGTCCATGGAACGCTGAAATACGTTATTGACATTGTAAGTGAGCTTATCACAGCGGTGCTACTGACGACTCAGGTATTTTGGGATACGAAGCTTTGTTTTCGGGCGAATTGTTGTAGACGTTTCGGAGGATTTCGGTGCCTTCGTCTTCAGAGTCAAACAGTCCAAATCTAAGGTCTTCGTCGGTTACCAGCAGTTCATTACCGACACAATACCCTTGTTTAATAATCAGAACAAATGTATGATATTTTTGCGGATGTTTCAGACTGCATTGCCCACACGCTATTTTATATCAGATCAAATTGTGTCACCGATTCTAGGGCATTTTTTATATCTCTTATAGGTTACATTATCGATGAAATCATATTTCATGGGAAGTCGTATCACGATATTAGTGCCTCGGTTGACTACAAGCACCACGTTATTTCATGGGAAATCAAACATTACTAAAGAAGTTATGTAGCAATTTATGACATCACAGTGATAATCGTTCACAATTACACTAATATCCGTACTCACGCAGGGCAGCACTTACACTAAAGGCCATGTTCATTTTATTGTGTGTATATATACATTTCGTGGTATCAACACTTCCAAAATGCATTACCCTACGAACTGCGGATAATTTTACGCAAGTTAATTTTTTTTAACAGGTATTCATTCAGTTTTATTTCGTAAACTCTTCGTCAGTAATATGGCGACTCTAAAAATATGACCTGTAAGCCAATTATTCTGAACATTTAAGATGACAAATTCTAGAAGGTCACAATGAGGAAAAACGTAGTTCTGATGGGGAAATAAGGAATACGTAAAAACGTTTCATGGGAAATCCCTTAGAAAGCAACTGCATAAATGGTCGAGGAGATGCGAGGACAACGTTGAGTTGTAACTTGGGAAACACGGCGAGTGTTCTGGACAGCGCAGCAACGGAGTGAACTCGACACTTCATGTTTCGGCCTGACTTAAGAAAAGGAGCCTCAGACTCTTCAGCCTGAGTGTGTTGTAGTTTGTGAAGGTTGACAGTTACAGAACTGGCTCACAGTCGGGTGTGCTTCTGAGTTTTGGTGTTAAACTTCGAAAGATTCTATCGACAAATAGTTCCTTCATTACATAGTTTAGGAACAGAGTAGACAGTGAATGTACGATAAACTTGATTATCTATATATAAGACCCCAAGTGTTAAAAGTATGTCCCAATTCTGTTTACATGTAGAAAGGTCTCCCTATAGTTCACACACAGGCCAAGCAGTCGTGCTGGCTGTAAAATATCTGCTATCGTTATTGAAGCCTCGATCTCTGCCCACATAAACCTACGTATTTCTAGGTATCAGTCACCACGTATCATATTCAATTGCCTCTCAAGAAATTAAAGTTCCTGGCTTCCCTTTGAATGGAACTGCGAATTCATAATTTACATGTTCTAGGACATGAGGCAATGTACGTTGGTGTATAGGCACCATAGTTTCGAACAGGCTTAAGCTTTCTCCATCTTCAGGGTATCGGTTTACCCTAAACATGAAAGTAGCACGATCCTCTGAATCGTTTTTATTCACCTGTCCGCACTGTGTCAAATGTTAGAAGCAAGTTTTTATCTTCTATCTCTCTACCTATCTATCCATCCATCCATCCATCCATCCATCCATCCATCTATCTATCTATCTATCTATCTATCTATCTATCTATCTATCTATCCATGTGTATCCTTCCATCTATCTACTTTTATTTTCGAGAGCCTGAAATGTCGCAAATAGTTTCATTAAACCCACCAATTGTTGCAAAGTAGGAGTGGATCAATTGGAAGGTTATTTATGCAAATCGTAGCCAGAGATGGTAACTGACAAATTGTACCATCGAATTTTCAACTTGCTTTGTAGCAGAACCCACTGTAGCGTGGTTCAGCCCCTCAGGCAGTGACACACAAGTTACAAAGCAATAACGAGGTATGCTTTTCCGCACAGTTACTCGACGCAACTCTTCGGCGACTTCTCTGCCTGCAGTGTACAACGGCTGGTCTAAACGCATTTTGGCAAGGCATATTATGTGCGAGGTCTGTATTTCGGGACTCAGCTTTGCGGCCCTGGAAGGTGCGGGAATTAATTGGACACAAAGACGCAGAACTCAGTTTACTGTGACGTATGTACTACGTCATATGAAGAGAGAGACGCGTAATTGCATCCACACGCTTATTTGATCCCTGCCGAAACATGCAAGAGTTTATTGCCCCTTTAATGTCCAGTCGCTACCATGTATAGGACTACAAGTAAGTTCCCCTTCGGAAATTCCAACCCCCCCCCCTCCCGATACTATGTACGTTTTGTATAATTTCCTTAAAAAATCGGTTATTCAATTGTAGAACATTAACTGAATGGTCTTTGTAATGGAGATTTAGCGTGTTTGTTGTGATGTAGGAATTGAATATTTAAATGTAATTCAGGGTAATTTTAGACTTCGAATTGTTGAAGTTCGGGAAGTATATGGAATGCACTGAGTAGCGTCAGGTTAAAATAAAACTAAAATAGACGTCATATGTCTTACATTCGCAATATCTTCAGGTTCTTAAAGACGATACCTGATAACTGTTTATTCACAATACGTTATAGTTTAAGTGTATTTCAGTGCTATTTAAACACTGTGCATTGAGATACACTTAAAATGTACGGAGTTTGGGGAACATGCCATAAGAGATTATTGTAACGAATAAACATTTTTGACAAACCGCTCAAAGAACTCAAAATTCCATGATGTTACGTCACGTCGGCTGGTAAATGTTGACCAGACGACATGACGTCACATTCCTCGAGAAATGAACCTTAATCTGCACCTCTGTCAGGAACTCAAATGTCTCACTCTACATAATTATTAGAACCTCCTCGCAAATGTTTTATGAAAAATAAAAGACAATTGGAAACTCACTCAAAACAATAGCTACGTGACACATGTCACTTTGCTGTGACTATCCAACTTTTCGAATATACAAGAACTATAACTGAAGAATAAAATCCAACTAGATGTCACTTATTACTTTATTATGCTTATGTTAGGCTCAACATGTTTCGGGCACCATTATGCCCATCATCAAGATAACGTTGGTTGCCACATAGGCCGTCTGGTTCTCGAGTTGCTGCTGGTTGGAGATTAAGTGCAGGCAGGATGGATGAGTGTTCAGACTGAAGGCTGTTACAGCCTTCGTTCCGAACACTCATCCATTCTGATATGTACTAGTCATAAAATGTTATTCGGGTGATCAAATCAAAAGAATGAGATGGGCGGAACATGTGTATGTATGGGGTAGAGGACAGGTGTGTCCAGGGTTTTGGTGGAGAGACCTAACGGGTACAGACTACTTGGAAGGCATAGGTGTAGTTGGGATGATAATATTAAAATTGATATGCAAGAAGTGGTATGGGGAGGTGTGGACTGGATTTCTCTTGCTCGGGATAGGAATAGGTGGTAGGCTTTTGTGAATAAGGCAAATAACCTACGGATCCCACAATACGAAGAGGAATCTCTTCACTAGTTGGGGACACCTAAACTTATCAGGAAGGACTCTATTCCTTGGAGTTAGTTAGGTTGGTACCAGCGCTTGGTGGAACATATTATGTCTGCATTCAGAACTACGACCCTGATATGAAGCCAGAACTTTCGTCACAAGAGTTGGTACCAGCCACAAAGTCATAATCCAATATGACAAAACACATCTTCACAACCATGAAAAGCTCACACTTAACATAAGTAAGGTGAAGGTTTAAAATAAAGATAAGGATGGTTCTGAACAAATGAATGGTACAGCGATACACTGGGCCACTTTTCTGTAAGAACAGTATACAGTTCTGTTGAAACAGATTGCTTACTCTAAGGGAAGCCTATAAATGAAAAATAAATACCCAAATAAATATTTCAGCCCTTGTGTGTTTGTGTCAAAAAAAGTCTCTAAGAACTCATTTCGGATTTAGCCTGTACCGTATTAAAGAACATACGTTACTTCCATCAAGCTTCTTGTTAAGCAAAAGGAGGCTTTCATTTCTTAGAATACTAAAAATACCCCAAGGAGGAGATACGAATACATTCCAAACGGTAAGTGTTATACAAGGAACTACAGACACTTGTAGGCGACCTGCGGACTGGAGTGGTGTCTATCGCGACCAGGCGGTGAGGGAGGGGGGGGGGGGCAGGTATGAAAAAAAAAAGCCCCTTAAATTAATAAAACTAATATAACCCCGAAAAAAAAATCTAG
>Ga0123354_10020430_pt1 | contig 10418 bp, 3 predicted proteins | sample TergutLab28metaG_2_FD_97872 | JGI IMG/M metagenome (GOLD analysis project Ga0123354, IMG submission 97872) | Labiotermes labralis P4 segment gut microbial communities from Petit-Saut dam, French Guiana - Lab288 P4 | ecosystem: Host-associated > Arthropoda: Insects > Digestive system > Gut ...
ATGTATATATTATTGTATGTATATATTATTGTATGTATATATTATTGTATGTATATATTATTGTATGTATATATTATTGTATGTATATATTATTGTATGTATATATTATTGTATGTATATATTCTTGTTTTGTACATCATTTCATACGGTTGCATTCGTCAAAAAATATATGATATTGTATTTCTCCATCCTGCGGAAGACATTTAGCGCTTCAGTCAGTGAAAATTTAACTTCTATAGATGCAAGATTGAATACATTCGAGAAAGAAACCTTTTACACACATGAGATATTACATATTAATTATACCAGACAAGCACCTGAACCAGCCGCAACATAGCGTGTCCTTTCTATTAATCTAAACAAACGACATATTAAGGTAAAAACCGAAATATCAAAGCCTACATTTCCTCTATTATCTTTCTGTTACACTCAATTAAATCCTGTAGGTCTGAGATCAACTTCAGGTTCAAGCTAACAGGTGACTCAGAGACCCATATTTAGAGGTCTCATTATGGAGACGAGGTCGTTGTAAGAAACGTTGGTGTATTTTGACCACCTGAGACAGATGTCAGGCCGAGAGCGTTCTGCTTCGTTTATATTCTCCGTGACAGCTTCAGTACTTGTTTTTCAGTTTCACGTCGACACCAAAACACCAAGACCATCGTAGCAACATCCTTGCGCCAAGTACAGCAAAACTTTGGTTGGGACGTAAGGTTGTCTAAAACTCATTATAATGCTTTTTGGTCTTGCGCCAATTTAATGCAGCTAACTCAATGATCATAGATAATTTATAAACTCTTAGAATGTACCACTTACTTAAGATATTCTCGGCCTTCACTCAACCCTAAACTTTACCACCACATTCACTATACCCTGAGTCCAAAATATTTTAATTTTTTTTACATTTTTGTTGTTATATTGGATTCAGTATGTATAGCGTCCATGTTCAATAAAAAATGTTTAAGAAATTAAGTATATAAACTATTCCCGAATTCTATTATATATTCAGCACATCTGCAGTTATTACGTTCACTCAGGTTTGTGTGTCCATGATTTGACTAAAAAATAACATAATTTCAAGGGATTAATAGACCCTTTTCCCAACACAATTCTTGATTTTACTTCATAAAAATGATAATGATAATTAAAATTATGGTAGATTATAATGGTAAGTAATACGATAATTTGATAAGAAATGTATCCCTCTTTTAGAGGGTTTGGAGATTTCTGTCATCTCACCCACCGCATTCTTGGAACAGCTTGCCCTAGGATTTTGCTAGCGCTTAAATTACTTCTCACTTGTTGCTAGACACTGCTGTCAGTTATTTGGAAACACACTTTGTTGGACTAGATAAGAAGAGTGTTATGTCTTTCAGCTTGGGCTGACTGTGTAAGGAGAAGTGCTAAAGGCAAGTAGAAACAACGAGCTACGTAAAATACCATTATCTTGTTTGTGAGTTGGCAAGATGAGTTTAGCAACAGGTAAAAAAGTTAAACTGGATTGTTGAGGGGAAGGAAGTCTCAATATTACATTGCCTAATGAAATATTTGAATGTACGTCAAAATCAATACTCGAAATTAAATGCTCACTACAGTACTTGTTAAAAAACATTTTGTTGTCATCATCATCACTGCTACCAGTGTTACAGTCATTAGGTTAATCAGAATTTATTTCTAGATTTAAGCGATCTTTTTTTCAATGCCATTTTCTGTTATTTAACACATCTCTGGCAATTATCATTAGTTTGGTTCGAATTTTTTTGTACGGTCGTGACAAATTCAATATTTATTTAATACATTAAATGTATCTTTAGCCTTCCTGGGTTAGTAGAATCCTTCTGTCTCATATTAATGGATTCATACTCCCCTAGTACACAATTTCGCTATTGTTTTTCACTAACTGTGTGAATATACTATTTGGGCCCGGTAGCTCAGTCGGTATAGCGACTGAGCTACGAACTGGACGGTCTGGATATCGAATCCCGGTGAGGAGCGAGATTTTCCGTCCGTCCAGACCGGCCCTGGGGCCCACCCAGCCTCCTGTAAAATGGATACCGGGTCTTTCCCGGGGGTAAAGTGCGGCCGGAGCGTGCTGCTGACCACTAACCCCCTTCTAACGCCGCCGTCATGGAACAGTAGAGCTATACCTCTACCCACCGTCTGGGCCATACCGGCCCTGTAACGGGATCACTTTACCTTTTTTGTGAATACATTATACTATGTATGGGATGACAAATACCTCGCATTTAAATTTATTGCTTATGAAAAGTGGACTATTATTATTATTGCTGATGCTGTTGTTGATAGTGATTGTTAAGTAATCTTTATATGTAGTCCAGTTTGTTCATTGGCACAAGTAAAATCATTGCCTCCACTGACGAAGAAAACTAAACTCGAATTTTTGCAGCACTGCAAGTAAAAGGCCAGTTCCTACTTTGCGGTAAACACGTCCTGACTTCATTTCAGAAGCCAACTTCCTAATGTTGCTTAGGGAGAAAACGTTCCTTTATGCACTCGTGTAATAAAATTCATTCTGTGAGCAAAATTTAAATTTTCTAGTACTAAACAAATTCCGTATATTGTTACTAAATTGCTGTAATTGTTTAAAATCCAGTACTTACAGATTTTCCGAAAAGATATTTAGTAAACAATTAGAGAAAAATTCGTGTACTTAATCTTCAGCTTGATAATGTTCTCGGCAAAGGCCTTCATCAATTAAACACGTCAGTTTCGAATTAATTGTTTTAGGACCAACCATTTCTTATGCTCTATTCTAAGCAAACGTGAAATAAAGGACCCTGATTTTTAAGCGCGTACAGTGTCTCGGCTGGCGACTTTCAGTACCTTTGTTTCTGTTTGTCTACCTACAGAACCTTATCGTGTTGGAGGTCACACGGTAAAAGAAAATTGCATGGCTCACTTGTCAAGAGATAAGTTGGATGCAGGAAGTCGAAGTGAAATGATAAGAGTGACGGTAATTATTCACAGAAGACACTTACTTTGCTGTCTGTTGATTGCACCTTCACATCACTGGCGTAGGTTTTGAGAAAGTGAACACTACAATTGAAAAATTACCTTGGAAATATTCAGCCGTATAGTAGCAATAAATTCCGTGAAACATTCATGTTGTCCACTTTCCTATTACACAGACCTTCTGTGACATCATCCGTATTTGTTAAGACTCCTTCTGCCTTCCGTTTTCTCACTGTGTATTTTTCAATAATCACTCAAAAAAAGCTCATCTTTGGCCTATGTTTCATACAAAATAATAGCACTTGCAGAAAAATCAGCACCGAGCACCTTGTGTTTTCCAAAATTCTAACGTCGGCGCTACAATCCAGCTTAGGATTTTTGGCGAAATGTATAAGAAATGTCCACAGACTTTTCCTCCTCTCCCAAAAATAGGCGCTTGACTGGGTCTTGCCAAAAGGAAATCATAATGTGTCATCATATCATCGTAACTCCAACGTTAGCAAGTCCGTAATATTGTTATTACTGAGGGTCGGAATCTACAAAACACGACTGGGGGATGGGCTTCATTGACATAGTGTTCTAAAGCAATTGTTTTGAGTTATTTAGGAATTAAAATCGGGGACGCACCAAAACACAAAATCTCACAAGCCTAATTTTCCTCTTAAGCCAGTAGAGTAAGCTACAATACATTAACTTATTTTTAACATTCGTAGGCCCGTGCATAGTTAATATAGTTAATATATTCTCAGAGCACAACCAACAAGATGTGATTTTACTCAATTTATTCATTTCTGTAAGACGCTCTACATGTTTCAGACGGTTATTCCGTCCATCACCAGGAGCTCAAAACTGCACACACAGCTTCAGGCATTTGTCCGACCATTACTGCTACCTGCTGCTAGCAGGTAGCAGTAATGGTCGGACAGATACCTGACGCTGTATGTGCAGTTTGTGCTCCTGATGATGGACGGAATAACCGTCTGAAACATGTAGAGCGTCTTACAGAAATAAATAAATTGAGTAAAATCTCATCTTGTTGGTTGTGCTCTAAGAATTAACTTATTTGTTTTCATTCAATTTATTCCTCAAAGTTTGCTCTTTAGCTACCTCATGTTTGGCCTCCGGCCTGTTCCAATAGGATACTGACCCTACGACAACCCATTATTTTCATTTTGTCTTGCTTTATTTTTAATGGCAGAACCTCAGCAGTTGATATAGCTTCGTGGAAATATATAAATAAATAAATAATGTAATATCGACTATCACTGGAATCTAAAACTGAATCTATAGGAAGCGTGTACTGCCTGTTCTTGTCACCAGGCCTGCCGCACGTGTTATCTATCGTCTTTTCTACCTTATTTTCATTTTCATATGCATACCCACGCCGACATCACGGCCGGAACGGCAATTTCGCTTAAGCGATAATTCTTCGGCTTATAGACTGGCCGTGCCTAGTTCGAATCTTGGCCAAGTCACCGAAAGTCTCAAGGAAGGTAGTATAGTTTCTTCAGAATAAGTAGCCCCTTGCTGGTGTAGTGTTTTGAAGGTCTCTTCTTCCGTATCCCTGACAAGTTTACCGAAACAGACTCGATTGCCATATCAACGTAATTATTACCTAAACAAGTTGTGTAGTTGATTATGTATCGCTAAATAACTTATTAAGTAAAAAAGTAAAGGTAAAGTGATCCCGTTACAGGTCCGGTGTGGCCCAGAGGGTGGGTAGAAGTATAGCTCTACTGTTCCATGACCGCGGCACTAGAAGGGGGTGAGTGGTCAGCAGCACGCCCAGGCCGCACTTTACCTCCGGAAAAGACCCGGTACCCATTTTACAGGAGGTTGGGTGGGCTCCAGGGTCGGTCTGGACGGTCGGAAAGTCTCATTCCCACCAGGATTCGATCCCGGACCGTCCAGCCCGTAGTCAGTCGCTATACCGACTGAGCTACCGGACCCACACTTATTGAGTAGGCACCCAAATTACGTACAAGCTATATGGATATTAGTATGTAATCGTCTTATATATTCTTATAATAAAATCAATGAGAAACACTAATTTCTCAAATTCATTTTTGGAATAGGACTTTACATGTTTCAGACAGTATCTCTGTCCTTCATCAGTTTTTCACTGTACTCACAGCAATAGGTATATGTCATGCAGGTTATGCTGACTGTTAACTAGCAAGCTGTCAGCAAACCTATATGACCTACACCTGTTGATGTGTGTACAGTGCTAGACTCCTTGTGATGGACAGAGATACTGTCCGAAACATGTAAAGTCCTATTCCAAAAATAAATTTGAGAAATTAGTGTTTCTCGTTGGTTTTATATAAGAATATATCACGATGCACGGTCTCTGAATGTCAAAATCTTCTGATATGTTTCAAATTCAGAAGGACTTGAAAGAAAGATTTGCTTTATTGCCACTCTTTTTCAACTTCACTTTAGAAGACGCCATTAGGAAGGTTCCAGTGAACCAGAAGGAATTGATACATGTGGGACACAACAGCTTTTGTTGTCATGTTGATGCTGTTAATTTCTTTGACAGGAATATCAATACTGTACTAAAACAAAAGCTTTTGTATGCTTAATGGAGGGGTTAATCCAGAAGTAAGTGTTGAAGAAACGAAATACATATTTCGACACCATAATACATAAAGAACAATGCTTTTTAAAAAAATCCAACAAATTCTCAAAACTGTGGATATTTTCAAATATCTAGGAAAAATACTAAGATAACAGAAATTAATTTACGATGGCCTTTCTGTCTGCCATATAAATCCCTAATGACTGCAATGTACTGAAATGTAAGTTTGCCCATTATTGCGTGTGGGTGTGACACTGGGCCTCACTTAAAGGAAGAACGTAGATTGAGAGTATCTGGGAACAGCGCTAAGGAAAACACTTGTAACTAAGTGAGAGGAAGTATCTGGACGCTGAGGGAAACTGAAAAATGAGGAACTTTGTGTATTGTATTTCTCATCATTTACTGTTAGGATGAAAATGTGTGAATTAATCAAAAAGCGTACAAATTTTTGTTGGAGAACGTGAAGGATAGTTACCACTTGGAAGCCTAGCTTATATGTGAGAACGATATCAAAAGGAACGTGAAAAATTTATAAGTGGATAGTGTTGACTTGATCAGTACTGTTCAAGATGTGGACGCGTGACGGGCTTTGTGAGTCTTCGGATTGCATTAAATTCTGTGAACTGTGGGCTACCTGAGCAACAGTTAACTCCTCAAGTGGGCTCAGCCCCATAAAGTAACTTGCTTAAACTTTTCGTATGTAAATTTCTGACGTCGTAGGATGGATTTCTAAACATTGGTGTCCTGCTCAGACCTGCATGTTCGTATTATTTTTAATATTTCTAAATAATGTACAGAATTTAGCTTGTCCATTTGAAGGACACTCCATTTGGCATTCTGTTATATTCATAAGACTAGCGCTCACGATGTGGGCAAGCCTCCAGGTGCAAAGCAGTAAAATATATTCCAGTATTAATGCTTAGGCACTGTTAGTGCCGCTATTCTAATCAGCCTGTTCCTTTGTAGTAACTAGCTGGAAACAGGGGGTTAGATGGGTTCTAATGACCCCTAACCATTTTGTCCTCTCCAGTGCTGGTTGTATTTATTACTTCACACACCTTTCTTGAAATCCCGACCAACTGAAGAGTCAGTGATATGACTTGCCAACTATACGGCAAGGGAGTTACTCAATTATTATACCAACTACTGCACATATATAAAATGTACACATTAAAACATTAAAAACGCTCCTACATGTTTCGGTCCTAGGACCATCATCAGGAAGTCGTATCGTCCTTGCTAAAGTTACACCATAAAAAGTCACATTAATTTCGCTATTCCAGTTGGGTATTGTGGCAGCATGCTGCCTATGTTTGAAAGCAGACCTATCAGTATCACATTAGTTATGCCTTAGGACGCAATGTTTTAATTGCCTAACACAATTAATAACAATGTCGTAACACCCCCGCCCCAACTCCAGTCTGCGTCATCGCGTCTCTGAGATGTTAATTTTTAATTACACTTGTTAATGCCTGATTAATATATTTTGCAAGGAATTTAAATTATTTATCTTCTTAAATAATTAATATAAAATAAACTAAATGCATGATTTGTCTAAGCACAGAGACATGGAATTTTGTGGAGAGCCTGGACAGGAAAGTTCACATTATTTTAACCCTTATCCTGCTAACGTGGAGTACAGGGTGAGCTCCTAATAAAGGAATGCTGATAAGTCTTTAGCCCGAATGAATAATTCTTACGTGAAAATTAAACAAATAAGTTACCTTTCATCCCTCTAACGGTTCTTGAGAATCTGCAGCAAGAATATACGAATATTTGATCTGAGCAGTAGATTAGCTTCCAACGACACTATCGATTCCGTCCCACGACATCGGGAAGTAGGTCGGGCTAAGGACTTATCAGCACCCTGTTAATGCCAGCAAATGGCGGATGGGAATTAACTCGGCATTTAAAGGGTTAAGACCGGCCCTGAATTGAAGCTGAGTGACACCTCTGAATTCAAACTGCTATGCTCGAGGAAAACATACATATGCCACCATTCCATCATGAGTGGCGATTAGGTTGTTACAGAGTACACATTTTTACATTTTGGATGTGGTATGTGTGAATTTCTTATATTGACTGATACAATAACATTTTGTATTCCGAGAAACATTTAAAAACCTTTAAGAATATATTCCACGTTAAGCAGAAAACACATTGCGTCCCCATTACTATAAACAACCAGTTATTTTTAATAAAATTGTGGCCCTCATGGAATCACGAACTGAACGGACTAATTGAAAACGCAGATATAGTGAGATTTATAAAAAGTAGAAGAATAGCCTGGCTGGGTCACGTGATGCGGATGTATGACAAGAGAACAGCTACGAAAATTTTAGAGTGGAAACCTACAGATACGAGAATTAGAGGAAGGTCAAGGAAGAGATGGATCGTAGATATTGAAGAAGATATGCAAATAATGGGAATAAAAGTGTGGAGAAAGCAATGTAAGGAAAGAGCAGAATGGAAAAGAATCACTGAGAAGGCTAAAACATATAAGGGGTTGTAATGCCAGTGAAAGAAGAAGAAGAAGTAGCCCTAATAGCACAGCCTACTGTGTAGTTAAGCTGCAGAATATTTTGTGTTCAAATGGGTGGTACATGTAACAAACGTATTTGCAGTTTATTCAACAGCGCTGCTAGCGATCACACAACATAGCATCCAACAACTACATAAGTGAATCAAAAATCCGTATGGATTTGAAGGTACAGGGCGTGACCTGTTTTACATAATATCCTGGCATTTGCTTGGAACCACAAAAGATTTAAGTCCGAATTGTTGGTACCCTAGCGAAAATTTGAGCCGGGACCGTCTCGGACCCATTCCTTAACTTCACAGTTTGATCCAATATTCTCATATTATTACGTGTAGTTTCAACGTAGGTGTAATGGTTTAAGCGAGTCCTCCGAGACTGTAAATTATTACAATAACAACAGTTAGGTTATAACTTGTTGTACTTTTACTTTAGCGACCTACAGCTTATGTGGTTTCTCATGTTTGCTGTTACTTTATGTTCAAGGGAACATGATATATAAACACATGCACCATATTTAAACCAGAAGTTCCATTCACTTGTATATGCGCAACTCGTGGTCTCAGTGCTCCATTCCCACAGCACATGCGCATGTTACTAATGATCGGTAATAGAAAACGGAGACATAGTTAGGATCACACGTTTATGAACACCCTGTTAACTGCTGCTTCGTGAGCAAGCTGTTTACGCTTATAATTAGCAGATACTCTATGGCCTACCTGCACGCTCTCAGAGTAAACTGGGACAATACAGTTTAAGAAAGCTATGATCATTTTACATGGACTGCAAGAGATTAGAATTTCTCACAGAGGTGCTCCAAGGATCATAGCGACTTTAACTGCAGGATCTAGCAAGTAGGCCCTGTAGGACTGATTGTCCCTAGTGGTAAAAGCGCTATGACCGTTAAAGTGTCCGAATTTGTCAGTCGACACAACGTAACAGAAGAGAAGACTTGTGTGTCTTTCTATAATTTACTCTGTCTGACCTCTGAGTGCCAATGAAATTATATTTACTCTTCTACCGCAAAACCTACGACATCTTGCAGATAAACAAGGCTTTGGTAATGCTTTAGTACTGCTTCACGGAATTACGCCGTTTGCAGCCTTCTGCATTTTGCTATCGCTGAACCTTTCCTTTCACCATTATATTAGTAGATTTTCTTTCCTTTCCAGCACTACCAAGCTTTCCGAAAATTCGTGACCCTTCTAGGCGTTTTTTCCAACCATTATTAACATTATTTTTGTGAATTCTGTAATGAGGACTTTTCTTCAACTATCTTTCTATGTTTATTTTTGTTGCTTAAGTTCCTGTCACTTGCGCCGGCCTTGTTCCTTCTCCTCCTCCTCCTATCTCTCTAACGTACATCCACTATCAGTTGTACGGTGATGTAATTCATATATTATTTAGGCTTTTCTAAAATTCGTATATATTTTTTTTTAATGTATCAAAAATTTCTGCACCAATCCAGACTGGCCCTGGGGCCCACACAGGCTCCTGTAGAATGAACACCGGGTCTCTTTCCCGGAATTAAAGCTGTCGGTGCCTGACGTTGACAACCCACCCCCTATCTAGCGCCGAGGTTAACGACAGGCTGGAGTTGTATCTCTGCTCCCCTTGTAGGCTTGAATGGACTTTTCTAGGGTAAAATTTGCTTTATATTTAAGTTATATCAAAATCCTTCTGCAGCAAGCATTGAAACTACCAGTCTCAGGGGCCGCGCCGTCTAAGGCGTGGGTCTGAGGCCGCTGACCTGCTGACGTGGTTTCGAATCCCGCGGAGGGCATGGATGTTTGTCTCTTGTGAGTGTTGTGTGTTGTCAGGTAGAAGTCTGTGCGTCGGGCTGATCACTCATCCAGAGGAATCCTACCGAGTGTGGTGTGTCTGAGTATGATCATAAATCCTCAATAATGAGGAGGCCCTGGCGCACTGGGCTAATGCTCCAAGGTAAAAAAAAAAATAGCATTGACACTGCTATTGTATTGTTCTCGATATTCAGTTCAATGTCTAATCAGCCTTGGTTTTCCAGGATTTCTCTTTCATCCTTCCACATTGAACAAATTCTCCTTCCTTGATTCCCAGTTATTTACTATCGATCCTTGTTCAAGTTGCTGTATTTTGTCTCGTATTCTAGATTGCCAAACCGTAAAAATTTTTGTAGAGGAAACACAACTTCCACTCGCTTAAACAACTCAAACTCAAATAGAGGTAAATTTTACATTCATTGTTCCGTGCATCATTGTAATTGTTTAAAAATAACCAACACGATGTCACTTGTGGACTATCCTTTATTTTCATGGGTAGTCGTCATTCACTCTCTACATGTTTCGA
>Ga0123354_10020431_pt1 | contig 10418 bp, 5 predicted proteins | sample TergutLab28metaG_2_FD_97872 | JGI IMG/M metagenome (GOLD analysis project Ga0123354, IMG submission 97872) | Labiotermes labralis P4 segment gut microbial communities from Petit-Saut dam, French Guiana - Lab288 P4 | ecosystem: Host-associated > Arthropoda: Insects > Digestive system > Gut ...
ACGCTTGTGAGTGCGGTAATGAACCTTCGGGTTCCGTGAAATGCGGGGAATTTCTTGACTAGCTGCCAACCAGTTAGCTTCTCAAGAAGGACTCTGCACCATGGAGTAAGTAAGTAAGTAAGTGAAAGAGCAAGTGTCTGGATTGTCGGCCGTTGTTGTCCAGCCTCTATACGGTGCCTAAGAATCGTACACAGTGACTAATTTGTTATTTTGCTGGAATCTAGGCCCCTGTGCACAACCAGTTGTCATAAGGTCTCTTGGGTATAAGGCAAAGAGTCAACAGGTAGCTATGTCCATCTTAAATATCGTCCTCATCATGGAAATTTATACAGTGGCCAGTTTACACTTTTATACTTGTTGGGTATTGAAATTTTGATGCCTAACTGAACTTTTGTCTTCCGTTCTGTGTCCAAAAAAAAAAAAACCTAAAAATTTCTATATACAGAACGTTGTGTCTGTCATTTCATAAGAGTGTGAAACTTGACCTGACACAATAAGAGGGGAACATAGGTTGAGGATTGTCGACTACAGGGTGGTGATGAAGAAGATATTTGGGGCTAAGACGGACGACAAAACAGGGGACTGAAGGAAACTGCACACCGAGCAGCGTCATGTTTCGTACTCCTCACCGAGAATTATCCGGGTGATCAAATCAAGAAGAATGAGGTGGGCGGGTCATGTGATACGTATGGGGGAGAAGAGAGGTGCATACAGAATTTTATAATAATAATAATATTTATTAACTGGAATTGAGTTGTTACCCGGTGGCAGTGGTTATTTTACATGCATACAAAATATGAAATTGGTTACTAATAAATTTAAGTAGGGAGGGCTACATGAGAAGAATGTAGTGGCAACTTGGAATCTTGGGAACCATCTCAGAATTTGCTTATAGACACAGGGAAACCAAGAAAAACCTGTGTCGTGGTGGCCGGTCGCAGGACCTTCCGAATACTGACTTCTAGCCAGCAGTCCGGTATCTAACGTAAAAACAGCAATGCTCACATAGTACAACAAATACACATAAGATGACAACAATACATACAAGACAACTACAACAATACACACAAGACAACTAACAACAATACACACAAGACAACTACAACAATACACACAAGACAACTAGCAACAATACACACAAGACATCTTAAAATACAACATGTACAAAAGCTAAACAACACCAAGGTAAGAAAGTACTGTATACTTGTATAGTTTTGGTGCAGAAACGTAAAGAAGAGAGAGACCACTTGGAAGACGTAGGTGTAGATGGGTGGAAAATATTAAAGTGAACCTTAAAAGTCGGTTGGGAGGGCGCGGACTGATCTGGCTTAGGATATAAATAAGTGTCGGCCTTTTATAAACACGGTATCGAAAATTCCGGTTCCATAAAATGCGGGAATTTCTTGACTAGCTGAAGAACTAAGGTTTTTCAAGAAAGACTTTGCTACGTGGGGTTAGTTAGGCCTAAGTCAAAGAAGTTTCCAGTTGCAAGTCATTCATAACTGTTTATTATGAGGCTGACGCACCTACAAACCCACACAGACCAAGATACGCACTGATGATGTCACATGTCCGTATTCTCTTTATGTGTATAGTCCTTTTTCCCCCTTTTCCTTCCTTCTTCTGATTCACGGAGACTAAGCACGTTACATGAGCTTATTCAGGAATGTGAACTTATATTTCGTCGCTATGTCTGAAATGATATATTTATCGTCACGAGGCGATACGGCGTTAAACGACATTTTTTTTTTACAAGACCTGAATTTATTGACGAAGGTTATTCAGGCAGTACGTCAGTTAGGCAGTGCTCTATTAATTTGCATTTAAGTGGTTTATATTATTAAAGATTAATGTATAAAGTAATGTAATAATTCACGTACCGGAATTATTTAGGTGTGCGATGTGACACAGAGTAACTTTAGGAGTTCAGAAGCACTATTTAGGTGTGCGAGGTAAGAAAGAAGTAATTTAATGACTTTAGAAGCACTATTTGGATGTGCGATGTAAGAAAGAAGTAACTTAATGACTTTAGAAGCACTAGTTAGGTGTGCGATGTAAGAAAGAAATAATTTAATGACTTTAGAAACAATATTTAGGTGTGCGATGTAAGAAAGAAGTAACTTAATGACTTTAGAAGCACTAGTTAGGTGTGCGATGTAAGAAAGAAGTAACTTAATGAGTTCAGAAGCATTATTTAGGTGTGCGATGTAAGAAAGAAATAATTTAATGACTTTAGAAACACTATTTAGGTGTGCGATGTAAGAAAGAAGTAATTTAATGACTTTAGAAGCACTAGTTAGGTGTGCGATGTAAGAAAGAAGTAACTTAATGAGTTCAGAAGCATTATTTAGGTGTGCGATGTAGGAAAGAAGTAATTTAATGAATTTAGAAGCACTATTTAGGTGTGCGATGTAAGAAAGAAGTAACTTAATGAGTTCAGAAGCATTATTTAGGTGTGCGATGTAAGAAAGAAGTAACTTAATGAGTTCAGAAGCGTTATTTAGGTATGCGATGTAAGAAAGAAGTAACTTAATGAGTTCAGAAGCATTACTGAGGTGTGCGATGTAAAAAGGAAGCTTTTAGTAACTTAAGTTTGTTTTTAGCAAGTTCCTTACAAATTAATGAAGACAGTGTAAACAGGAACTCGGATCCGTTGCTGGAGTTCTTAAACAGCCATCTGCGATCTTCATAGTTACCGTGATGCGCGCACAGTCAAGTGATGCCAGCGCAAATGTTATTATGTTAAAGATAACGGAGAAGTTTTGTAAAAAATTATTCTGTGTTGACGATTTTGACTTGGGGTCAGATAGTTCATTATACCTGTGCGGACTGGTGAAACGGAGCGCAGTAAGGAACCGGGACTTTGGCCTCAAGATCTGATGAGGAGACTCACCTCATGTCTTTATTTGCACGAGCGACCCCTAGCGGGGTGCCCCGTGACCCCATTACATCGGCTGACTGGACCTTCTGCGCTACCACAGAGTCAAGACTGTTGTTCTCCATAAACAGCTATTTTAGTCCTCTCTTGTAGGAGTCGGGGAGGGTGCAGGCTACTTGTGTTCTGCTTTAATGGGGACCATCTCTCATGCAGGCATGTCTAGGCAAGGTGAACTTGTAAATGCACGCCAAGGTATCTGGTTCCAAGATTACAACTAAGAGCTTGCTGATTGAGCCTAAAATTTCTGCACCAGCTGTACCATAGCCCATGCTTGGGTGTGATCCAAAACCTCAGTCCATCTCAGCTCATACTTCTGCAAGTGAAGGCAAAAGGTGAATTTGGCCTCATGCATGCCATGAAGACGTATAGGCGGAATACAAGGATAGCTGCATCCATTTCTAACTTCAACCCGAGATAGGGGTGAGTTGTCAGCTTCACGGCCCAGCCGTTTATACCTGAGGTAAGAACCTCCAGTACCCATTGACTAGAAGTTCATGTGAGACTTTCGGGAGGAAGGAAATATCTTTTGCTCCTACCGGGAAGCGAACCCCGGATCGTCCAGCCCTTAGTCTGTCCCGGCTGTTCAAGAAAGAGTCTGCGCCACTTTGTTGATTAGAAATCACAGGATTACGTACTTCAGTAGGAGTACTTCTGTACTGAGGATTAGACACATAAAAATAGCTTCTCTTTGTTTCGATTGGTTTAGTGCAAGAACATATCACTTCAGTGAATTTAAAAATTTCAGATGGAGTTATTTATTACTATGTGTGTTCATTTATCTATAAAATGTGACGTCCCTTGCCTTTAGGCGTCATTGGTTGTGTATTTGACCTCCTTTCTATTTAGTTTCAGAAATGGCGCCAGCATTAATTCCATACGAGACGCAACTACCCTTCCTTTTCTAACCTTCTGACATGTTCACATTTTTTCTTATTACCGCAAATAGGTTGCTCATACCGTGTGCTGAAACGCACTTGTGATTACCACTCCTATCTTACTACCTCTGTCCTCTGTTGTATGGTCACAAGCACGAAGGCAGCCAGATATAAAAGTAAATGTAAAATTATCTTCGTGCGTAATTAAGCCCTACGCAAAAGAATTACATGTGAGGGAGTGCGCCCATTCTTAACCGCGACGCTATGTGGCTTCACGCCTTGGCCGCTCTATTCCTGAGGAGAAAGCCCCTGTTATTTTACTGAGTAGGAAGTTGTATGGGTACCACAGCCGGACTGGACGCTTCGGAGAAGATAAAATTTCTTAGTACCCCATAGGGTATCGTACGGAACCATGACTTCACTGTCGTCGAGCATGTTGCTTAGTCGCTATAACGAATGAGTTAGCCCTTCTCCAGGTGGGCACTTGAAGATGTAGCTTACATTTTCTGTCACCAAATCACAACAAACTTAATGAACAGTTAGCCTATTGAAGTAGCCTCAGTATGCTTCGGGAGAACAGATATCGTTATTAAGGAAATGTAGTACAGTGAAAGGTAAAGTGATCCCATTACGGGCCCGGTGTGGCCCAGAGGGTGGGTAGAGGTATAGCTCTACTCTTCCATGACCGCGGCACTAGAAGGGGGTGAGTGGTCAGCAGCACGCCCCGGCCACACTTTACTCCCGAGAAAGACAAGGTACCCATTTTACAGGAGGCTGGGTGGGCCCCAGGGCCGGTCTGGACGAGCGGAAAATCTCGTCCCCACCGGGCTTCGATCCCGGACCGTCCAGCCCTTAGTCAGTCGCTATACCGACTGAGCAACCCGGCCCACTGTATTACAATACTGATGTGAATTATTCTAGCCTTAGGCGAGTTTAAGAATATCAGTGAACTAACTGAATTATGTATGTTAGTTCGAGAAAGAACGTGGGAATGACTGTGATTTATGACGTAAGAAGAAAGTCACAGAAAGTAGTAAATCGCTTGGATTTGCTGGGTAGAACCAAGGAAGATTTCAGGCAGCTGAACGTGACTCGGAAGGACGCACACTGTGCGTTGCAAATGAAAGTCTTATGTACACTCTACAGACTCGAGATGTTCAGTTTAGGGCGGAGGAATTTTGGAAAAAGATACGTGAAGTGATAAAGATACTTTGACTGTAATTATGTCAGTGTGACTTGTAATCATTATTATTTTATTTTATTTTATTTCGGTTATAAGAAGTAACTGTCAAAATAATTTTTTTATGCTACAAGGAAAAAAATGAAGGATATAGCCGATGCTGTTTTGTGTGCTGAGTTTGATGTCGCTGTGTGTGCTATGGGAACTGTTATTTGTAGTTCACAATTCAAGCTTTCCCTTAAATCTGTCATTCCGACGTAACGTTAAGTGGTGACTGGAGCACCTTGTCAAGGGAGTAGCTCCAAAATTTTGAACAATAGCTAAGGAAAAGAGAATACTCTTGTTTTCGGTGTACTAAATTAATAGGATTCTGTTGGGGTGACTGAAGACAAGAAAGGCAAATGCGATATTAAAGAATAAAATGCAGTAGAACTCAAAATTCTCAGTCTTTAAACAGTCGTCTAAGTGGATGAAATAAATTAGAGCAGAACTTCGGGAGAGAAGTATGTACGTAATCATGAAACGAAGTTCAGCGAAGCATATCTTTCAAGAATAATTAGCCCTTTTAAGACGAAGCGCAGGCTGCTTTATTTAAAGACCCAGTTCGTACCGCGCAGTAAACACTTTTCATATCGGTTATAAAAGCCAATCAGTTTATATTGTATGGGGTAAAAGTCCCTATTTGTTCTGAGATAAATACAAAACACATAAATACATTGTGGGCAGAACGTAAAATTCTTGAATGTTAAACATGTTAGTTCATCATGGAACCAGTAGGCTTTGGAAGGTTAAATATTCAAAACTTCCATATGAGTTCTCTCCCTTAATGTATACTTCTACATTCCATATCCGTTTAATCAACTGCTGCTTTCGGGACAGCAGATCTGATGTAGAATATCGCATAATGAAGAACTTCGCCTAATGTTAGGAAGATTGTCAATCGAGGAGGATGAGGTGGGAGGGTTACGAGGCACGTATGGAAGATCTGGCAATGTGTGCATAATTTGGCCCTGAAATCTGTAGGGAAGGCACTATTTGAAAATTTGGCATAGCTGGGGACATATTAAAATGGATATTACAGGAAGATGGGCAGAGCTGGGATAGCGTGGTGGTTGCTGTGATTGGGATGCGGGTTGGACGATCCGGAATTCGAATTCCGGAGACGGAAAGAGATTTTTTTCTTTACTCCGAAACACCCAGATCTGCTCTGGAGTCCACCTAGTCTCCAATCCAATTGACACCGAAGTTGCTTCCCGGGCATAAAGCGACCGGAGTGTGGAGTCTCAACCCAGCTCCATCTAGTGTCGAGGTTACGTATACGTGGAGCCTTGTCTTTATCCCCCTACATGACTTCCTGGCGTGGACAGAGACATCTTCACCCGTATTAACCCTTTAAACGCCAAGTTGAATCCCTTCTGCCATTTTATGGCATTATTATGAGCTCGCCATATTCTCCACGTTAGCAGGTTAAGGGTTAAAGAAGAATGGTTCATGGTGGGTTATTTGGATTCATTTACAGTCTTGGGATAATATGTAAGCGGTAATGAGCCTTTGGGCTATATAAAAGACGGGGCGTTTCTTGAGGAGCTGAAAGACGAGCAGTTTCTCAAAACGATTGTACGTATACAGTTAGTTTAGTTACACCCGTATCAGGGCAAATTGTAATTGTTTTTAAGATGAAATCGACTTTAGACTTGATCAGTTACCTACTACGTAACAGTGCTACGTACTGTTCAGTCTGAAGCATCCAATTAGAATGGTCTATTCGAATGAGAGTTGGTTTCTCATTGTCGCGTCTCATTTTATTTTAGTATAAACTAATAATGGTTCGACGCGGCAGGTAGCGGCTTGAATGGGAAGTGTTCTGGAGGTCAAATCTCATCACGTGGCCATTGTGCAGGTCTTGGCAAACAACAATTACAACCTACAACAACAACAACAACAGTTTTTACTAGAACTATCGACACCCCCTGCTCTTTCATTTACTTATTGTCTGTTTGAAGTATCTTGCCTATTACAAACGACAGGCTCGTAATTTCGGAAGTGTTTAGAAACGTCAGTGGATGCCATTAGTAAAGGCAAGGCACACCCACACGGAACACAATGGAAGCTGAGGTACCAAAATTGCGTGGTATTATGAGGCCACAAGTAATGATGGGCCATTACAAAACCGTAGTGATAAATTGAACGCTATCGCGTTTTAGAATAACGTAGAAAGAAATGCAGTTTGTTGTGATTTATTTGAAGAGGGCGTGAAAAACAGGAATACTCAGTTCCTTTTTGTGCGTGGAACATCAAATTGTTCAGAACGAATAGCTTGGGCATGCACGTAGCTGATGTGTGTTTTACATAATTGTAAAATTGTATGAAGCGTGAATTCAGCACTTTTGTATTTCATTTTCACAGTTTGTGTGTTGCACGTTATGGGTACTTATAATTAAGTTCCCCGTCATGCGATAGTAAAATTAGCGTGATCCTTGGAAATAACCAATTTAACGCACAATTTTTCATGTATGTTTATTTCTATTCTCTACATGTTTTGGGCAGCCCTGTGGCCATCATCAGGAGAATTATTGTATCAATGCGACACCCGGTTTATGTCACTCTGTGTAGATGACCGTCTGGTATGCATACCTGCATACCAGACGGTCATCTACACAGAGTGACATGGTATGCATACCAGACGGTCATCTACACAGAGTGATATAAACCAGGTGTCGCATTGATACAATAATTCTCCTGATGATGGGCACATGGTTGCCCGAAACATGTACAGAATAGAAATAAACATACATGAAAAAGTTTGCGTAAAGTTGGTTATTTCCAAGGATCATACCAGGTTGCACAGTCAACATAATATAAAATTATCATGTTGGCCTAAACACGAGAGTCGGTCAGAAAATATATTTGAAATATATATTTTGGGTTCCATAATCTCATTTTTAATAACGACAGTTCATATTTAACTGTAATGCTATCCCTCTAATTTTCCATTTAATTCATACTACAACTGAGACGTTTACCATAAGTGGGTCCGAATTTTCTATTCCCTTTATCATTTTCATGTCCGTGCACTGATATCAGTATTTCATATAAAAACCGACTATGACAAGCATTTATTATTTACGCCACTTTATTAGCACTGTGTTGTGGGCCCGGTAGCTCAGTCGGTATAGCGACTGACTACGGGCTGGACGGTCCGGGATCGACTCCCATTGGGGTCGAGATTTTCCGCCCGTCCAGACCGGCACTTGGGCCCACCCAGCCTCCTGCACAATAGGTACCGAGTCTTTCCCGGGGGTAAAGTGCGGCCGGGGCGTGCTGCTGACCACTCACCCCCTTCTAGTACCTCGGTCATGGAAGAGTATGGCAGTACCTCTGCCCACCCTCTGGGCCACACCGGGCCTGTAACGGGATCACTTTACCTTTACCTTTTTATTAGCGCTGTGTTACCCCGACTTGTTTCAGCCCCCATAGGGCCATCTGCAGGGATTACGACAGACCCATTTTAAACAGCAAGGACAACAAAATGAGTTACCGGATGTAAATTTCAGTTTAGTGTGTATCGTGTAATATAATTACATGCGGCACACTAAACTGTTGAAATGCAGGTGCCGTAATCTCCGAAGATGACCCTTTGAGAGCTGAAACATGTCGGAGTGACACAGTCCTTATAAAGTGGTGTAAATAATAAATGCTTGTCATAGTCGGTTCTTATGTGAGTAGTTTTTATTCACTGTTGATATCAGTCCGTGTTTTGTGCTATCGACCATCGTATCACGACTGTTTCTACTTCGCCGTCACCTTTAAAATTTGACCTCCAGGGTTTTGTTTTAATACTGGACGCAGATGACGTTCGGCGACGAATTCGCCTGATATAATCACAATCAGTAAGGATTATGTGGCGACGAAATGGCACTCCATACAAACTTATCTTCTGACCGACCCTGGTGTATGCCAAAAATAAATACTTACACTGGCCAGTTTCTTCGTCTGGATTTTTTTTCTGAGTAAAATATACCCTAATATTAAAATTACATATATCTTACATGCCGTGACATGTCTGTATCTTTAATGCTTCCCAACCCTCTACGTTATTCTTTAATAAGCATATACGTATAACGTAAACACCTACAGGTAATTTAACCTGGAGGCCATCAATTTTTCTGTTTTCGCGAACTCCGTAAAAAGACCCCCTTAAATCTGCGGATCATCCTACCTAAAACCGTCCCGAGATAATCGCTGATTTAGCTTATTGAATGCCGCATACAAATAAAAGCATCGCACGAACCACACCCCGGATTAAATTACTTTCATTAAATAAATGATCTCTAAGCAAAAACATATGTCACTGCCCATTGCGTTATCATTTCCTGCCATCCGCCATACGGATTTTGTTTACCAGTATATAGCTCCATACATCAAATTCCGTTTGATCTTGTAGTATTCAGCAGTTAGCACTGAAATACAGGGTGGAGGCAGAAGGATTTTATATTACAGAAAATATTTGACACAAGTACCTTAATCATGTTATTGGCTTGGCTGTTCCGAGGTTTTCACAATGGCGAATAATTTCAGTCAGTACGTGAGTAGCTTCTGCAGTAGACAGGTTCTTAACTTCCAGATCTGCAGCTTCGGCACGAACTCAGACTCTCGCTGGAAGTAACATAAGAATTTTACTTCTTGCATTCTGTAACCTAGATGTTGACTACTGGGAAAAGTCTGTATTTCTCCACAGACAGAGTTGATGCAAGATCTTGATACAGCATTATCCTACCGGAGGCTTTCATCTTCTGATTGATTGCTTTGTCTTTACCACAGCCAAGACCACTCTCCGCTGCTGAAATTTTAGTTTCATTACGAAATGTTACCTCACATCAACATGCAAATTGGCATTTATATTGGACTATTCGTGTTTTATACCAGCATTAATGTCTCCACAATGTTCTGTACGTGTTTCCATAAAAAGCAATGATGTTCTTCCATATGTATCTAATATTTTATAATTGTCCTGTTATGTAACAGACTGTTAAGACAATGTGCAAAATTCATGCTTGGGCATTTTAACACCGTTTTATGGCTACTCATAGTGTATGGACGGACCGTTGTGGCGAATCTGGAATCATATTGTTGACCAGACAAGAACACTGTTTTTATTAGTTCTGGAATACAGTGAAGTGAAAGTGTGATTCTTATGAACTCATCGTAACGTTAATATACGCGAGTATTAAAATAGGTCACAGTATATCTTAAGTTTTATTATATGGCGCGTATGGGTGATGAGAGGAGAGTGTGTAGGGTGTTGGTGGGGAAACCGGAGGGAAAGAGACCACTGGGGAGACCTAGGCGTAGATGGGTGGATAATATTAGGATGAATATCCAGGAGGTGGGATGTGGGTATATGGACTGGATTGGGCTGGCCCAG
>Ga0123354_10020432_pt1 | contig 10418 bp, 9 predicted proteins | sample TergutLab28metaG_2_FD_97872 | JGI IMG/M metagenome (GOLD analysis project Ga0123354, IMG submission 97872) | Labiotermes labralis P4 segment gut microbial communities from Petit-Saut dam, French Guiana - Lab288 P4 | ecosystem: Host-associated > Arthropoda: Insects > Digestive system > Gut ...
CGCGAGAGTCGCAACCAGCGCACCCACGGCCGCTGACCACAAAACGGCTCGCCGCACATCAAAACTTGTGCGGTGATGCCGCACGGGGAGACGGTCGTGTTGGGACCATAGCTGTAAGCGATGTTGGTCTGGCCCGATGGCTTTCATCTTGGTCTCCAGTGGCCGGCCAATGCCATCACGGCTAACCGAAGCATGGTTTTATTCACGCCTTCAACATTACGCTTGCGCAACCTGACCGCCCCCTTTTACCAGGCATCACGGCGGCCTCGGCGGCAGTGACTTCCTCAACACTGTGCGTCATGGCAAAACGCTATTCGCCACGAAGGTAGATTTCGATTCGGTCGCTTGTCCAGGTTGCGATTCCGGCACCGAAGAAATCGTTGTCCTCAGTCCAGATCGGGCAACTTAGGGCGAGAGCGGCGGCCACGTATGGCCAGTCTGTCGCGTCCCGCTTGCCAATACGACTCAGCGCCTGATTCTTGAATGGCTCTATTATGCGAAATGGCACCGTCTCCACCACCGCGCGCAACCGATCCAACGAAATCAACAAGTCAGTAGCGTCGGCGTCGCGCTTCACAGCGATCTCAGGCAAATGCCTGGCGGCATCGGTGAACGCAGCCTCTGGCGCGAAAAACAAAATATCGGCACCGTATCGGGTGATGAGTTGTTTGACGCGGACACCAAGAACCGCCCGAACCAAGATATTAGCGTCGAGAACGACCCTCTTGGCAGTCACAGCGACGCCTCTGTGGCACGGCTGTGTTTACGCGCAGCGTCAAACTCCGAGACAGCTTCATCCTCGGTTACTCCAAGTTCCCCAAGCAATGCGTGGGCTTTCTCGGCTGCCACCGCGTAGGCTCGTAGGTCTGCTGTCCGGTCGCGAACAACGGGGACGAAAAACCCGACAGGCTGGCCATGACGAGTAACCGTCACCGTCTCGGTCTGGTCGATATAGCCCGCCAAATCCTCCCGGAACTCCCGGACGCCAACAGTTACGCTCATAGGTATCACTCCTCACTTGACATGTACCTCTGTGTACACAATATCATGAGTCGCGCTGACCGGGGATACCTTTGCCGCATCGGCTTAAGTGTGCATTTTTCTTTCGTAGACGAGTGACAATTGCACAGGTCGGGTGATCGGCGTTTGGGGTCGTGAGACACGGACACGTATATTTAGGTCTGCTCCATAATCGAGACATACCGATCCAGCTTCCCTCTCGATGATAACTAGTCGATGGTAGCCATCGTCGGATGGTTTGCAAGGAGGTATTACCATGAAGGCAAAGAAAAGACAACGAACTTGGGAGAAGTTACGATAGGAGTTACTGGAAGCCTGGCTTGCTTGTTAGCTGCTGGGATCAACATGGTCGCACCTGCGAGTGCTTCGGCCGCTTCCGTTCTTGAACTAGGGGGATGTGAGGTCAATGGTGCAGACGGCACTACTAGTTGTGGCTTGCCGACCGCGATCGTGACTAACGTGAATTGTTACGCGATTCAGGCAGAAATGATCACAATGAGCTCAGGACTTCAGTCCCAGGCGTATGGGCCGCTAATGACCGGCGGAGGGACGTTGTTGAAATCTGTTGCGACTGGCAACTTCCCGCCGGTACTTTATCGCGTTGCATTTGGGTGGCCCACCCAGACATCTGGGTCCGAAGAAGTGGAGTGGTCATTTTAGTAGCGAGCATTTCGCCTCGCCGTATGTCGAGAGGCACGGCATGTCGGAGAAGAGTGGCGCTCACTCTGGGATTGGTCGTAGGTTTCGCTGGGTGTTCCAGTCATCCGACAGCAGTTGCGCCCAGTACATCTGACGTGTGGCACAGCTTCATTGCTAGCGCGTTGGCAGATCCCAATCTCAGTGAGTTTCAACGCCAAATACTGGCAGACTATCGAGTGACTGACGCCGAATACCAGGAGGCGCGAGATGGTTTCGCACAATGCATGGCAGATGCTGGCTGGTCAGTAACATTCCCAGCCACCGGCGGCGGCTATACGGTGACTGCCGTGCAGGGTTCAGGCAATGAGGGTAGAAACTCCGCCAATGATGTCCAGACGTGTGAATTCCAGTACCTAAGCATCGTAGAACAGGTTTATCTTGGCATGCAGTCGAACCCGCAAGGAGAATCGCCAGAGCAACAAATCCGGGACTGTTACAAAAAAGAGAATGTGCCCGATGGTGCGGGACTGTCAGATGATGCATTCGCGCAAATGGTTGATGATCCCAATTATCATGCGAGCACTTCCGCCGGAGTATTGTGCTACTGGGATCCTACGGGTTCCCTGGGTATGACTATCCAAGCTGCTGAAGCGGCAGATGCCAGCAGACAGACGATCGCTCTCGGCCCGTCCTCCTCTACGGCATCGTCGCACTGACAAGAACCGATTCCACTGAAAGAAATAGTCGGCCGATAACCTCAAGTTACACTCAAGCAGATATGAAGGATGACTGTTCGACCACAGCGGATCCAACGGTCCCACACCCGATGCGGTCATCGACTTGGTCTGAAATCGCACGGGCACAGAGGCGGTTGTAGTGACCGCCGTTTCGGCGCGGCAACGGCATTACCGACCTGTGTGTCGGCTCAGGTGCATTTTTCCTTTGTAGATGGAGATTTCGGCCCGTGGGTAGTTTGATTCCGGTTCGGGTGTAGTGCTGTTTCGGCGGGGGTGTAGCGGGGTTCCGGGCCGGTGTAGTGGCTGTCCGCGCGGGTCTGGTTCAATCAGCGGTGGCGTCCAGGGCGGGCGCCTTTTCTGATTGGAGGTTATCCATGGATAAGACGGTCGAAATCATCCGGTTGTCAGAGGCTGGTGTCGCGCAAAGGGACATCTGTGCGGCGTTGCGGTCGAGTTTTTCGACGGTGAGTAAAACGTTGAAAGCGGCGCGGGAGAAAGACCTGAAGGCGGCGCAACTGGCGGACAAGGATTCAAGGACTGTCCGCCAGTTGCTGTTCGGGCCCGGTGAGCGGGCCGGTTCATACGAGCAGCCGGATTTCGCCTGGATGGAGGCCCAGTTGAAGCGTGACGGTGTGACGTTGACCCTGTTATGGGACGAGTACACCCGTTCGTGCGCGGCATCTGGGGCGAAGGGCTACCAGTACACCCAATTCTGCGAGTTGTGGGGCCGGTGGCGCAAGGACCGGGGCATATCGGCGGCCAGGCTGCGGATACAGCGGGTGCCCGGACGGCTGGTAGAGGTCGACTGGGCCGGCATGCGGGCGGAGTATGTCGACCGGACAACGGGCGAGATACGCCGGCCGTGGGTGTTCGTCGGGTGTCTGCCGTACTCGCAGAAACTGTTCGCCGCGCCGTTCAACGACATGGCCCAGCCGTCGTGGATCAGGGCGCACGTGGCGATGCTGAGGTATTTCGGTGGCGTCCCCGAGTTGGTCACACCCGACAACTGCAAGACCGGGGTCGCCAAGCCGGACTATTACGACCCTGTGGTGAACAAGGACTATGCCAGGCTCGCGGCGCACTACGGTTTCGCTGTCGTCCCGGCGCGGCCCGTCACACCGAGGGATAAAGGCTCGGTGGAGAACACCGTCAAATTCGTTCAAACGTGGGTGGTCGCCTATCTGCGCGAGCAGCGGTTCTTCTCTCTCGGCGAGGTGGACCAGGCGATCAAGGCACGGATAGCGACGCTCAACGCCCAGCCACTCAAAGCGGCAGACGTCTCCAGGAACGACGTTTTCGACGAGGAGGAGGCGCCCTGCCTCAAACCGTTGCCAGCCCATGATTTCGAGCTGGCCGAGTGGCGCCGGGGCAAGGTCGGCATCGACTACTGCGTCCAGGTCGACCATCAGCGTTACTCGGTGCCGTACCGGCTGATCGGGGACCAGGTCGACATTCGTGTCACTGACCAGACGATAGAGGTGTTCCACGGCGGCGCCCGCATCGGCTCACACGCGAGGCTCACAGGCAGGATGAACCAGGCGTCCGTGCTGCCAGAACACATGCCCGACAAGCACAAGATGGCTCTGGAGGCGTGGAACCCGGACCGGTTCACCAGGTGGGCCGCGTCGATCGGGCCCGCCTGCCTTCAGGTGATCACAGCGATATTGGCGTCGAAACCCCACCCGGCGCAAAGCTACCGGGCCTGCCTCGGCGTGCTCGGCATCGCCAAATCGAGGGGCAACGCGTTCCTGGAACAAGTCTGCCAACAAGCGGCCGCCTCATCGTCCCAGCCCAGCTACAAACAGATCGCCCTACTCGCGAAGCATCCCCAGCCCGCCCGTATCGGCGACACCGACCGGCCCGACCTGCCCGGCGTCGGATCAGGCGGGATGGTCCGCGGCGCCGACTACTACAAAATCACCGGGAGCGAGCGGGCATGATCGCCGAACAAACCTTGGACAAGATGCGCCACATGCGGCTCAACCACCTGGCCGGCTTGGTCGCCGCCCAGGCCGACAACCCCGCCTATGACGATCTGGGCTTCCCAGACCGGATTGGCATGCTCATCGACGCCGAATACGAGTACCGGCAATCCCACAAGACGATCCTGCTGTCCAAACGCGCCGGTTTCCCCGACACGAACGCCTGCGTCGAAGCGATCGACTACCTACCCGAGCGGGGCCTCGACAAGGCAAAAATCCTCTCGCTCGCTACCTGCGGATTCATCGACGCCCACCACGACATCATCGTGCTCGGCTCCACCGGGGTCGGCAAATCGTTCATCGCGCAAGCCCTGGGCAACGCGGCCTGCCGCAGCCACCACGCCACCGCGTATGTCAGGATGACAAACCTGCTCGACGACATCGCCGTGGCCACCTCCGCCGGAACCGGTAGGGCCGGCCTCGACGAATACACCAAACCGGCCCTACTCATCATCGACGACTGGATGCTCACCCAGCCCAACCGCGCCGGAGTTGACGCGCTCCTCGAACTTGTCGAGAAACGCCTTCACACCGGATCGACCATCTACTGCTCGCAGCTGCCACCCGACCAGTGGCACAACCGCATCGAGGAGAAGATCATCGCCGACGCGATCTGCGACAGGATCGTCAACCGATCCCACGTCATCACGATCAGCGGCGACACCATGCGCCGCCACAATCGCCCAACCCGATAACCACGGCACGGCGAGGGGCCACTAAACCCGGCCCCTCGCCACCCAGCCCCACCATGACGCGCTACACCCCACCGGAACCCCGCTACACCACAACCGGAATACCCCTACACAGACACCGAAATTTCCACGTACGTCGGAACTGCGTTACCACTCCAGCAGATGAGCGTTACCGGTGAAAACAGAACACCGTTACCGACACCCCCGTAATCTCCACCCGGTCGACTGTTTATAGCACTATTAGGTGAGTAGCCTAACTCGGGTTACATTGCCGCACTCACGAAAATGGCGCACTCACTGAGCTTTGCCGTCTCAATCCTCCGGTGTGACCAGGTATTGGAGTAGGTCTAGTCGATCCTCTTGTAGCACCGCCGTGATCAGGTCACCGACCTTGTGATGACGTTCGCACCAGTCGAGCACCCCAAGTGAGAGCCCCTGCTTGAAGGTCGATACCTCGGACTGACGAATATGTAAGATATTAGCTAGACGAATTGCTTCGACGTCATTAACTGAGTCCCAGAATCCATTTTTGTCGGGTATGTTGAGTACATCTGTATATGTTGTAGTCTTCTTGGCGACTTTCTGATACTTCGTCACCCACCTGTCGGCGATCTCATAGGCAAAGGCAGCCGACAGCGACTCGGCCGATTTATGATATAAGTCATCCTTCGCAACATCAGCCATATCGCATATTGACTTAACCAAGAGCGCTTCGGGTCTAGTTTCATGCGTATAGGCGGCCATGATCATGCCAATGCCTTCCATCTCCGTGCCAAGCAAGTTTTCCCAAAGGGCGTGCAGGCGAGCGACTTCGGCATCATCAGCCACAACCTTTTCACCACTGAGCGTTGCCCCCTCAAACTGGACTATGGGCATTCTCTCGCCCAATGCCGTCGCATATGAGCTTCGCATGATCCAGTGCTGATCACGCGCTGCATCCTCAGCGATTGAGTATGAATTTACCCCCACTTCGGCCACTTTGAGTCGATACTGTTTTCCCTCCGGAGTGATTTTCGCCTGGTCATATCCGACAACCACATGAGGCACCAGGATGTCAAGAATACGTATGTCGTGATACTCGCTCCTGAAGCCTCCAGTAGTTCCCGCTAACAGAACTAATCCAGGACTCCATTTGTCTATCGCCTTCTGCGCCGCAAGGGCGGCGCGCACATTTCCTTGACCACCAGCACAGACGATGACAATATCTTTTGAAGGGTGTCGGGATGCTGTACGCAAACCGGGAAGTGTCGACTCCGGGTCATCTTCAATACCATGAAGTGCCCTGACCGCGTCAAACTCGTCATCAAGAGCAGTCAAAATGACGACTCTGCCCGATGACGACTCTGCCTGAATGGGCGTAATCCATTCAACTCTTTCAACAGTATCTTCTGGCATACTTTCTCCTACAGTTTGCTTTGCAACATCATGTGTAGGACGACTAAAGCCAAACTCCGCGAGCCTATCCACCATCGACTCGTTCCACTTATCAGAGATGACAAGTTCCTCCACGACAGGTCCTACCATTGCATTCACATAGTCGGCTCGTCCGTTCCCTAGCTCAAAACTGACCGCGAGCAGAATTTCGAACCGTATTGATGCGGAGTCTTCGCGACCAGATAGCCTTTTGGACAATAAGACAGATATTTCATAAAGAAACTCCGTTGGCTTCGAAATTCTACCCTCCGCATGTAGCTTTCGATATGCGTCAACAGCGACGCCTGCGAATACACCCAAATCACAGTTACGTAACTCATGAAACCATTTCATTGAATCAAAACCACCTCGCCACCACATTGGCATGTCCCCGAAGTGAGCGGTTGACAGGGCCATGAATAGAGTGGAACATAATGTTCGTTGTGTTGCAGGTCAGAGGCTATCTCATCCGGCACCAAACCAGTTCTGTCAACAAATACTACGAAAGCCAATGGCCTCGCCTGATGCTTGCGAGCAATTCGACGCAGTTCAAAATGCGTATCGAGGTGATGGGCAGCCTGGTCGACAATGATCACGTTGCGGCCAGAAATGTCCTTCACGCTATCCCCATTTGCGGCATCAGGCCGCCTTTGAAGGTCGATGGCCCTGGAGAAGGCCTCTTCATTGTCGTGCGCCTCCGCTAGATGACGCAGTTCCTGATCCATGACAACGACATTCTCAACTCCAATGTTCTCATCTGTCGCGCCATTCAGAAGTCGAACGAGTTCCGGGACCAGTCTCTTCGACTCTGCGCCTGACGTACAGACGATACCTTCGATCCACGATTTCTTGACGCCCCGAAACTCGAGAGCGTTGAGCATTCGTCTGGCGATGGACGCAGCAAACATGTCAAAGACAGGCTCCAAGTTAAGCTCCAGGTTGAAGTGATTCTTCGTCAACGGAGACCTAAAATGACGATCATCAACGGTGCCGGGCACGCAAGCCATCATGTCCCAGAACAACTTTGGGTGCAGCGGGCCAAGCAGATCCCCATCACTACCGTCTCCTTCTGATTTGCAGTCTTGTTCGCAATAGGGACACGCCCAGGGCGAAAACGTGCCGAGAACCGGCGGAAGGTTGTAAGAGTGACCCACATCATCTTCAGATCCCAGGATGTTCCAAGACATGTGTTTCACATCTTTGGGCAGTTGGCTTTTCCGAAAGACAAAGTCGTGAACATCCTCAGATAGCGGGGCCGACGCAAGCGTCACGATGATGCCAACATCAGAATCCAGTAGGCCCTCATACCAAACATGACGAGAACTGTCTTCCTCGCAAAGCGCCTGCACGAGAGGCGTCAACTCCCCTTCAAACCAGCTTATGGCCTGAAGCGCGCAGGGTTTCCCGTCGGTCAAAACCCGTAGGTCTTCATCAAGTTGACTCACGAGACTATTCCACTTGGTCTCCCACCCGTCGCCGCGTCTCCTTCGGAGGGATTCCAAATCTGGAACAATGTTCCCATGTAACTCCAAATCGGCGGGCAGAACCGTAGCGAAATGCCCGAAACGAAGAAGCAGGTCATTCTCGACTATCGGTGGATACACGACCCTCGGGAGAGACTGTCTCAAGGCACCACCGCCACATGCGGTCATACCCTCTCGCTGGAGTAGTTTCGTTGCACACTGATCCACTAGATACGTCGAAACACCAGACCGATACAGGTTCAGGTCGTCAAGTGCGTGCTCGTCACCAAGGTCTTCCAACCGAGGAACACATATCATAACAACGCGAAGAGCGCCATCTTTGTGTTCATCTCTGTACAGCCTCTCCGCGTTGGCGATACACTCGCAGGCTGCAATAACCTGGGTATCAGTGACGCTGTCGCTCGTCATCTCAACGATCAGTGCTACCGGGTCAGACTTCAGAGCGTCCAAAACAGCACGAAACAGTTCAATGGCGGTCACACTCACTTCCGGGCTTGTCAGCGCGCAGTCCTCGTCAAGTCTGGCCAAAAGAGAAACATAGTCATCAGGTGGAACCACCGTGGTCAAGCGGCCATCGCGGTTCCGATCAACACGGACTAAGACTGCTTGATCACTCATCGCACGATCGGTATGTCAATTACAATCAAAGTCCCAAGGGCCTGGCAGAAGCTACTCGAGCCAACTGGCGTCCCCCCGGTGACAAAGGTGACCTCTCCACGTCCCGAGCGTATGGTGACGTTCGCGGACATCTGTTCAGCGAACTTCACCAGATTGTGCAGTCCCATGCCTTCAGCGCCGGGTTCGCTGGTAATGTGCTCTTGAGTTGCGATTCTGGTCAGCGCGTTATCTTCCGCGAGCCGTTTTGCGGCATCGGCCGATAGTTCGCGAGACGCAAAATATTGAATCTGAGCCGCCTCTGCGTCAGGAACGTCAGTAGCCTTGATTATTCCTTGATCAATGGCTTGCCGAAGCACGCTGGGTATCCCTGATCCGTTGTCAGCAATCGCAATGCGAAGTACCGGACCAGTGTTTAGGTAGCTCGCCAGCTTGTTCTTATGGTCGATAGTCTGCATACAGCATAGAACGTGTTTGCCGCCCGCGTGCCGGGTGTTCTGCACAGCCTCCTCAGACATAAATGATATTAGGCTGCCAGCTCTTTCGTTGGGGATGCCGCACCGTTGCGCTAAAGCAGTTAGTAACAGAACGTCTTGAAGCGGCCAAGCAAAAGCATCGAGTTGAGGTTTCAGAGGATCTAGCGGTTCAATCGCAAGAGTCGAGATTGCAAAGAGCTGTGGAGTGAAAACATCAACCAACTTGCCCCGCTCGTCACGGATTTGGCGCGGCTTTCGGTACAGCGAATCAGTATCGAGAAGCAGCGTCTGCTCGCTACCAAGGAAGTTACTTACGGGCCCCGCCAACCGTCTGAGCGCACCAAAGAAATCCCACCGGAGCAGGAAGCTCCAAAGCTGGCTATCGAGTGCGCTCTCGACTTTCGGCAACTGGAGACGGACGATATTTCGCCGAGAGCGGAGAAGTTGGAGAATCATTAGTAGCCACAAAGCTGCATCAAGATCAAGGAAACGCGCCTGTTGCAGATCGAATTGTATTTCCTGAGACTCAATCTGTTCAAGATCAGACACGCCGCGCTTTTGACACAGTTGTTGAACAGCATCATCAAGTTCATGCCGAGTGACCTGACCGCTTAGTTCGATTCTGAAAGAGTGCCACTCTGTGGGCGATAGCTGATCAGTCATCCTAGCGCCTTCGCTAATTCTTTGGTGCTTTCATGAATGTTAGGAGCATCGTATATTGCTCTGCCAACTATTGCATGCCATGACGGACCTGCAGCCTTTGCGACATCACTCATTCTGCCACCTTGGGTGATGAACCCTGGGATGTAGAAGACTGACTGATGCCCTGCTCTGTTGACCAATGTTCGTACGCGTCGCACGATATCTGGCTGTGTTGCTGGGACGACGAAACTGCCAACGCGGTGCGCCGCAGCCTCCGAGTAGACCTCATCTATGGCGTCATCGCGAATGAATCCCCCATCGGAGGCGAGGTAACCGGAATGGGTCATGGCTGCGCCCACGATGAGGTCTAGGTTCTCGACATGCGCAGCCGCCGTCCATGCACTCTGAGTCGCTGGTCCTGCCTGAGGGAAGATGATGACAGAGTCAACGCCGCTGCCTTTGACCACCTTCATGAAGAACGAGGCAGTATCTGGTATGTCGCTTCCAGCTTTCTGATGATCATAGATTATGGGTTTGTCTGTGAAGTCACGTATCACTTGGACCACAGCAGGAAGCCCTGCGCCAAGGGCAAGGCCAGCGCCAACCTTGTATGCCCCCACTTCGGGTATCGATGCGGTTGCTTCGACCAGATCTCGGAGACGAGAAAGGTCAACATCACAAGCAACAACAATTGACCGAGAACGTTCGATCAAGGGCA
>Ga0123354_10020433_pt1 | contig 10417 bp, 8 predicted proteins | sample TergutLab28metaG_2_FD_97872 | JGI IMG/M metagenome (GOLD analysis project Ga0123354, IMG submission 97872) | Labiotermes labralis P4 segment gut microbial communities from Petit-Saut dam, French Guiana - Lab288 P4 | ecosystem: Host-associated > Arthropoda: Insects > Digestive system > Gut ...
GGGGGGGACTTGATGACAGCTCGCGTCTCCATGTTGTTGAAATCGCGCGCGTCGCCTGACATGCTTCCTTTCAGCCTCTGTAAGAAGAAAAGACTTGCAGTTCGGCACATGAACAGGCCCCTCTTTCCAACGACATTATCGATTCCGTCCTACGACATCGGGAAGTAAGTCGGGCTAAGGACTTATCAGCACCCCTCGTGTGTGTGTTTGTGTGTGTGTATAATAACTTTATTTCCAAACTCGGAAATCTTTTCTCCCCAAATATTTGCCCATACTAAATGTCTAGTGGCCGCGATGTCTAGGCGTGGGTCTGCGACCGGTCGCTTGCTGGTTTGTGGGTTGGAATCCCACCGGGTTTATGGATGTCTATCTGTTTTGAGTGTTTCGTGTTTTCAGGTAGAGGTCTCTGCGACGGACTGATCACTCGTCAAGAGGAGTCCTACCGACTGTGGTGTGTCGTTGTGTGATCTACAAACCTCGAGAATGAGGAGGCCTTGACCCGCGTTGAACCGCAGTACCGGGGTGGAGGGGGATTCTAATTTCTGAAAAGTTCGATGTTATAGAGAGGAACGGTAATGTTTGCACCTATTACGTATTTTAACGCCTGTTTTTGATACAAGAGGAAGTTAAGACGATAAAAACGAATAAATAGTTTTGTATCTACATTAAATGAAGACGAAGGGTGAAAGAAATGCAGTTTTCTTGGGTGAGCATTAAAAATATGTGTTTTCGATTTTAGTAAACTTCTCCACTGTTATTTGTATGTAGACCTTTTGTTCTCTGAGTTGCGTTCAGTTATATTGCTTCGGCAGCGTCCAGTTGGCTCAACTTATTTTGAGCACGGGGACCAAATAAAAAAAAGTGTTTGCGGGCCACATAAATAATACACATTTTTATACTTGAGTATCGTTAATAATAATAGTAATAATAATAATAATAATAAAACTCCAGAAAACAGCCATATTGGGCACTGCACACATACTTCGGAAAGTACTTATGTAAAAGTACAATAGCTTCAACACTGAAACTAATGATATAAGCACCATGAATAGTATGAATAACAACAGAATAGCTGCAATACTGTATTCCATAGGGACATAGTTTGTCTCAGGAATGTAAGTATAAATACCCTGCATAAAGGAGATGATGGTAATAATAGTAATAATAATAATAATAATAATACCTTGTCATTTGTGCCAATATTGGACTTGTAAAACTTGTTTGAAATTAATCTTTAAAAATGTGATTTATTCCTACAAAATTTGAATTAATTGTGCATAATAAGTTATTACTAAATACACTTTTATAATAAATCCCGATTTAAATTAATCGAATACGCTTGGTGATTTTATTTGTACTTTCTCCTGTGCTTATGTATTCGCTGTTCATCGTTGTTCAATAGAAAGTACTTTACTGAGAAAATTGTAACTGCTTATTAGTCACTGAAATGTTGTTTACTGAAGGTTTTTATGAAGTTGCAAGACGTAGACCACTATCTAATCTTTCATCGTCGAGACGATTTTTGTATGATTCTTCACAGTATTCGTCTTTAAAAACACCTGTTCAAATGTGTAAGCACTTCCAGAAAAGGCTTATTATTATTGTCGAGCATGGTCAGTGACCACTGGGAAGTTGTCACGAAGCAGAGTCTACGGAAGTCAAGAAGTGTGATGTCACGCAACTTTCTTTGTAGGTTTTTGTATGAATTCGGGTAAAGCAATTATCGTCGACTTTAATACCTTCTTGTTTCACGTTTCTAAAATTAGATCGCGTGTCGCATTACTAACGTAGAAGTGCCGCATTCCGCTCATTGCTGCTCTAAATCATGTGTATCATGGTGAAACTGAACATACTTGTTATTTTTTAAATTCGAAGATTGTTATCCCATATATTTCCAAACTGAATATATATATAAAAAAACAAAACGTTTCCTTTTATTTTATTCTGTGTGGTTGGAAGCTGTGCCCGTTTACCTGCAGGGAAAACATAATTTACCAGTGTCTCAAACCAAATTGCTCATGACAGTTCTTATGGACTCACGCAGGATGAAGTAAGCGGGCTGTTATGTGTAGACTATTACTTAACGACTATGTTCGGACATCATCGGGCAGTAGGCCCATAGGTCACGTCGTAATGGTAGAATAGTGAAATGTGGGCGGCTGCGATGGAAAGAACATCTAGCTAGGAATGAGAGCTAGGTAATGTATCTAGAATATTTGGTGAGCAAGTGTCCGCTTTGAAGACAAAAAAAAAAAAAGGAAATTGTTATAATTAAATGGATCTTAGTTTAATGGGTTATTTGTATTTGAGAATGTGGAAAGTATTACTGTATCTTATCACGCTTCGGCATCGGAGGCGTTGAACCTTCGGTATCTGCCAGCGCATTGTCATGATTAGTTTATGCATATATACGTTCTGCAGTTTAACTTATGCGGGAGAACGGAAGCAGTAGAGAATTAAAGAAACTTGCGTTCTGTAGTCCATTTGCTTGTACGTATATGGCTGCAGCGGTAAATAGCTTTCCAACTGAATGGTTTGACTCAGCTGATCGCATTCTCTTCCTTTGCCGTTCCTTGTAGGTACAATGGATGTTCAGCCATCACCATGGTCTCTCAATTGTCGGGGCAGTCGGGCACCATACATAAAACTTTCTTCTGTATTAATGATTTGGTTTTCGGCTTTATGATGGCTGCGCATTACGGCTCTCGAATAAAGCCTGCTTCACACAGTGTTGTCTGACTTTAGGAAATACAAAACTTCATTGCGGTGACCATTTTTTTACGTTCAGACCTTAGAACTGAAACGATTTTGCGCCCTAGGTATGCGGATTTCATATTAAGCATTGTGGATTCTCATGTCACCAGCATATCTAGGTTGCTCTGTTGTAGGTAATCATGTACTTTAAGCATGCCGAGGTAAAGTCATACCCTTAGCCGATCAAATTTCTTCGTACATTTCGAATGTTCTTGGTTGGCATTTTTATGCATATTCGCAAAATTGCGAAAAGCGCCTGTTAGATTCGACAAGTTTGTCCCATTCGTCCGTCTGTCCGCATGGAACAACTCGGCACCCACTGACGGATTTGCATGAAGTTTGATATTTGCGTATTTTTTCGAAAAACTGTTGAGAAAATACAAGTTTAATTAAAATCGGACAATAATAACGGGTACTGTACATGAAGACCACTAGACTTTTTGAACATATCTCGCTCAGTTTTTCCTAGAATAAAAAATGTTGCAGACATAACTTGTAGAGTAAATAAAAAGACACTTTTGTGTTTAATAACTTTTTTTTTCGAAAATCGTGCCGTGTATGAGATAATGTGGAAAAATGTTGTAGAGCGGGCAGGCCACAGATGACAATAGGGAGCACGCGGATTGCTTGCTGGATAACTAAGATCACACACACACACACACACACACACACACACACAGATACATACATACATACATACATACACACACACATACACATACACACACACTCACACACACCCACTCTCTCTCTCTCTCTCGGAATAAATAATACTTATTGTTTTTCCACCGCAACAATTGTTGCAAGAACGCGCCTCGATGTTGCGTTATACGCACATTGCCTGTCTTGTTAACAAACATTAATGTTACATATACGTATTTTTTCCTGTTCATTGTCATAGAGAAGACTTTCGTTGGTCCGGAATAAATTTTTACTTACAGTTCTCGTTTGATGAGCACTGTCTAATTACAGCTTAGAAGCCTTACGTTATGTGAATCCTCCGGTGGTGCTTTTACTTCACTTCCACCGCGAATCAGTAGGAAGGTACCAACTTCATCCGAACCACTGGAATGCATTTACCGTTTCAGCACCATGCGGTATTCAAATGGCAACAGTAAAATTCACCGTTGTTTGTTTCGGCCAAATGAGGATGAAACGTTCACTGTGAAGCCTTCTCCCACAAATTGTTCCGTTTGCATCGTCGGCCATGTTCATCTTCTCAAGTCCGCGTCTCGTGATTTTGAGGCGTAACATGAATCCTCGTTGCCGCATAATGTCACCATGTGATACAGTTTCATTAAAGTAACTGTTAGGCCAAATATTTAGTGTGACATTGCACGTGCTGGGCAGTGTTCGGAATAGAAGCGTATTCGCGCGAAGTTGTCTTCACGCGAATACGACCGATTTCTTCCGATAAAGTTGGTGGTGTTTGAATTGTGCTGCGTCGCGCGAATACGGTCAAGAGTACGCCTTGTGTATTCTTGGACACTGTCTTTGGGTTATATTTTTCCAAAAACGGTACGTTAAAGCTTGTTATTTTTGGGAGAAACGGCAGAGAATACTGGGTGAATCCTTTATTTTAGCGCAGTAAAACTGAATACTCGAAACAGTACCAAGAGATACCCTGGCGACCTGAAAAATGTTTAGACTGTTACCTGATGACACTTGATACTCATCGGTAGTCAGTTATAATGAAGAAGACATAAGAAAATTATACACAGTGTTTTGTTTCGCACGAAAAGAAGTGTTTAAGCGCCCAGCAATGCTACGAGATTCTCGCGAATACTTCGTATATTGTGTGACGGCCTCCGTCTCCATAGTCTCATGCAAGTTTGTTCTTTTCGGGCGTGTTCACTCATACTCACGAGAATTTGACTTCGCGCGAATACGCTTTCACTGTATACGTAGCCTCATGCAAGAACCGTTCTAGCAAAGTTGGTAAGAATAACATGGTCCTGTGCGTACCATCCATCTTTGATGTAAACGTTCTAGTATTAAGGCCATATTTATGTGGTCAGTTTCACGATAAAAGCCACCTTTACCCCCAAGGAATAACCCTGAATATCTATTTGCTTATATACGGAAGAATGGGCCTCACAGCGTTCTGGGAAGGGTAAAGATAAAAACTCTTAATATTCTGCCGGATGTCGAACCCAGGACGACTGGCAGATACGTCGGAATGTAAAGAACCTTTATTGGACCACATAGTTTGAGGATCTTTTTTTGACTGAACGTACTGATCTTCCAGTTTTTGTCAGTTCGTTTTTTTTGGTCCATTTTGTTTTGTTTTCGTCCACCAGTAACATGTGAACAGGGCTTTATTCCTATACGACAGATGACATTTGCATCCGAAGTTATACAGAGCTAGGCGTTCGGTAGTCTATAACGTAATGTGCAGGCAGGAGGAGACATTGCCACGTAGAATGGTCTTCGTATATAAAGAGACAGGGAGAGGTGGAATATTATGTATGCATTATTTGGCACCAGGGGATGGTTAATGCTGTGTTTGTGACATCATCCTTCTATTCTCACCCCCAACAAACCCTTTCGTTCGCTGCTGTCTCTGTCTATCTCTCTCTCTCTGGATGTATATTATTACATGGAGAACGATTCGTTGTGTAACAGAAAAGGGTAAGGGTGGTGGGAGATACCAGTGACATTGCGTAGATATCGCAGTGTTTGAAGAAGCCTTTCGTACCACGTTGTTATCTTTTGTGCAAGCGTTGCTGACATTTTCATTTAAAATGCCAGCCAAATCTGTTCGAATTCGATGGTTTTGACATTGCAGTTCCTGGTAAGCTGATATGGAAAATTGTGCTGCGGCTCAGGCAAGTCAGTCGGTCTCTCTTTGCTCTTAAAATTTGAAGCTCTGCAAATAAAATTCCATATTGTGGTTGACTGACGCCTTCATTATTGCGTTGAATTATAACGAAAGCAAGACGAGCCTGTCAATAAAATTAGATAATCTTCCAGAAGATAAACTTTGAAACCTGTCGCAAATGTGTTGGTAATTTCATAAAATTGAGCGTGTGTTGTTGATTACAGCATATAAACACTTTTATTGCGAAGGTTACTGATTTTGTAAGAGAGGAAAATAACGTGTAGGCAGTCCCCACTTCTATGAAGACGTTCTTGGACAGAGTTTGTAGATCGAAATTTCGTTAGGGTGATCGCTATTTACGGCAGGTGTAATGTAATAATAGGAGGTTAGGTTCTTCCACGACCACAAACGACTGTAAAATATGCACATCGAGACTTGAGTTGTCTGAAACGAAACATACCAGTGGTGTAAACGTTAAATTTGCTTGAGTAGATAAACAGCGATAAAAAATGAACACATTTTTTGGCTTCATCTTCTCTGTTGACATTAGGGATTCTAGAGCATTGATTTTGCTTAGAAGATTTCGGATGAGCTAGTTCGCCTCGGATGGCCAGCCAACGGAAGGATATGCGCTTCATTATGAACGTTCGTATGAGGGGAATTTCGTAAGCCGAGGACTAACTGTATAAACCCTAAAATTATGAGCTTCACACACACACCCTCATATTGTTAAGGTCTTTAAATATTGTACTATGAGATGATCAGGACGTGCAGCTTACATTGGAGAAAACACACACACACACACACACACATATATATACACATGTACATATACAATATTCAGGGGCAAGAATCATGAGTAAGAGAATAATATTAAAATGAACTGGATTAAAAACTCCTTGCACTCTGATTGGAAATCCTCTGGATACGAGTCATGAGTGTGACAATAATATCAAAGTGAGCTTGATAAAAATAACTCCCCATCCTGATATAGTATTATAAGGTATATTTTCATATTATAGTTACATGTGCACTAGGGGTGCACAAATCCCAATTGCAAGGTCGCCCGGGGCATTAAATTCTGTATGGTGGCCCGTAATATTTTTTGGTGTTCAGCGTGGAACTAGCTTCATGTCACCCTTCGGTCGCCCATCATTTTGACATATCTCCTAGATATTTGGAAAATTTTTCCTCCTAGATTTTTGGAAAATTTTTCAACCGTTGATATACACCAAGTTATTCTCATGTGGCTTATTACCGTGATGTTTCTCGACAAAAATTTTACATGCATTTCTTATTTCCGCTATGCGCGATGAACGACCCGCCCATGTCCTTGGTTTAGTTATCGTGCAAATATTAGGCGAGGGCTTTAAGTTACGCATTTCTTCATTTTGTAATTTTTCTCCATCTTCCTGTTCCTCTTTTTTTTGTGTTGAAATACGTAGCACTTCTTATTGGTGTTATTTTTTCTACGTATACAAATATTAGGCGAGGTTTTTAAGTTGTGAATTTCGTTTTTCTTCTGTTTTCTTCATCTCCTCTTCCTATTTATTATGTGACTTTAAGATCCCCAATGTGTGTTCGTCCCTAATGTAAGAGAACAATTTCGGAACCATATCGCTCATTTGTGACAAGAGTGTCACAACTCAAAATTTGGCATTTTTTAGTTATTGTTGTAGAAGGAAACTTTTGCAGATGCACTTTTAACGCGTGTAATTTCATAACGCAGTTTGTAAAACTAGCCGCTGGAGAGCAGTTGTGTCGTCGTTGTACTCATAGAAAATTATAGTACTTCAATACCTTTAAAAGTTTCTCCTGAAAAATCACTAATTTTGTGTTGTGACACTGTCGTCGCAAGTGAACGGTATGTAAGAACGGTTAGACATATTCAGTACATTTGTGCCCTTAAGCTCCCATTTAGTTCACAAGAAGACAAAAGATTTTGAAGTGAGTGGTAGCAAGCGTTACCAAGCAGCACGCCAGTAAGCAGTAAGAGTAAGCTGATGGCAACGTATACTGTATGTCATGTAGAGTTATTTGCTCAAATTTTATTTCGATAGTTTAATGTCAGTGAGTATATGCTGCAGAGATGATGTTGATGGTAGATGTTCCTTATGTCTTTCCTGTAACTGGCAGGATGGAAGTCGTTGCAGTTACTGGCGTGTGATTCTATGCTTTGTTTTGCAGTCTGGAATGGCCCCATATAGATAGGAGAGAATAACGCATTCGTATAAACGTACAGAAGCCCTACACAATAACAGTCGTGAAGGTAGAAGTTACTTGTGGGAAAAAATAACAGAGGGGTTTCACCGATATTGATTAATTATCGAACTTTACGCACGTGCAAATTGTTACGGTTTGAAACACATGAGTGTAGCTTCGATTGTGTGGAATGAACAGTGGCGGTTAGCCGAAAGGGGCTTCATCTTGGTGTTTGGGTTGGAACGTCCCAGTCAAAGTTGGGGAAAATTACGTAATTTGGATATTCATAATTTGTACTCCTCGCCGCACCGTATGCGGTTGGTTGAATTAAGGTGGATGACGTGGGTAGGACATGTAGCACGCTTGGGAGAGATTAGTACATCCAGAGTATTGGTAGGAAGATGTAGAGGACTGAACCTAGTGGGAGGTGCAGACGTGGTTGTTTTTGTAATATCGGGGTACGAAACGATGGTATATTCAGTATAGTGCTCATTAAGTAATTTTACTTGGAGCATATCTTAATGTGGTGTTTATGTGTTGAAGTGTGGTTAAATGTAAATTATGTTTTATTGCGTTTTATATAACGACATTCTTAGTACAGGGTGCGGTAGAATGGACTCCCACATTTCTCAAGGTAACTTTGGAGGGAGTGGCGGGGAAAGGCGGTGCGGGAGGTGGCAACGGTTCGGGCGGTTCGTCTAGTTGTCAGTAGACACCATGAGTAGGTCTGGTGAACATCGCGGTTTCGTTATCGAGGCGTTCTTTAAAATCAACGATTCTGTAACCGCGACGCAGAGGGGATTTCCATCTGTCCGGTACTGTGAACAAGCAAAATTTTCGGTATTGGGCAGAGAATAACCCCCGTGACCTTCACCAAAGACCTCTGCACAGCCCTCGAGTCACTGTCTGGTGTGCTGTGTCCCGTTTAGTTGTAGTGGGGCCTTACTTTTTCGAGGAAGGTGGTGAGACCGTGACTGTAACCTCTAATCGGTATTGTGAAATGTTAGAGAACTTCCTTCGGCCCAAATTGGAGGAATTTGATGATTCAGAAGACTTACGATTTCAGCAGGACGGGGCCACAGCCCACACAGCTCGTCGTTCGCTGGGAATTTTGAGAGAAATGTTCCCAAGTCGGCTCATCTCCTTGCGATGCGATATCGGGTGGCCCGCGCGCTCGCTCGATTTGACCCCCTGCGATTTTTTCCTGTGGGGATACCTCAAGGCCGAGGTTTACAAACATCGGCCTCAAACCCTCAAAGCACTTAAGACCGCTATTCGTGAGGAAGTTGTCGCCATTCCCCCAGAGATGACCAATATACTGATGGAAAACTTTAGAGAACGGCTTCGGCAGTTCATCGCGAATAACGGCCGCCACTTGAGTGATGTTATTTTCGACACCTAATGGGGGAAAAACTAGGTTGTACGTACTTTTCGAAAATATAAAGCTTTTTTCTGTAACTTGTTTGGTTCTTTTTTATTACCCTTTGAAATATGGGAGTCCATTCTGCCGCACCCTGTATCTACATTACATAACATGAATGGTAGATGAATATGGAACCTTTATGGAATAACTGGCAGGGAAGAACCGAATTACCGGGAGAAAGTCCCGTTGTTTAACTAGCCTATAGTCACTAGTAGAGTTTATAAACTGTAATTAAAACTAAAACTATGCGCTCCACATTTTCGGACTAACATACTCTACATATGTGTTAGGCTGAGAGCGCGTATAGCAATTTTAATTAAAATTTTCTGTGGCCTGATTTAATACAACAGCGAAGGCGAGTTTTAAAATAGGATTTTGTAGTTTAAGCTGTGTAGCTAACATGGCGAATAAATCCTGACGAGTGACGAGCCGCGCCAAATTTGAGCTAAAAGCCAACTTTTCGGTAAACCATTATCAGGGTCAACCAGGGTCAACCTTGATGATGGAGATGTCTCCAACACATTCATTTCAATGCAGCTTTGTCTCTTCTGTTCGCTGAATGCGATTTTACTGTAGGCTGTCTAATTCCTTGCACTGTAGTATCTGTGCGGTGTAGTGTTGCAAGACTGGATTTATATCTGCATTAAATGAAAATTCAGACCGTTGAGTAATGATCCAAAATAACAAGTAACGCGCAACGAAATAGCTTACATCTAAATGGTAACATTACGTTTTCTCCCATTTTTGTAGTCCGGGTTATTCTTGGGGTAGTGTTTAGTCTGGATGTGAAAGAAATCCAGTCTAAAACAACCAGTATATGTAATTCAAACCAGCACATATTTAGTTCAAGTAGGATACTTGTTGTAACCTAGTGCTCATCATCAAGCTGGCCACAACTGTGCGCTTATTTTCTTTCATGTGATGGCCATACATATTTGCACCATGTATCTGACTTGAACTAAATATGTGCAGATTTCATTTAAATACAGGGTTATTCGAAATGATTGTCGGGGTTTTTACAACTGCCACCTCGTTCTCAAGATGCAACCCCATGTGATTTCCTTCTATGGGGTTACGTCAAGGATAAGGTTTATGTTCCCGCAAGTATCCCGGAACTGAAGGTACGAATCAGAACTGCCATTGAAACCATCACCGCTGACATGCTACAAACAGTTTGGAACGAACTCGATTATCGTGTTGATGTTTGTAGAATCACA
>Ga0123354_10020434_pt1 | contig 10417 bp, 5 predicted proteins | sample TergutLab28metaG_2_FD_97872 | JGI IMG/M metagenome (GOLD analysis project Ga0123354, IMG submission 97872) | Labiotermes labralis P4 segment gut microbial communities from Petit-Saut dam, French Guiana - Lab288 P4 | ecosystem: Host-associated > Arthropoda: Insects > Digestive system > Gut ...
CCTCGAACAGCCTCAACTGAACGCAACAAGGAGAGAGTGGATGAGATCATTCAAGACGACAGGCGTGTGACTGTGGACACAGACTACCATCTTTTCGGATTTGTGAAGGATCAGCTGCGCGGAAAACGTTATGAGACAACGGAGGCAATTCAGAAAGCAGTGCGTCAGTGTCTTCGGATGGCTGGAACTGAATTTTACAAAAGGGGAATTTTCAAACTCCAAGAACGCTGGAAGGAATGTGTACAAAGAAGTGACGATTATGTGGAAAAATACAGAAAGGTCTGTAGATTAAGGTGGTGTATTTGGTTTGTCAATAATAAAGTATGTTACTTTACAAAAAATTGTTGCTCATGACTTTCGGTACGACTCTCATACATCATCCTGAACGGTTTGAGTCCAGTCCAAGAATCAACCAACTTTTTTACAGATTCAGGGCAAAACTGTTACTAAAATACACCCTCTGTATTGGCTAAAAAGAAAGCAGAGCGTCCATAACTACATGTATTTCACGCTGCAGTGCAGAACATTATCGACAACATCCTCTGCGGTCTATAAAGCATAATTAAAATGGAAGTAATGAAAAAAATTGTTGACTGCCTTCCAAAATGAAGTGCAACAAAATCGATGGAAGGTTTATGGCATACAAGGAAAAGTCTGTAAACTTGGCTTTATTATAGGTAAATATTTTTGAGAATGGGAAGTGTTCGACAAATTTTAATGAAATATAAAACGTATAATTTTAAGACAGCCCTCCTGACGGTGTAGGCAATGACAGTAGCGACGGAGAGGGACAGTGACAGTAGGACAGATACAACCCTTACATACGGTGCACCAGTATTAGAAGCTTTCGCAGAATTGTGAAAGTGACTATTAACTTCGTCACGTCCGTCCTTCTGTCCGCATGGAGTAAATGGTCTTCCACTGGGTGGATTTTCATGAAATTTCTTATTTGACTATTTTTCGTTCATCTTTCGAGGATACACAAGTCTTATTAAATTATGAGAAGATGAATGGGTACTTTATATGGAGACCGATGTATGTTTATATCTAGCTCAATTCTCCTTAGAATAAGAAATATTTCACACAATTTTGTGGCGAAAGTCAAAACGGCCATTTTATTTTCCTTAAATTTCGCTCCGAAAATCGTGTCCTTTATGATGTGGAAAAATATGGTTCAGCCAGACAGGCCACAGATGAAAATATAATACGGCGCATGTGCTTTGCAAGCTGGATAACTAAAACTACAAACACACAATTAGAATATGTAATACTTTTTGCTTTTCCATGGCAACCTTTTTAACGCGGACGAGCCTACACGTTACATTGCCTCTTTTGTTACTGTATAATTCAGGTCGTACATCTGTACACGTCATCACAAGTTTTCATGTGATGTTTATCATAAAGAGTAGTTATTTCCCTATAAGTTACTATCAATTGGGAGTCTCTAATAGAGACACAATATATTTTGTACGTATTAAGAGCTCCATATTTTTAGTTCAGGAGAATATCATATTCCAGACTGTTAAGATAGACGATCACAGTGTTCTGCGTAGTGATTCTCAATACACTTTAATCACCGCATGCGTGTTATGTGTCCCACCCATCATATTTTCCTCCATTTGATCTTCGAAATATTTGTTCCAGAAAATAAATCGCGGGGCTTGTCTTAATATAATTTTCCCCACCTCTCTGTCATTTTCATAAACTTGTTACTTAACCAGATCTCACCGCGGCAATGGAAAAATGAGTATAAATTATGAATTCAAAGTATAAAATTCATACCTCGCACTTTACTTTCTGAATACGTCATTCGTTAGTAACCAATCCACAATAAACAAGGAGCATAAATTTAATGTGTACAATATTCTTTCATGAGCTGGAGATCATTCGGTTACGTATGAAGGGGCAGGTACTGGCCGAAGACAGAGCAAGATTAATACCATGCAGAATTAAGATGGATGAGCCATGGATAAACATGAAACAAAAGACTGCTGGAGGGCGCCAGGTGATGATGAACAGCTAGACAAAGACGGACATAAAAATTGTGCAACAAAAGGAAGAGTACATCATACAATGTTAAGGTCACAGTGTCTTTTCCGTTGCTCATATTTCCCATTCTCTTTGGTTAATATGACCATTCGATTTTGTATTTTGATTTGTCTTTTAGTGTTTAAAGTTTCTGGAATATGAAAGGTGTTGTTTAGCTAAGCGAAATCTTCAAATGCAGTAAGCTGTGCTTCTTTTCCGTCTATTGACTACTTCATGAATTTCCAGCAGCACAGACTGATAACGTAGTGCCACTTCCAACCATACGGTTGACAGTAAGAATATGATTGGGCAGAAGGTGGTAAAGTGTACAGACACAGGTGCTATTCTTGGGGCAGAAAAGAAGCAGAGACTCGTATGGCTTTTGTCTTCTCGAATGTGGGAAACAGAAATGCATATAAAATTTTTGCAGAACAATATCTTGGAATGGGCTCATTTGAAAGTATGAGGGTTAGGTAGGTGCTTAAACACTAAAAGGGAAATTGCGAAAATAGGATGTGAATTGCGCATACCTGCACAGGGGTATTTCCAATTATTATTCTTTGTTATTTGAAATTTTCTTTGTTGTACAGCGATTTCAAAATTTAACGCAGTGAGCCTATTGGTTAAGCAGGTAGTTAGCGTGTTTCACTTACTGCGTCAGATAGGCAGAGACACGCAGTTTATTTGGCTGGCTATTTCAGTAGACATTTTAAAATATTCACACATTTGAACAATAATTAGGCTACTTAATTACCGAGCTTTATTATTTTTATAGTTAGTTAATTCGTTGTAAATTAGGTAAATAGGTTATTTACTTGGTTACTTAGTCCCTTAGTCAGTTAATTATTGTTTAGTTAGTCAGTATGGGCAACATAACTAACAGAGTAAGGAATCAACATCAATCACCAGTTCCTAAGGACAATGATGCGGTACCCAACAATTAGGACACAGCACTGAACGTCACCCTATAACGACTTGAATCAAGACCGTGAATCCGCTTTCAGAATTAGACCGCGTAGCTAAATGCAGATTTATCGGCGTTTTAGCAAACATTACGGCTGAAATCTCAGTAAGTCTACATTCCTCTTAGCGGCCCAATCCCGACATGCGATCCATCGCACTGCAGGCCAGCTGCGAAATCAGAAGAGCTACATTCTCCCTTGAGACGTCCAATTTTCCTGTCTGATATTCGGAAACGTGTCACCCATAAAACGAATCACAACCCCTTTACTGTTTGTGACAGAAATCTGCTCTCTCTTCATCAACTTCTCTTAGTAGTGCCTTAGATACAAGCTTAGAGGCAAATCATATATAAAATTACACCTTAAATGTGTCCTGCAATGTGGATACTTCAATACAACATAGTACCTCATTACTAAAGGTAGTAGTCCTATAGACTACATGGACAACATGGCAGAACATAATAGTAGCAGATCGCCTCTGGCATCTCTCGCAGAGACCTTACGGTATAGACCTTCCACACATAGTTGCGGGAAGTTCAGAGGCTTCGTGTTGTGTGTTTCGGTGGACGATATATCGACCATTTGACGGGGGGACCTTATGGGAAGGGAGTTTCTACAGAAGACTGTGGAGATAACAAGGAAGCTTATGGAAAAAGACCATCAAATAATATGTAGGGGTTAGAGAGGGTGAGGAGGGGTTAGGTAGTCCTGTATCACAGACATGGTTTATAGGGAACTCAACAAAGGGCTGAAAAAATAAGCAAGTATCTGTTGCTGCTGCTACTCTATTCTGTACAATAAACGCTTAAGGGTTGATGTTCAAACGAGTAAATATTAAAGGGTAGAAAGGATATTTCATATGTCTGTGTATAATAATATTTGCTGCAGGAGATGAAGCATTGCTAAGGTGGTGGGTTAAAAGGGTTGGATAGCAACAGGGGAAATTTGAATTCCAGAAGCTATTCAAATCAATGAACCTGAAACTCTAGGTACATAGAAGTAAAAAAGTCAATAACATAAAACGGAATAAAACAAATTACAAAATCTTGTGATGTAAATATTGAAAACGCTATCGTTAATATGCGTGAAATTCCGAAGTTTGTTGATTTACCGAATATGCGTGCATTTCATCCAATCGCCAATTCTTTTAAAATATGTTACTTTTTTTTTACGGATATGATGATTAAAATTAAAGAATTTATTCTTGTACTCCCACAATCTAATTTACTATAAACCTGTAAGAATTAAAACCCCACCGTGTTTTTGAGGACAACATCAAGCAAAGTTTGTACTTCATAAAACTCCTGAATTTCAATGTATATCTTGTAATAACTAGATCGAAAACAATGAAAGAATAGTTATTCATTCAGTGATAACGAGTCTCTCAGTAAGAACTTCTAGGGAAGATTTAAACAACGTTAAGTTTGTCAGCTGAATATTTTCAAAATGTTGCACCTTCTCCTCACTATAATTGTTAAAGTACAGATAACATTGTCTAACAAATTTGCATTAGCAATTTATTTTAACATTCCCAGCTGAAACAGTTCATGACCCTTCGCCGTTAGGCTGAAAGCAAACTACATGTTTTGATGCAAACAAACACAGTATCTTGAGCCTACACTGCAGTTAGTGTTACACCTAACTCACAATTCCACACGTCCAAATTATTGGTACTGCTGATAGTAATGCAAGCAAACTACAAAGTATTACAGCATAGTGGCCTGTGAAAACGAGACGTTGTTTATGAACAAGATGTACTTTATGAACAGAGGAAGTTAGTTTAAACGTCATTAGGGGCAAACACAACGGCACGGCAAGGCAAGACAAGTTTGTCTTATAAAATCCGAAATGTAGTCTACTCTAAAAAGGTTTGTTTTCACCTCAAGCACACAACTCTCCCCACGAAAGCAGAATACGTGACAGACTTAACGTGAATAAATATTCAGTCACGTGTTACTTCAAGTAGCCACTGCCTCTCGACATATAATATCGATGCCATCAATTTCAACTTGTTTAACTTTAGATTATTTAACAAATTAGACTATATTACTTCGCCCTAAGAAGGAAGATAAGAAAAGAAACGGGCACATAAAGCTTCCAAGTGGAGGACAAGAAACACTGGTCTTTCTGATATGGACTGGGCTCTGTTGTAGTGCACTCAGAACATTCGTTCTGAACTTTTTACAGAAGTCTGGCTTTTCAGCAACGTTCACAACACTTGCATGACGACTGTGGTCACTATACATACCGTCAGTACCTCGACAACCATACCCCTATTACCAATATTTCCTCTAGTAATCCCACTGCTACGTCATTATTATTATTACTATTAATAATAATAATACCCAGGCTTAGATGGGAGGATAATATTAAGATGGATCTTCAGGAATTGGGATGTGGTGGTATGGACTGGATCGAGCTGGTTCAGGGTAGGAATAGGCGGCAGGCACATGTGATTGCGGTAATGAACATTAGGGTTCCATAAAACGTGGAGAATATCTTGACTAGCTGAAAACCGGTTTGTTTTTCAAGGACTCTACTCCATGGTGTAAGTAAGTAAGTAAGTAAGTAAGTAAGTAAGTAAGTAAGTAAGTAAGTAAGTAAGTAAAGTAGGAAATAATAATAATATCTTAAAATGGTTAATTCAAGAACTATAATATTATTACTGCTGGCTGTTACTTGAAGTAGTTCGCCCTTATTATGTTTTCTATATATATCTGGCTTGTTGTTGCTTATTGGATGTATAATATTTTGTGTTATGTTCAAGTGCAATGTCTGTGTAGTTGGCCTTATGGCTGTTGTGCCAGCGCATTAATAATAAAGAACTGAATAGAAATAATAATGATATAATATAATAATACATTCATCACTCTGTTTTTCAGCACCACGTCATGAATATTTATGAGGGAACATACGCGTAGCGCCACGCATTCTGTACTTCGAAACTGAGGCGAGAAATCGGTTTCATGCTGCGGTCGCTTTTTACGCTGAAATACAGACCGGTCTTAAGATTGGGTGAGACTCAGGGATAGCTTATATTAGCAATAAAGACCATAACATTTCCTGCTAGTACCAGCAGGTAAACAGCAGTCGGGCAGCCCCATAAGAGTCACTATACTGCCTGAGGTATACCTAGTCTTTACAACAAGGTGTAATTGCTTATTACATTTTGGCTTAATGTCTTAATAAAGTTCAAAATTTCGGTAACATCTTAAATTATTTCAGTCATAATTGATACAAACAGTGCTTGGGTCGACACTTGTAAAATGTCACATGAAGAGTTCTTATATGAATTATAACAGGCCTGCAAGTACGTAGCTAAATATGACAATTCGCTTCTTAACTGCAATTACAGTAAAGAAATGTTGTCTTAATCCTTAAAGACGAAAATAATAACCAAATCAAAAACGCAGTTAAATATGCGAAGGCTTTAGTGACGTTATTGATTAGTTTAACATAAGAAAAACGTGAAATCAGCATAGAAAGTAACTTCAGTGCCGCATAAAGTATAGACAGAAGGAGCTGAATACTCAGACACTTCTAGCACACACATCGCAACTATAGCGGGCAAACACAGCGGTCATTAGTTATTGGATAGAACGAAGAATGCTGACTTATGGGTTGTGAAGCTGTGGGAACTGGTGCGTGTGTTACAGTGAAACCTGCTGCTTGATACGTGTTTCTATTACGCCATGTCGATTGATACATATTTATCCGACGTATCAGAGGCATGTACTGCTGCCATGTTCACGGTCTAAATAGTATGCCAGAAGACCTTAATCGATATCAGCACCGCTGTGAGAACCTGAACTCGTGCATTATATTTGCCTGTCCTAAAGATGCACATTCCAGAGACTGAAAAAAAATTACGAATGCAAATAGAGCATATTACTCACTTCTACCGCTACTAAAGAACCAATCAGTAATCAGAGCAGAAAAAATTAAATTTTTTAGTAATTAAGACCAGTGGCAAAATTACGGAGCAGGATCTTGGACATTGACTAAAGGTATTGCCAAACAGCTGGCTTCTTTTGAAAGAGAGGTTCAAGAAGAAGTTATTAAAATAAAATAAAGGAATAAAAACAAATGAAAACTGGAGAAAGCGATATACTGAAGAATTAATGCAGCTTATTGTAGTTTTAGACATGCTTTCGTTTTGCAGAATATATTGGTTCACTGAAGAATAAAAACCAACTGGATGCCACTTGTTATTTTAGTGTACTTCTTATAGGCTCAAGTCCGGATGCAGGCTTTAGCCTGCAGCCCGGACTCCAGCCTAAACGTACCTAAACTTCAACCTACAGCAAACCAAGAATGAAACGACCAATGTGGTAATCAACATTATAATCGCGAGCTCCTGTTGATGGACATAGTAGTGCCCGAAACATGTTGAGCCTAAAAGAAGTACAATAAAATAATAAGTGGCATCTAGTTGGTTTTTATTCTTCAGTTATCGCAATGATGCACGGTCCAAAAAACATCAGATACATTGGTTGAAATGGATTGGAAATTTTGACAGAATGGATAGTAAAAGAAAAGTAAGTCAAGTGTTTAACAATAATCCTCAGGGAAGTCGACCTAGAGGACGACCATAAAACAGATGGTGGAATTGTGTACAAGCAGATATAAATAAATGCAAAATCACAAATTAGAAAGAGAGGTCATAAAACAGGATTGGGAGAAGTCCATTGCAGAGGCGAAGGTCTGCATTGGGCTGTAGTGCCATCTAAGAAGAAGAAGAAGAGAAGAAGAAGAGAAGAAGAAGAAGAAGAAGAAGAATAAGAGAAGAAGAAGAAGAAGAAGAGAAGAAGAAGAAGAAGAAGAAGAGAAGAAGAAGAAGAAGAAGAAGATTGATGCACGTTATAGCAACCCAGGAGAAAGTGACTGCCGCGACAAAGTATCGCCATTATCTTATTGTTACTGTGTACTAGTATATTTCTTACAGCTCTGAGTAAGGCATACAGAAACTGCTTGTCTGGAAACCACGTGCTCAGGAATGTGTGAAATGTGAAGCAGGTGGAGAGTGGTTATAACACAAGGACAACTGTGACGTATGCAGCTGCCATGGTATTCTTGGGTAAGTCTGTCTGTCGACTCGTGGCTTCGACGACAAGCAGGATAAATTTCGGCAAAATTTCGACGAGTAAATGCCCTCAACTACGGGGAAATGGGAGACCGAGGACGTGGGAAGATATTATTAAAATGAATTTTTGGATAGCAAGTTGTGAAGATGTGTGGTGGAATGAAGTGGATGAGAATTATGTCCTATGATATGCTTTGCTTTAACGGTGACAGATTCTATTAACATTTAGCTAACATAATACTAGGTTAGCTAAATATTACTAGAAGAGACGTTTTATCACACACTGATGAGTAATTCTCTTTAAAATGTACCTACATGAAGCAGACTCCTTCCTGAGAAGTTGACAGTCTTCCACAGGTTCATAAAATTGACCTAATTTTACGGGGCCTGGAGCCTAATTATTACATTCATATAGCCGCTGTGTGAACCTATCGTGAGCCAGCTGAAGCAAACCCAAAACAATTTATTACTTCGAGATGAAATGTAATATATGTTCAACTAAGTCTGTAACTTTCAAATACGTTTACCCCTTATAGTTTTCTTCCATTTCTCATGCCCAATAAGCACAGTGTATATTACATTTCTCCCTTCTTGTTTTATGGTCCTAACAACATCTATGAAACTAAATCAATGTACTTGTTTCAAATAGTTTTACGCTTACTACAAGTAATATGAGCATAAAGCTTCGAAGCATATACGGCAACAACATACCTTTTGAATAAATAAGGCTTCGTGGAATCCCTGATAAGTTTGAGGTATAAATATGGTCATTCTAATTTAACATTCAGAGGACCGTGGATCGTGATATATTCTTACAATGAAAACCAAGGAGATGCGCTTTTTCTCAAAATTTATTTGATAAAGTACTCTACATGTTTCGGACATGTCCACTGTCCATCATCAGGGGTATCTCAACACTGTATACACGCAACAGGTATTTGTGAGAGGTTCTATCCTGACTACCCTAGCAGATACCGACAGAACTACAATGATAGATAACTATCGCATGTATACAGTGTCGAGATACTCCTGATGATGGGCAGTGGACATATCCGAAGCATGTAGAGTACTTTATCAAATAAATTTGAGAAATAGTGCATCTCGTTGGCTTTCATTTTAAGAATGGTCATTCTACTTTTTTTTGGCCTTCATAACTAAATGTTGCCCTCCTCACAACTGAGATGTTCTGAACCTGTGCTAACCTACGAGGTCACTCTACAATTTACCGAAGTTTTAGGGGTTTGTACTACGTTACTCCACTTACTGTATTTCTGTTTACTCTGTAAAAGAACATTTGCCTGGACGAAATTAATGTACAATTTCAATGAACGGAGAAAAATTCTCGGTAGATATGCTGCTCATAAAAGAACGCTTACAAGACGATTTTGCAATTTGTCTGAATATACATTTTCCTCTTGAAATATAAGATTTTATTTTAATAACATAAATTATTGTACACGTTCGTCGTTGCGTGTGATTTGTGTCCCTGTGTAACTCAATACATTAGGTGAGACTTCTTCAGGATAAATACAGGTGGGGCACAAAGACCCTGAGATAGTTTTTATTTTGGTTTCTTACATCAGGATTGATATTTTATTACTACTGTCTTTGTGTTTATGAATTCCAGTTAACTATTTTAGGAATTAGATTATATATCTGTGCATCACTACCGCTGTTTGCTATTGATCCTATCACCATCCAACCTCAGTGAACACCCATTCTCTTCGTCTGTTAATGCTGAACATTCTTGTGAGGACAGCTCACTATGGTATACACCTCACTTACGTAGTAACACTGCCTCCTTAGTACATCGGAACGTCCAATCACATATACAGAACGCATTTGAATGATGGTGTCGAACTCTTATTGGTCATTATAAAATCTTTTGTCACCTCTGGTTGAAGGTTTGTTGGTGCCAGACGATTGCCCGTGCAACCTACGGTAGACTATGGGTACTTCATGTTGTGGCCATGCGTTTTAGGAATTAGTCAACTAGACTGTTATTTCCTTTGTCGGTTACTCACAGGATATTTGAAACTTAAAGATTTCTGGAGCAATGACCTTCCGTCCCTCAGTAAAGTTTTCTTGAACGGACTTCTATTGTGAGTTTTATGACAGACGGCAAGAATTCGAGATGTGTGCACCGCACTTACTTACTAACTTACTTACTCCATGGTGCAGAGTCCTTCTTGAGAAGCTAACTGGTTTGCAGCTAGTCAACAAATTCCCCGCATTTCACGGAACCCGAAAGTTCATTACCGCACTCACAAGCGTCCGCCACCTGTCTCTATCCTGGGCCAGCCCAATCCAGTCCATATACCCACATCCCACCTCCTGGAGATCC
>Ga0123354_10020435_pt1 | contig 10417 bp, 9 predicted proteins | sample TergutLab28metaG_2_FD_97872 | JGI IMG/M metagenome (GOLD analysis project Ga0123354, IMG submission 97872) | Labiotermes labralis P4 segment gut microbial communities from Petit-Saut dam, French Guiana - Lab288 P4 | ecosystem: Host-associated > Arthropoda: Insects > Digestive system > Gut ...
CTCGCGCGACATGAACCGGATGCCCGAGGGGAAAATTTCCAGCACCGTCTCGGCCAGCGGGCCAAACAGCGCATCATTGCGCAACCCGTGCGGATCGGCCGTTAGGCAGCGCAGCCGTGTCAGCATGTCCGAGGGGTCCGCGCCGCCCGCAATGGCCTGATTGACGGTCTTCATCGCCAAAGGCATGATCTGTGGATGGTTGGGCAAACCGAGCGCGTTCATTTCTTTTGAGTTGATCATAGTTCTATCCTTACCTTATTATTTCAGGGTGATGCGCCACGCCTTGGCGTCCTGTTGCGCCACGCGCGCCCTGATGGGCGTGAACAGCGGCAAAAGTTCCATGCACGTCCGGGTGTGCAGCGAGGGTTTTTCCGTCAAAAAACTTCCGCCTCCGGCCAGGGCCAGCGGCACTAACAATTGATCCGCCAGATGCCGTTCCACCGGAACCTCTGCCCGCAAAAAGGCCATGGCCCGGTCCGCCGCCCGCCGGGCCACCGACTCCGAGGCAACCCCGCGCTGGCCGATGCCCGTGCAGACCGTTGCCCCCGATTCCCGGCGCACGGTCACCAAAACCGCATTGCCGGGGCCTTCCGCCGGGCATGACCGCGCCTCCTGTCGCAGGTTCTGTTCGCCAAGGCCTAAGTGCGCGAAATTTTCGGCCAACAGGGCCGCGCATTCCCGCTCCGCAATGCCCTCATACAGGTTCTGGACCAGGACAAGCCCTTGCGCGCCCGTAAACGCGCCGCATTCGCACGCCTCCAAAGCGGTCAGGACCGGAACGGGCGAAATATCCACCGTGACGCTGCCTCCGCCCACCTGCATGAAACCGGGTCGGTCCATGCGTGCGGCCAAGCGGGGGCCCAGTTTTTCCAGCCAGGGAAGCAGGGTGTCCCGTAAAAATTCAAAAGACGGCGCAAAGGGCACGTGCGTCCCGCCGGTGACGGTCAGACGCGAGGGCGCGGATGCCGTCAGGAGCGCCGGCATCAAGGCTTGCAGCACCAGGGCGCAGCTTCCCCCACTGCCGATGTCGAAGCGGTATTCGCCGGGCTTAACCGCGCCCGGAACAAACGTGATCTCCGTGGAATTGATGGAGTCTCCCGTAACGCGCGCCTCGCAAATGGCCTGCGCCGCATGCACGCAGGTCAGGTGTTGCCGCTTCAAGCCCGGTTTGGGCCTGTTGGCGCGTATGCTCGCCATGCGAAGAGGGCGGCCGAGCGCCATGGCCAGGGCCAGGGAAGCCCGCAAAAGCTGCCCTCCGCCCTCGCCCAGAGCTCCGTCCACCACAATGTGTTCCGTCTTCATGTCCACTCCCGCAAGCTCCACTGTCGCCGTTTTACCACAGAACCGACGTGATCCTGCCCGTAAAATAGCAAGAGATATGCCAAAGTATATGCTTCATATAACATATTGAAATAGCGCTGTTTTAAATTATGCTTGCAAGAAGGTGCGTCCCGGATATTATCAAAAAAAATAAATTTCGATAAAATAGTATAAATATGTCCATGCGCCCCAAAACCGTCGTCATCGGCATGCTCGGCTCCACTCTGGACCGGGGCCGTTCGCAGCAGCGGTGGGATCGCTGGCGTCCCACCGTGGCGCTCGGGCAGCACCCGGATCTTTTGATCGACAGGATTGATCTTTTGTACAGCGAGGCCCACCGGCGCATCGCGGATACGGTTGTGGAGGACCTGGGCGTGGTCGCGCCGGAAACGGTGGTGGCGCGGCATTGTTTCGAGGTTCGCGACCCTTGGGATTTTGAGGAAGTGTATGCCGCGCTCTTTGACTTCGCGCGGGCCTATCCCTTTGAGACGGAAAAGGAGGAGTATTTCGTCCACATCACCACGGGCACGCATGTCATCCAGATCTGCCTGTTTTTGCTCATCGAATCCCGCCATATCCCGGCCAAGCTCATCCAGACCGGCCCACTGCCCAGGGATTCCGGAAACCTCGCCGGAAGTTACGGGATAATAGACCTTGATCTTTCCCGCTACGACAGGCTGGCGGAGCGTTTCCAGCGACAGGCCAGGGGCGACGTCAGTTTCCTCAAGTCCGGTATTGAGACCCGCAACGCCGCCTTCAACGCCATGATCGAGCGCATTGAGGAGGTGGGCGCGCAGTCCGCGGAGCCCATCCTGCTGACCGGTCCGACAGGAGCGGGCAAATCCCGGCTGGCCCGGCTTATTTATGCGTTGCGCAAAAAGCGCCGTCTGGTCAAAGGCGATTTCGTGGAGCTCAATTGCGCCACCTTGCGAGGCGACGCGGCCATGTCCGCCCTGTTCGGACATAGAAAGGGCGCGTTCACGGGCGCGGCCGCAGACCGGGCCGGCCTTCTGCGCCAGGCGGACAAGGGCGTGCTCTTTTTGGACGAGATCGGCGAGCTTGGCGGCGACGAGCAGGCCATGCTGCTGCAGGCCGTTGAGACCAAACGCTTTTACCCTCTCGGGGCGGACCAGGAGATGGGCAGTGATTTTCAATTGATTTGCGGCAGCAACCGCTCTTTGGAGCAGATGGTCGCCCAAGGGCGTTTTCGCGAAGACCTGCTGGCCCGGATCAACATCTGGTCCTTTCGCTTGCCGGGCCTGGCGCAGCGCCTGGAGGACATCGAGCCCAATCTGGACTACGAGCTGGACCGTCAAGCGGAGCGCAGCGGCAAGCTGACGCGGTTCAACCGGGAGGCCAGGGATTTGTTCCTGTCGCTGGCGACTTCTCCCGCTGCCGCGTGGCGGGGCAATTTCCGGGATCTGTCGGCCGGGGTCATGCGCATGGCCACCCTGGCGCGCGGCGGGCGCATCACCCCGGATATCGTCCGGGAGGAATGGGGACGTCTGGAAAACGCCTGGCAGGGGCTGGCGCGGGCGCAAGAACCGCCGGAAACCGGCTCCGATGCCTCATCCCCGGATGACGCCGCCCTGCTGCGCGATGTGCTGGGCGAGCGCGCCGGCGGCCTGGATATGTTCGACCGGCCGCAGCTTGCCGGCGCGATCCGGGCGTGCCGTTCGTCGCGCAGCCTTTCCGAGGCCGGACGCCTGCTTTTTGCCGAGTCCCGCAAGAAAAAGACCCACCCCAACGACGCGGACAGGCTGCGCAAGTATCTGGCGGCCTTCGGCCTGAATTGGGAGACTGTGCGGTAGGAGGGAACATCCGGCGCGGCGCAACATCCCTCCCGGACGCCCTCAGATTTTAATCCAACCCTTTCGCAGGGAGAAATCAAGCGCCACGCCGACCAGGAAGGCCACGCCCATGTGCCACATGGCGAACCCGGCCGTGATGAGCATGACGTAGACATCGTTTTTCTTGTCGCCGATATCGCGCGAGGTCAGGGCAAGTTCGGCCCCGGCAAAAAAGAGAATGACCCCCAGAATTGCGCTGGGGAAGATTTTGAAGATGAGCGTCACGGAATCGCTAAAAAAGAGCGCGATGGCGATGACGATGCATCCGAGAATGACCAGGGAGCCGCCGGTCCTTGCGCCGAAGCGCACGTGCCCGGCCATCCCGCCCGCGCCGTGACACATGGGAACGCCGCCCCACAGGGGCGACACAAGGTTCATGATGCCCTGGGAGATGGAGATTTTCTTTTCGGTCACGGGCCTGTCCGGAAAGAGTTCGTTGTTCTCCGCCGTGATGGCGATGACGGCATTGCCCAGCGTCAGGGGAATCTGCGGCAGGGTGAACAGGAGCGTGCCTGTGACGATGTCCTGCCAGGTCAGGGTGTGCAGGGTAAAGGGCGGCAGCTTGAATCCGGGCCGTATTTTCGAAAGTTCCGAGAGGAGCGCCGGGTTGATGATGATCCCGGCAACAACGCCGATAAAGAGCAGGACGAACATGGCCGGGACTTTCGGGTTGGTCAGCAAAAGGTAGGTGATGACCAGGGCCGCGCCCGCCAGCACCGGAGAGGTCGCCATGCGGTGGGTGCCCTCCACGATGAAGGCGAACCCCAGGCCCAGCATGATGCCCCGCACCACGGGCTTCGTCGCCAGTTTGGTGATGTGGTTCACGGCACCCGTAACGCCGAGAATGAGCCAGAAAAGGCCGGTGGTAAGTCCCGAGGCATAGAGGGCTCCGGGCGTGATTCCTCCGGCAATGGCGGCGGCTCCGATGGCCTTCATGGGCTGGATGGGGACCGGGGTTTTGTAATAGAGCCCCGAGACGATTTTGGAAATGCCGAACATGAACAAAAGCCCCAAGGAGTCCACGCCGACAATGGTGATGTAGGCCACCACAAAGGGGATCAGCGTTCCGATGTCGCCGAAGGCCCCTGCCCATTCCATCTTGTCATACCGGTTTTTCACGGTCGCCCCCCAGGTCTTTGTCCCGTTCGAGCGGATTCACGATTCGCAAGCCCCGTCCGGCCCGGCCATGCCTTTTGTCCAGTCACAATTTATTTATTTTTTAGGGAGTTGGTCAACCCCTCTGTGCTGGACAAAAGTCGCAAGGGTGGTATTTAATGGGAAGTCATGCAGGACAAGCCGACTTTTCACCCACTGTATGGGCAGGTCAGAAGCGCCATTTTGAAACGCATTGCGGCGGGGGAATGGCCGCCGGGGACCTTTCTTCCCAGCGAGTCGGTTCTGGCCAAGGAATACGGCGTCAGCCAGGGAACGCTGCGCAAGGCCCTAAACGAGCTTACCGCCGAAGGCGTGGTGGTGCGCTATCAGGGCAAGGGCACAGCGGTGTCCACATTCGATGCGGACGAGCATCTGTATCGCTTCTTCCAGTTGGTCGGCGCAAACGGCAAACACGAATACCCCGCGTCCCGGGTTCTTGTGGCGCGAAAGGAAAATGCTTCGTCCCATGTGGCCAAGGCGCTTCGCCTGGAACGCCACATGGTGGTCTACCACATTGAGCGCATCCGCATTTTCGGCGACAAGGCCGCGATCAATGAGAAGATGCTGCTTCCCTGCAAGAGTTTTCCCGGCATAGAGGCCTATGGCGTGCACGCCTTGCCGAACACCCTCTACGATTTTTTCCAGAAGAAGTTTCAGGTGACCATCCGGGAAGTGCACGAGGAACTGACAGCGGCAACGGCCGATCAGACGGACTCCGGGCGCCTCGACGTGCCGGTAGGATATCCGTTGCTGGTCATCCGCAGAGTGGCCATGGACTTGCACGGGAACCCGGTGGAGCTGCGGTTTAGCCGCTGCGTCACGGCCGACCACGTCTATCGCGTGCAGCTGCGCTGATCGCAAGGCGGGCTTAAAGCCCGCAAAAGCTGCGGGAGCAGCGCCGGATTGGCCGCGGCCAGCCTGTTGCTGCGAAGAGGATCCCCGGCCCCGTCCACGTCGGCCACCGCCCCGCCCGCTTCTTGCACCAGAAGGCTCCCGGCGGCGATATCCCAGGATTTGAGGCTCACCACAAAAAAGCCGTCCAGCCTCCCGGCGGCCACATAGGCCAGATCCAGCGCTGCCGCGCCCATGCGGCGCATTGCCCCCGCGCCTTTGGCCACGCGGCAAAACATCCCAAGATAGTCGTCCATGCCGGGCCAGCGCGGCGGCGGGACCACAGTCCCGATCACGGCCTCGTCCAGACTTTGGCGGTTAGCCACCGCAAGCCGCTTCCCGTTGCAATAGGCGCCCTGCCCCCGGACGGCCGAGAAGAGTTCCTTGCGCGCGGGATCGGCCACAATGCCAAGCACAATGTCCCCATGCGCCTTGAGGGCCACGGATACCGCATAGTAGGCAATGCCGTGCACATAGTTCATCGTGCCGTCGAGCGGATCCACAATCCAGCGGCAGGGGGAGTCGCCCGATGCGCCGCTTTCCTCGCCAATCACGGCATGACTGGGGTAGACGGCCCGTATGTGCGTGAGGATCGCCTCTTCCGCCGCACGGTCGATCTCGGTGGTGATGTCGCCCGGACTTTTCAGGGCGGTCCGGATGTGGGCGAGCTTGCGGCGTCCCCTGGCCAGCTCCGCGCATCCGGCCCGGACGGCCGTGAGCGCCGTGTCCATGGCCTTTCGGAGATCGACCGGGTCGGCGGTATGCGGGGTCAAGAGGCCTCCCTGCCTGCGGATTATTCGCAAACCCAGGCGCGATTACAGAAAAAATGTGGTGTTGGCGTTCGGGACCACGGCGATCCGCGCGCCTGGCGATTCACCCAGCCACCGGTCCAGGGTCGGCTGGAGTTCTCCCTTGACCAAGTGGCATTGCGCCAGAGCTTCCCTGGACATTTCGGACACGATGATCACCTCGTGGCGGACGAGGGTGCGGCTCATGAGATAGGCCTTGTGCGCGCCCATGCGAAAGCCGTTTTTCTCGAATTCCCGCATCTGGGCCTGCGGATTGGGGAACCGGCGGACATACTCCAGGTAGCGGTCGTCGCCCACGCCCTGTTCGCAGGCGGCGAGCAGCACTATTTTTCCGCCGGGTTTGGCGCACCAGGAGGCGTGGTGCAGGCCTTTTTGCGCCTGGTACAGACAAATGTCTTTCGGGGTTCCCCCGCAGGAGGCCAGGACAAGGTCAAAGGGCTGATCAATGGTCAGACCGTAAATTCGGGCGGCAAGCGCGGCGCCCTGCTGAAGAACGCGCACGGGCTCTCCGGCCAGGACGGCCGCCGCCTGTTTGGTCGGGGCGAGGACCACGTTTACGGCCAGGTCCACGCCGATAATTTGCCCGGCCTCGTTCAAGTCCTCGCGCACCGGGTTGCCCAGGACGTGGCCGACCTTGGCGCCGGGCGCGGTCATGAACCGGTGGCTGGCCTCGATCATGGCCTTTGAGGCCAGGCCGACCACCGCTCCCTTGGCCCCGCCGGTAAACCCGACAAACTGGTGGGGATCGATCTGGCCGATCACGATTTTTAACCGCGCCGCCGCGAAGTGCGCATTGATCTCCACGGGCGTGCCCCGGCTGGTGAGGCCGTAGCGTTTCATGGGCGAGGCCAGGGCATCGTGGGACACGACGCGGCAGCCGCGCATGTCCTCGGGCAGAATACGGGCGAGCTGGGCGTTGTCCGGAGCGGGGTGGAGCCCCCCTCCCACGACCACGGCGACGTCCTGGGGATCAAGAGAAGGATAGGCCGCGAAAAGCCTGTTAAGAAGCGACGGCAGAAGCGCCTTGAGCGGCGTCGGGCGGGTTTCGTCCGGCACGGCTATGGCCACGCTTGCGGGCGCGGGCCGGTCTTCCAGGCGGGGCACGCCCAACGGAGCGTCCAGGGCGTGGACCAGGGCTCTTTCCAGATCGCCCGTCACGGGCGTTTCATGGGGACAAAGGACCGTCACCGCCGCATCGTCGGGAAATACGGCCGTCTTGTGGCCGCCCCCGTATTTCAGTTTGATTTCCATATCCCAAACCCTATCCTTATGCGGCAAACAAACCCAGAGCGCCCGGCGGGGCATCCGCCGGGCGCTTGGAGCTGCTAATGTCCGGCCATGGCCACGGCGGGTTCGCCCGCGTCGTTGTCGTCGTCGGGAAGTCCTTTAAGGGTGATGGGTTTTAATTCGCCCACCACAAACAGGATGCTGAACGCCGCGCAGCAGACCATGACCCCGCCAAAGAGCAGCGCCCTCTGGAAGCTGCCCGTGAACTGCACCACAAAGCCGGTGACGGCGGCCGCTATAGCCCCGGCAATGGCCCCGGCCGTGTTCATGACGCCCGCGATGGAGCCGGCTATCCGGCCGGGCGCCACTTCCGAACACGTGGTCCACAGGATGGACGTGGAGGCGGATTCGCAGGCCACGGCCAAAATGAGCAGCCAGATGGCCATCATCTCGCTGCCGACATAGCCCACGGCAATGACCGAGGCGGCCATGAACTGCATGATGACGATGACGCTCTTTCTGGAAAACGTGACGCTATGGCCGCGCCGGATGAGGAGGTCGGAGACGAAGCCCATGAGCGGCTGGGCCAAAAAGCCCATGAACCACATGAGGGAATCGTAGGTGCCCATCCTCGATATGTTGAAGCCGCGGGCCTTGATGAGATAGGTGGGCAGCCAGGTCACGAACATGTAGAAGAGATAGTCCTGGAAGAATTTGCACAGAATAAGGCCCAGCATGGTCTTGTGGCGAATGAGCTCCAGCCAGGGGATTTTGACTCTGTTTTTTGGCGCGCCGGCGGCTTTTTCGCTAGGTTCCCTGGCCCCGCCCCAGCTGGCCTTAAAGCTCATGTGCCACAGAACGACCCAGAGCAGGCTGCCAAGCCCCGTGATGTAGAACGCGGTGCGCCAATGGTAGTGGGTGAGCAGGTAGGCCATGATGAGCGGACACGCGGCAAAACCCAGACGCAACCCCGCCGTGTACCAGCCGCTGGCCGTGCCGCGCTGTTCGGAGGGAAACGTATGGGTGACCACCTTGGCGTTGACCGGAAAGCTGGCCGATTCGCCCACACCCACGCCGATGCGGGCCAGTATCAGATGGGACAGGGAATTGGCCCATCCTGTCGCGGCGGAGGCAAGGCCCCAGAGGGCGGCTGACCAGGTGAGCACCTTTTTCGCGCCGAACTTGTCGGAGAGCCCGCCCAGAAAGATGTTGAAGATGGCATAGGGCCAGAAAAAGGCGGAAAGGATGATGCCCATGTTGGCCGGCGTCAGATGCAGCTCGTCGGCGATGGTCGAAGCGGCGATGGAGAGGCTTGAGCGGTCAAGGGCGTTTATGAACGTGCCGGTGAAGAGCAAAAAAACAATCCACGTTTTTTGCGCGTTGGATATCTTCATAAGACCTCCGGAGACAACGGATTCTTTGCGCAACGTGCCAGGCCCACCGGCGCCGCCTTCTCACGGCGCCGGCGGACAAACATAGGTCTTAAGCGCTCTCGTAGAGACGCGTGAACACAAACTCCCTGTGTCCCAGGGCCTCGTTGGCGGTGAGACGGCCGTTGGCGGTGCGCGCCATCATGTCCAAAAGGAGGTCGCCGGCCTGGTCCAGATTCATTTCCCGGCGCACGATGCCGGAGACGTCCACATCAAGGTGTTCGCTCATGGTGCGCACGGTTCTGGGGTTGGCGCCAAGTTTTATGACCGGCACGATGGGGTTGCCGATGATGTTGCCCTGGCCGGTGGGGAAAAAGTGCACCGCGAAGCCCGCCGCGCCGCACAAGGTGACCATTTCGGCCGCGGCCGAGGAGGAATCCATAAACCACAGGCCAGGCCCGGTGGGGGCTTCGGCCTTGTCCAGCACGCCGTCCACGACGCACTTTCTGCCGATCTTCTGGATGTTGCCCAGAGCCTTCTCCTCAATGGTGGTGAGTCCGCCTTCGATGTTGCCCTTGGTGGGCTGGGAGTCGGAGAGGTCGCTTGTCTTGTGGGCCTCTACCAACGCGGCGTAGCGGTCGAACATGGCCTTGAACTGGGCCTTCACTTCCGGGGTGCGGCACCGGGCCATCACCAGGTGTTCGCCGCCGGTTATTTCGGTGGTTTCCCCAAAGAGCAGGGTGTTGCCGTTGGCGTAGAGCTTGTCAAAGGCGTTGCCCACGGTGGGGTTGGAGGCCAGGCCCGACGTGGTGTCGGACTCGCCGCATTTGGTGGAGACCCACAGGTCCTTGATGTCGCACGGCTGGCGCTGAATTTCGCTGGCCCACTGCACGAATTCCTTGGCCTTGCGGGAGGCGGCGCAGATGGTGTTCAGATCGCCGTGCTGCTCGATGCCGAACCCGGCCACGGGCTTGCCGGTTTTGGCGATGCCCTCGACCACCTGGTTGGTCCACTGCGGCTCAATGCCGATGACCACCACGGCGGCCACGTTGGGATTGGACCCCGTGCCGATCAGCGTGCGGAAATGCAGGTCCAGGTCCGCGCCGAACTGCAAACGGCCGTAGGGATGGGGCAGGGCCATCGTGCCCTTGATGTTGTTGGCCACAGCCTCGCAAGCGGCGTTGGACAGATCGTCCAGCGGCAAAATGATGACATGGTTGCGTACGCCCACCCGGCCGTTTTCCCGGCGATATCCCATGAATGTCTTGGTTTTCATCCTACCACCTCTTGGTCTTCACGTTGTGGACATGCAGATGCTCTCCGGCCTTGATCGGAGCGACCACCTTGCCGATGTCCACGCCGTACTTGACGACCGTGTCGCCCACAGCCAAATCCTTCATGGCCAGCTTGTGCCCGATGGGGATGTCGCTGAGCGTCTTCATGGTGACGGTTTTGTCTCCATCCATGATCCAGCCGGCGATCTCCTGGCCGGCCTTCACGCCTTCCACCACCACGACCCCGACGCTGTCGCCGGGCTCGTGGACCAAAAATTGAACTGCCATTTGGCGCCTCCAGAATTGTGTGAGTCAAGCGTTATATGTCTTATATAAGACTGTCAACAAAATATCTCCAGCTCCCCCCCCCCCACCACCGCCCACACCCCCACTCCCCTCCCCCCACCCCCCCCCCCCCCCCCCACACCCCCCCCCCCACCACCCCCCCGGGGGGGGGAGGGGGGAATGTTGTGGGGGGGATTATCAAAAATTTTTTGCCGGAAATGGGGGCGTCACTTACA
>Ga0123354_10020438_pt1 | contig 10416 bp, 4 predicted proteins | sample TergutLab28metaG_2_FD_97872 | JGI IMG/M metagenome (GOLD analysis project Ga0123354, IMG submission 97872) | Labiotermes labralis P4 segment gut microbial communities from Petit-Saut dam, French Guiana - Lab288 P4 | ecosystem: Host-associated > Arthropoda: Insects > Digestive system > Gut ...
AACTATATTAAATTAAAATTTTCTTTCAACCGATTTTTTTGCCCCCCCCCCCCCCCCCCCCTCCAAGATTTCATTAGGAAATGCACAGTCATATAACATGACGTCTTCCATGATCATAATGAACATGGATGAGAAAAAGTACAGTATTGTTAGCAATGCTTCACTGTACTTTGATTGACACTCTCAAATGCCAGATAGAATACATGCATATTTCTTCGTACATTTACAACTACACACAAAAGTGAGTGTGTATACTGACCATCACATATATATGCCGGCAGCAGGCAGGCATCATCTATGATTGTGCTCTTATGGATTTCAACACTATGACATGCTACCCAGATTTCAAAGGAATCTACAACCTGCTTCTTCATGGTAGAGGAAGCATGCAACATGTTCCTCCAAAATGGTACTAACCTAAAAATGGACATGGTACCATAACCAAAAAGGCAACAATCTGAGTTCTTACCACACTGGCATCAAATCTCGGTCTAAGAAAGCATCATCTATGTTATAAGGAGGATTTTCTTTACAGAAAAGTTTTAACCCCGTACATGACACAGAACTTGTCATACAAATGTGATCATATGTTTTGTTTCACTGTTTTCTTCCATTTAATACCTTCAGGTCTTTTGCACTGGTTTTTAGCTTTCCTATGTAGAGCTGTGCTTGACCAAGCTGATGTTTGAGATTTGTTACTTCTGATTCTTTTCTTTCCAAATTCAAAGATATCTCCTTAAGTTCTTCTTCCAAACGTTCTTTGGCATGGACTTCTCTGTGCATTTCATTTGTTTGATACTGAAAGTAAATCACAGACATACAATTAATATAAGACATATAAATAATTGAAATATACTATATTATTCCCTTACAAAAGCGGTACAGTATGATCCAGGTCTCAGCTGAGCTCCAGTAGTAACATGTGCACACATCTCAAAGTTTTTGTGTGACTGCTTGAAGACAGTATTTGGATCAACAGGAACAGTATGTTTCACTGGCAGCACAAAAAATTAATGGCAGGTGCTACAGATAGCCTGTGTTTGAACACACCTCCTATTCAATGGGCACTGGGGTTCTTTCCTGGGGTAAAGCAACCAGGGAATGATGCTAACCTCTCAACCTAAATGCCTTCATGGGACAGGGACAGATTTACCTTTACCTTTAAAATGAGCTTGAATAATAATAATAATAATAATAATATTGTAAATACGAAACACCTGCAACACTATACCCTAGAAACATTGTTTGTTTCAGGTATATAATTGTAAATACCCTGCAAAAAGATGATAACAAGGATGATGATAATGATGATGATGATAATAATAATAATGTAAATACAAAACACCTGCAACACTATACCCTAGAAACATTATTTGTTACAGGTATATAATTGTAAATACCCTGCATAAAGATGATAACAAGGATGATGATGATGATGATGATGATGATGACGACGACGATGACAATGATAATAGGACACATTATTTTGACATTATGGAATAGGATGAATATTCTTCACCCAACTAAGCCTAATTCCACTGACAATCTGGGAGAGGTGAAGGTTTCCCAGCAGATAGATGCTGGGAAATGTGATTAAGTCAATAATAATAGTAATAATAAGTTCATTTACATGCTGAATCAACAGCCCAATTTACCATTACAGGACCAGCATGAAGGGACTAAAATACAGGCATCAAAGGCAAAACCTATGCAATTAACCATAAGAGAATATTCCAAAAGCAAATACAAAAGGTGATACAATACACAATATAAAAAGAGAAAATTACAAAATTGGAGGATGATACTTGGCCATTTAACAGATAGAAGGAAACTAATACATGGAAGGAATGGGCAACAAAAGATAGTACGAAGAGTGGGAATACTAGTAGGCATACAATAATACTCAAATCATATAATATTAGATCTATTTCATTTCTTTAACAAAATACCATGGTGGTTGAAAATATTGATTTTAATACAGACAGCATTAGCTGCAGAAATGTATCTGGCAGAATGGCTGGCCTTAGCACAATAAGCAGCAGTAAATATAGAGTGGTCTCTTATTATTTTAGAGGGTACCTGTAGACTGACAGTATTAGGGATGGAAGGGCAAGTGATTTTTTAAATAAAGACATTGATAAGAAATAGGGTATCATGGGCCTGCTGCCTTAAGTGAAGCATAGATGGATTCAGCCTAACCACAATTTCATTGTATTCATAGGTGCCAAAGTTAATGAAAAGTGTATTGTAACATAAATTAGCATATTTCCTCTAAACTCTTTCAATTTTGAAGAAGTGGTTAGTGTCACATAATTGCTGGCAGTAGAGTTAAATCCCAGTTTAGAACAGACAACAACACAAAACAAAGTAACAAGGGTGTAAATGAAAGGAAAATAAGACGTAGTGTAGTGAATGAGACGTAGCATATTATTGTACAACAATACAGTCACATGACTGTGAAAATAAAGCTTAGAATCTAAGAGTATCCCAAGATCTTTAACACACTAGAAACAGGCAATAGGAGTAAAATCTAATTTCTACCTAACAGCGATACTGTTAGCTTTAAAAGTGAAGGAAATAAATGTGGTTTTGCTTACATTGAAAATCATGCCACTGTGCAGGTACCAATTATGGATGTCAATGTCAAATTGCAAATGGTTTCAGTCCTCAGCATTTCTAATGCAACAGAAGATTTGATGTTGTTGGCAAACAAGAGACAACTGGAGTTACAAGAGTATGGCAAATATCTTTGAAGAGAAAACAGAATAATAATGGTCCAAAACAGAGCCCTGAGAAATACCAGGCTATAGTGTATGAATGTGAGGGAAAAAACCCAGAAACCTGAACTGAGGCTTACCTGCAGGTAAGATACCTTTGAAACCAGGTCACATAATTAGGAGACAGACCGAAATACATGAAGTCAATCTGAACCTGCATGATTGCCAATTGCGTAAGAACATCAAGATAAATGACCACATTGGTGAAGGTGGAACAGTATTCTCTGAATCCATGTCAAGAAGTATGAACCTATTTCTGAAAAAATGAGATAAGTGATTACAGATCACTATTTTGAAAATTTCTGAAAAATTAAGTAAAGTAACAGGCCTATAATTCCTGACAAGAGGGCTGCTACTTTTTTTTTAAATAGGGATAACAACAGACTTTTCCAAGGGGAAAGGTAGATTTGTCTGGTTAAGCTAACATTAAAAATATTAACTAATAATGGGACAAAAATAAGAGAACAGCCCTTAATCATGAATGAAGAGATACCATCGAAATCCATTCCCTACAAATGTTTGAGGCATTTCATATTTGCACTAACTTCGTAGGCTTAAAATGGAGATATAAATACAAAGTCAAATTTAAAAAAGGAGGGAAAATCTGTAAGTGGATTCCAAGTTATGGGGAAAGGCATCAGCAATGACATTAAAATCAGTGACAATCTGGCCATCAATTTTTGAATGTGTAAAATGATTCTTCCACCACCACCTCGACATAAAAAGATCTGTAATTTTAAATACATGCAACACAGAAAGTTGTTAGGTGACAGCACATTTCAGCAATAAGTGGTACAGGTGAAACCTTCACAAATTATGTCCATAACATTTCTCATCCTAAGAAGATCTGAGTGATATATTATCAGAAATGTGTATTTGTCTTTGTGTAAAGTACCCGTTATTCTTGTCAGATTTTAATGAAACTTCAATTTTCTTGACATATTTTAGAAAAATACTCAAATATCAAATTTCATGAAAATCCATTTTGTGGGAGCCGAATTGTTCAATGCGGACAGACAGACGAACAGACAGATGGGCAGACATGACACAGCAAATAGTCACTCTTCGCAAATATTGTGAATGTGCCTAAAAATCCAATCTCATTCTCAAACACATTATTCCTAGTTACTTTCTGATCACCCATTACATAGATGGTCAAAAAGAGACTCAAAATGTGTTGCTTCCATAATCCTTTGACACTGAAATATTCAAAACCATAAACTGCTGCTGCTGGTCACAGAACTAAGAGGCACTCAGTTTTTCTAGCACCTAGAGATATCGTGCAAAACATAACTGTATTGTTTATGCTGTGATAAACAACACAGTATGGAGAGGCAATGTTCCTTTCACACAGCAGCTCCTTACTTAACATTAAGTCTACATAAGAAAAGGTGTCTGCACCTGTGTGTGTGTGTGTGTGTGTGTGTGTGTGTCGGGGGGTGGGGTGGGGGTGGGGAAGGGGCATGTGTGCACATGCCTCCTAACTGTAACAAACACAACTCATGAGAAAACCAAAATAAGAGGTTGAACTATTGGCAGAAGGTTTAGGAATGTTGGATTAACGTTTATGACAAGCAAAGCAGGTCAAGATATGTCTCCTCTGAAAGGTCTCAATCTAATGAATAAAATACAGTGTAGCAAAACAGGATAATGTTCACTTACAATCAAGGACTTTAAACTACCAAAAAACAAAATATTATTCATAAGATTAGTCAAATTAATAAAAAGATGTACACGAAATCTGGGAATTAGCCTCAGGCCATTCACTGTGGCAAGCTTATTGGCTGTGTACACACACACACACACAGGCATGCATTTACAAATACACAAGAGTCACCTGCTATTATTATAGAAAATCTAAAGAAAGATCACAGTCAGGTTAAGAAAACCAATACGGAATAAAGACAATAATATATTGCAAATTCACTACATTCACACCGGTACAAAAATAGCTATATAATTTCCTGGGTGAATCACCTCTGTTGTTAAAAGTTAAGAAAGATGCAGCCAACATTGTGTGAAACAGCTGTAGATTTGTTACCTGTTATAGCTGAACAGCAAAAAGTGATTGTTTCCTACCCTGGACAAAGCCCATGTATGAGCAACTAATGATATTACAAAACCACTTCACTCTAAAATAACTAAAAAAAACATGACAATGTTTCAGTCTGCCTGTACAGCATGAAGAATTTACACATGATAAGACATTTTCCAAAAGTGACAAAATTTTGTGCCTACCTCTAATTCTTGGGTTAGTTCACTGCATCGCTGGTCTGCAGCAGAACTCTTTTTTTCTAGGTCTTCTTGCCCAGTTAAGGCACTGCCAAGTTGTTCTCTCAACATCTCAACCTCATGCATCAAGCGCTCCCTTTCTCGAAAAAGGTTATCTTTGCCTTTCACATCACCATGAAACCTATGATACATTTGGTGAAGAGAAGTAAACCTTCAGACATTAAGTGGATTACTTAGGGTCGTATAATACTAGATTAAGGGAGTGAGGACTGCTCCATGATTGTCTTCAATGTACTGTGTGATCCCATTCTAAAATTTAGTCCTTGAGCAGTCCTGCACTTTTAACCCTTTAAATGCCGAGTTAAATCCCATCTGCCATCTGCTAGCATTATTAGGAGCTCACCATATTCTCCATGTTAGCATAATAAGGGTTAATGACACACACTACCACATACAGTTGGGCCTTAAGGTAGACATTTGGCTTCATAAAGTCAGTTCACAGGTGACAAAAGTCTTAATTTGGCTGAAACCTCACAGGTACATTATACATATACACTCAAAGGCCATGTGATACAACATTTCACTTCTTGTAACTTCTAAACAAACAGGACAATGTTCAAAGTTTGGAAAGGCTGCAAACCATCACTGTCCTCATGCATGGCAGCTGTATAAAAGGTTCTGGGATTAGGTCAATGACTTGGACATTTAGTAACAAATCACAGCTTAGCCAACATGAAACCTTTGTATAAGGACATTATTTTACCCAGAAAACAAAATGATGACGACTACTTAAAACATGTCTGAATCACAAATTAATAAAAAATCAAGTCTCAAAAATACATTAATGCCACTACACTCACTCTTCCCGTGTGCCCAATGCAAGCCGATCCCGAAGTTCCAACTCCTTTTTCAGTCGAGTGATCTGCTGCCCAAGACTCTCAATTTCTTGCTGAGAATTTTCTTCTCGGGCACGAGATGAATCTACCATTTTCCAAGCTTCATTAATTTCATGTCTGAGTTTATAAATTTCTTGTTTATCAACTGCTGCCAGTTTTTCTGCAGAAGCCATATTAGAAATACTACTTTCAACCTGTGTTTTTAGTGCTTTAATCTCCTCCCTGTGTTCTTCTTCACGCATATAGGCCTTACGGAATGCATTAAAGATTTGTGTGTATTCATGGGCAAAATTTATCTTGCCCTCCTTTTCTATCTGAGCATGCACCTGAAAAGCATTAATTAATAAAGTTGCACAACATGAAACAACCTGTGACTTTAGTGTACCACAATACTCCTCCCTTGTTAATTTACAGATATGACAGTACAATCACTATGTATAATGTCCGTTTCTTCACGTACTTTAATTCTATACAGCTAGGCTAGCAATGATTGTGAAGTACCAGTAATGCTTATATAAACCCAGTGATTAATTTGGAGTATAACTTTCAATAATATTAACGCCTTCTAAATTAAAATTGGTCAGACATAATGCCAAAGTTTTATGCCTCCATGTTCTAAATTGTTAACATACAGTGTGTATTTTTAAGACAAAATTTGTAGTTATGTTTATGAATGATATCCTGACAAATTTTTATTGCCACCAACAAGAAAGTTAATGAGAGATTTATTGTGGCTGCCATGTTGTCCTTGAAGAGGTATTTTTCAAAACAATAAACAGTAATTTACAGTTTATTTTTCAATGATATATTACATGACAAAATTTCTGGGTCCTGTTATAGTATGCTGATAGCAATAATGTTTCTCACACATGCCATATTGGTGCTGCAGGTAAGAGGTTACACAGCACAAAGCAGGGTGAGTTCATATCCATATTAAGTTTAATAAAGTTCCAACTGATCCAAAAGTAACTGGAATGAACAGTGGCACAAACATGATACCACGAGTCCATCTAAGTTTCTTACAAACAAACAAATTAACTCCATGGAGAAGAGTCCTTCTTGAAAAGCCAAGGGATCTTCAGCTAGTCAAGAAACACCCTGCACTTTATGGAACCCACAATTTAATTATTGCCATCCAACAGCCCACCACCTGTCCCTTTCCTGAGCCAGATCAATCCAGTGCATGCCCAGATTCCACTTCAATATTATTCTTCCATCTATGCCATGGTCTTGAAAGTGGTCTCTTTCCCTCAGTTTTCCCTATCAAAATTCTGTAAGCACCCATAAATGCTACATGCCCCGCCCCTCTCACTAACCTCGATTCCATCATCCAAGTAACATTTGATGAGGAATACAGATCATAAGGCTCTTTCTTATGTAGTTTTCTCCACTCTCCTGTTACCTCCTCACTCCCCTCTTAGGTCCAAACATTTTCCTCAGCACTCTATTCTCGAATATGCTCAGCCAATGTTCCTTCCCCACATTTCACATGCATACAAAACAAAAGCAAAATTATAGCTCTGTTTATTTAGTCTCTATATTTTTGGATAGCAAACTAGAATATGATTCCACCACATGATAGCAAATTCAATCTGCTTTTAATTTCTTCATGAATGCTATTTTGATGTGGGAGGGTTGTTCCAAAATACATGAACTGCTCCACCCTTTCACAGAATTTATTACCTATCTTTAGGTTGTGATTCTGTCCATCAGTGCATCTATCCTTGCATAATAAGGTAACCAGAATACAACAAAATAGCAACCTTCAGTCAGAAGAAAAGTACAATATTTTTGCAGCTTAAAAGAGATTAAAATTTAATTAAATTAAAACTAAATCCAGAAACGTACCAAACTGGATTGAATTTATCTACAAGTTAATAGCATTCACACGACACAACACACATCCCTCAGTTCAAAATGCTGCAACCTACTCTTTCATAAGTTTGCTCCAGAATTTGGTATTCACTCAGTTTGGTAACTTCTTCCTCTTTAGACTCAGATGTCTCTTCATGAGTCTGAAAAATAATTATAAAATTATGATTTATCTCTTACTGCATTAATAAGTTGCCAAATTGTAGAAAGGCTCAGAATAAGATCTTGAAATAGTTTTCAGAGCCAAAAGTGCTGGCCATGTTGAAGAGAGTTACAGCGTGGCAGAATAATGAACATCATGAAAAGCACATGGCGAGTAACTTCATACTTAGGATCGTGAAATTAGTGCTGACACCAATATTCATCCTTCATTATGTTGCTGAAGAGTATTAGTTACTCAATTCTCAAAATATCAAAACTATCATAATTTGGTGAAAGTGAAGAATGTGGTTGGGACCCACAGACAAAGACTTCATCATACCAAACCACACCCAACTGAACCTGACAAAGGAGCATTGCAGGATTAAAAAATAACATGGAACAGGACACTATAGAAGAATCTAAACTGTTTTGTGCACTTCAACTCAAGAGTTTAAGTTCACTGACTTTATAAACTTGACAACAATACCTCTTCTTCAGTCAAAACTTCTGCCATGATTTATAGATCACTTTCTTTTTACTTCCTCACAAATTCACATCTCTTATACAAGCCTCAAGTTCAAGACACATACTTTTACATAATGCGCACCATGTACAAAAGACATGAGGCAACTGTTACCATGGTAACAAATAATATCTGTTACCATGGTAACAGTTATATACCATGTTAACATTAAATTTTATTGTGTAAAATCTAATAAAATTCATGTATTGTCATTTTTTCCTGAATCACACTACAAGGAATGAAGGAACTAAACATTCTTAGGTGTCCTGCATGAGGTTTCAACCAAATTTTGGAACATAACCCATACACACTCAATTCAGAACCTGAAAGTACCATAACAAAATTTGCTGATTTGCATCGCTTATGATCCAATGCTTTGTAAACATTAACTTAAACAAACAATATGCCTAATATATATATTATATATATATACATATATTAACAGGTATGCTACCCATGTACCAGTTTTTATGAAATTATTTACCACCTTTTGTTTATTAATGTGACTGCAATCACATCGACAATTATCTATTTTCAAGAAACACATTGTATTTTTATTTTTTATTTTTGTGCATTTATTTCTGTTTATTTTCAGTACCATTTTTAATATTCACTTACACCTAAAACAGCCTTCTTGCCACAAATACTGCCCTAAATCTTTAATCTGATTAACTTCCATAATGTAGTCAAGTAATGGTGAAAATCTCAAGAGGTGTGCAGGAAGCTGACAAAATGTAGTTATGAGAAAGACAGATTTAAAATTTTTTGTCACTCAATCTGATGGTAAATACTGAACAGACTCACATTTAATGCTTCCCTGCATCTGGATCACTTGATCTTCATTTATTTGTCCTCTGCCTTCCAAATCCTTTCCACATCCATCTGCTTCAGAGTATCCATTGCTTTTGGAGATAGGTCTCATACTGAGTATACCAACGACATCTCTCCTTTTTAAATGCCATCATTACAATACAGTACTGCATCATGCAACCCAAATTTAAGCACAACGGTCATTACAATAACAGATTCATGTATCTGTGTCATAATAACAGAGTTCAAGTTTCCATCAGAATTCTAAGATTTCCCAGGAAGACATCACTTTAGAAAATCCACACTGGCAAGGTTCCTGAATGCTGGGGTAACTGCATCCTGTAACAGCACTTGGTAATGAATGTTCATGTCAGGAGTTCACACATTTTCCAAAAATCAATGAGGAGCCTCAAAATTCTAGGGGGCCAGAAGGGATCATGGACCAAGTTCAATATCAAAGACCCACAAATGTTGGGGGCCATCATACAAAATTTAGTTGCCTGGCTGACCTGGCACTAAGGATGTGTGATCTCCTGGTTTATGTGTATGTGTTACCTCTGAACTGGCATTCTTCTTGAATTTGCGTCATCAATGAAGACCAGGCTCATCATGAACATAGTGGGTGCAGTGGCTTCCAATGTGGGTGTATAAATGTACATATATATGTATATTTATATAGAGCTTTGTTATACATATAATGTGCATATATATATTATGTATGCACAAGCATAAAAAGTACCTTTGTCAGGACCACAAAATCGACACTTTACTTATGCAATGTACATTATAACATTGTACATTATCATCTTGCACATACGTGCATTTTTGAGAACAAGCAACCTTATATATCACAGTAGCATGCTTCATGGATATCATAAGGTGCCAGCTTCCTCAACTGTAGATTAAAATGCCTGACATATGACATAACATGCAGAAGAGTTGCAATGTTAGTGGAAGTTTCTGTACTGCAGATGGAAAGGCTCCTACAAGTGGCATGCACATAGCACTCTAACCAATGCATCCATTCTTTCGCTATAGTATTCTAACTAGAATAATACACATTCTTTACTTGAGAACTGAACACGTATCTCATTTTTCACTGTTTGTGTCCTCAGCCAGTTTAACTGTGTGTGTGTGTGTGTTTTTTTTTTTTTTTTTTTAGCTT
>Ga0123354_10020439_pt1 | contig 10416 bp, 7 predicted proteins | sample TergutLab28metaG_2_FD_97872 | JGI IMG/M metagenome (GOLD analysis project Ga0123354, IMG submission 97872) | Labiotermes labralis P4 segment gut microbial communities from Petit-Saut dam, French Guiana - Lab288 P4 | ecosystem: Host-associated > Arthropoda: Insects > Digestive system > Gut ...
AAAAAAAAAAAAAAAAAAAAAAAAATTAATACCAAGTTAATGAAACATAAGATTGGTGCTCAACTGCTTAACCAAATCTGGCTGCAAATTATCAAACTTTTGCATTTGAGTTGTATGAATTATGCAAAGAGATAAAGGTGAATTACATATAAATCAAATACATTGTGATTAATTATTATATGCCATATATTTGCGCATGATTCTTCTTGAACTACAGTGTACTTCAAGACTAATAATTTTTTCACAAAATTTCCATGTCTTATAATTTCCTTAAAGAGATGTTACCTTCCTTATTTGCTTCCAGATGTGAGGCACCAAGATGAGTCACCTCAGCCAACAGTTTGGTACCTAGACTGGTCATATCATCACAGAGCTCCAAAACAAGGTGAAAACTAAGGTCTAGATCACAGCCCCACATTGTGACTCCACACAGCATATTCACATCACCTACATAAGAATAGTATAATTACAACTCTGTTAAGTATAAAGCAGTGGCAATAGAACCAAAACACAACCCATCCTCATAACAACAGCCCTGTGCAAATGCAGATACCCACAGCAATACTGTCATGGCAGTTAAAAAGTGTATGCAAGTGTGGACTGTGGATAAGACTGCAGACATGGAAATTTCAGTAAGTTCAAAAATTCATCCAGCAATGAATTTTCTTCAGCTGCAGCATGTATGATGCTGATGATCATGACAGTTGAATTATCCATTTATGATTACAGGAAGTTTCAGCCTACTGCAATATTGCTTGCTGGTGTTAACAGGAATAAGAATTCCCACATACTACCAAGTTAGCCTATTCCATTCATGCCACCCCATCACTAAGCTGTGCCTCTGAGAGTTTTCCACTGCACGATGTGCAATTCAGCACTGATACACCTACCTGGAAAATGGTATCATTTTTCTAAATAGCAACTACCCAAAGTGGAGAAGTTGCAGATTAAATATTTTACTTCATTAAAGAAACAGTACTATTGAGTTTTCTGACATATTCTAGCCACAATCACTTATCACTTTTAACAGTGCCTGGTGCAGTGCTGTCATTAATAACTGACAATCGATAACTATAGTACTTAATCTGCAAGGAAGACAGAAATTTCATTTAAATTTGTAGCTAATATTAAGTGACAAAATAAACAATACTATTTTCAAACTTTGGACTGGTCTTATGCAAAACAAATAAAGTTTTATATGCTTCTGTTACTGTAAGTGTATTCTTTGTAATGTGTCCATCCCGTTTTGTATAACACACACACTTACACAGTGCTGATTTTTTATGGAACAAATTTACACTGAAATTAAGCCATTACAAAAGAATTACCATGGTTGCTATATATATATAACATGAATTACATCCATGGATGCAGATAAGATCTTGCAGGTGTGGATAAGGACTTTGTAGATTCAAATACTACTTTATTCATCTGCGCGGGACAACTCATAACCTGTCTCCCCAAGACCCACTTTCATATTATCTCTCCTCCTTCCCTATCACATGGCCACTTTCCAAAAGATCTACTTTCCAAAATCTTCTATTGATTCACTATTCCAGCTGCATGCCCAGGACAGTACATTGTGAGTTCCTTATGTCACTATTCTAATCATGCTAAGTGTTCTTGCACATGTCACAGGGTTTTTCTTAATTGGTTATTTAAATATCCCTGTCTTCATCCCCTTAGGGCCCCAACAGTTTATTGAGCATTTTGTTTTCGGACATTTGTGATCTATATTCTTTCCTCAGAAAAGGGAACAGTTTCAAAACTACATAAAGCAAAGAGGTAATTATTATTGCATATGCCTTATTCTTTAAAGTTTTGGAAAGAGAACAGAATTATAACAGATATTCAATTAATGCCTAATTTATTCTTCTCCTGATTTCATTATTAATCTCCATTTTATTTGCTGCATGCCCCTAACTGAGAAAAAATAATAGGAGAGTACAATAAATCACATAACAAGGACGTCATAATTTTTACTCTCCAACAAACAGATTTAAACTAATTAAATCCATGAGGAAAAGATGGGACAAAAAATCTCGGGGAAGACGACTTGGGTAATACTATTACAGATAATACAATATTATGACAAAGGTTCTTAAAAAAAGGTTGTGGATTGAATTCCTGTCTCAGGATACTGTCTACCTGCAGGACCTTGTGAACACAGTAACAAACCCTTGAATACCACAGCAGGGAAGGAATTTTTGATCAGCTGTGTCATTATTCAATTTCAAAGAACTCCGTAAAACAGAGTCATGCAGTCAGCTAGTCAGTTAGTCTGTTTCAATGTTTAAAACTTTCAGAAGTGCTCAGATGACATAACATATTAGGACTATGGTGAAGAATCAGGATTTTGAACATGCTTTTGTGTCTTTGCTTTTATGTATTTAGCTATACATGTAAAACAATAGTAGCTGAAATTCTGTAACTATACTCTCATCACGCAGGAAGCCATTTCTGTAGTTACAGATACCTACACTAGATGGGAGTGAGTGCCACAGAATGTGGTTATGAAGCAGTCAAGAAGTACCTATGCTTCACTTTGTAAAGCAGCTTTGACTTTTGTCAACAAAAGTTATCTCTGAAGTTGCACCATCACTTAATATGTCAAGCTGTATATCAAGAACTTTATGAGTTCATAGCAGGCACATGTGGAGAAACTGTGATTTCTCTGTACAAGACCCTTCAGACTGAGAGAGCTGATTCTCCAAAATATGTGCCCATCTACCAAATTAATGGTATCACATACCAGAAAAGCATAACATTAATAGCATAACTGTGATCTCAAATGTACAATACATATAAAAAAAAGAGAAATTTTATAACCTTAGCAACTGACCAACTTAATGCACAAACTATTCTTTTATAATAAGTTTATTATATTCCTCTACATGTTTCGAGCACTGTTGTTCTCATCATCAGGAGGTCAAATCGTATTACACAGCATCTGGTATCGTCACACTCTGTAGGTGGCCCTCTGGTGCATAGCAGATGGCCACCTACAGAGTGTGACGATACCAGATGCTGTATAACACAATTTGACCTCCTGATGATGAGAACAACAGTGCTCAAAACATGTAGAGGAATATAATAAACTTATTATAAAACCAGAATTTGTGCATTAAGTTGGTTAATTGCTAAGATTATACTGAGATGCACGGTCAGCAAAACAAAAAAAAGAGAAATGTTATTGCAGTTAACAGAAAAATTACTTAAAATACTGCACCTTTCATATGGTTTCTGACAGCTGAAACAATTTCTTGACACAAAAAACTTGATACCTCCTCACTGTTCATCTGAGCTGCCAACATTAGGTCACTAGCCACAAGAAATTTGCTGCAGTTGTCATCAGCAAGAGCAGTGCCTAACAGGCTCAAAGGATCTTCCATCTTCAGTATATCCTGCAACATTTCATTCATGCCACTAAATAAACATGTTTACCTAATGAATTCTTTGAAATTTCATATACTTCCCTCGCCTTATCGTCATTTATTTGAGAAGCTTTAACAAATTGGAAGGATGATGGAAGGTAAAGGCGATGGCATGATTGAGATATTTTCCCATATTTGCCTGGAGTAAATGTGTAAAACCACAAGAAAACCTCAGTTATGATGGTTGGCCTTTGGGCTGAGAGTTAAACCTGAGATGTCCTGAGTACAAAGAACAAGTGCCACCCAGTCAACTGCAATTTTCAGTAAGGCTGTACTTGCAAAGCCAAGTTAATTACAAAAATGATACCAAAGACACATACTTTTTCCACATGATTTGTTAAAATACACACCATATCAACAAATCTTTCAAACAGGAGTTGCAAATCTCAATAAAAAAAATATTTCCCATTCTGTACCAATCTGCTGTACAAAAAAAAATTATAAACTTCAGTTTTAATTCACACAAAGTGCAAAGTACATTGTGCCAGCATGAACAGAACTTCATGTCTGCCTGATACATTCAGACCTAAGATTCCCAACACCATACAAAAAGAGATCAACTGGGAATGGTGCAAATGGTAACAATACACAATTCATATATTTCAGTATGCAATGTGTGTATATATATATATATATATATATATAGAAAGAGAGAGAGAGAGAGAGAGAGAGAGCGTGTGCGTGTGTGCGTGCGCGCGCGCGCGTGCGCGTGTGTGTGTGTGTATGCGCGCGCGCGCCTGTTAAATGCAGAACAGAAGAACAAGATATCTCAAAATAAATACTGTAATGGCTCCAACAATTGATGTTGCTTAAACAACACAGATCTTTGCATGCACTCGCACAAACATTGGTGCAAACAAGTGTCATGCTGCTTGATAAATGTCTCTGATACACTGATACAGTGACAGCGTATGTTTTTTCAACTTGCTTTACACAACCTGGAAACTAATCTAAGCAAGCTTAGGCAACATAATTGTAAAAAATGATTATTAAAAGTACATGGGCAAGCATGTACTATGCACTGGACACATGAACTGATGTATACAAAACTTCTGTTGGGAAAGCAGAAAGAAAGAGACAATTTGCGACACCTAGGTGTAGAGATGGGATGACCAAATGAAAAGGGATCTTAAAAAACATTGTGCAGGGACATGAACTGCATTCATCTGCCTTAGGATAGGCTCCAGTAGCACATTCCTTTCAACATGATAACAATCCTTCAAATTTCATAAAAGAGAGGAAATTTGACCATCTGAATAGTTACTATCTTATCAGGAAGGTCTTTCATTACTGATTAAGTACCAGAACTGGTAACATAAAACTTAAATAATCACACACTTAAATTCACATTAATTACAAGAAATATGTTAAATTATAGCTAAATATATCACTTGGTCATTCTGCACCAAAAGAGAAATCTGTTAAAGTAATAAATAGCCAAAACTGAATCAATCTTCAATGCTCCATTTTTGAACAATCTGTTTTACAGAAGTGAATTAAAATATTCTCAGCCTGCAGACTCACATTTACAAAAATCTATTAAGTGATTTTCAAATAATACCTGATATGGTCTGTCCAAGTTCATGGCAATACGATAGCAGCAAACAATGTGACTACCCACTTTCCTTCCATGTTGCAAATGTTCAATCAGTTTTTCCAAAACTGATAGTGTATCTTGTTTATCGTGGACATTAATTTCTACATATTCAGAGCTGATGCTTCGGTTCATTGGGCTCTGTGACAACCCAGGAGTACCAACTGAGAAAAAAACAGTCATTATTGCCAGCTATCTAAATTAATATGGCAACTTTCATGATAAACATATCAACATAAACAGAATGTATAGTCAATAATGGGGAAAACCTCATTACTGTTGTGACCAAAATGATGTCACTCAATTCTAAGAGTGATTACATAACAGAAGAACAAAACTGCATAATGATGATCTTTACAGTTTGTATGCTTCACCTGATATTTTTAGCACGATTAAATGAGGGTCAGATTGATGACGTATACAACACACAGGGATTAAACAAATGAATGTAGAAGCTACTTTGAAGACCTTAAGGTATGACATCATGTTGGAGACAGAGCTGTATATGGGAGGATAATATTAAAATGTAACTTAAACATGTTATTAAGAAATGAACTCAACTGAACTGGCTCATTTATGATCCAAATGTGAATTATTATTATTACATCCCTATTGAGTGTTTATTACAACCACTCTATCCATATACATGTCTGTATACATGTAAACAACCAGATAAACAACTTTAAATAATTTAACACTGGAGAATTTTAAGAAACATTGTGAAGCAATACAAATTTTTATTTGGGTCATACAGTTTTATAACCACTTTGCATGAATATCTACACACATTTCAGCATGCATATCAAGCACAGTTCACAGAATATTCTTCAAAGAAAGCAATTTTTTGATGTAAGGATGTAGAGAAGAATGAAACACACATTCTACATCCCCCCTATGTGAAAAAACAAAAGAAAATCTTCAATGCAACCAGATTATGTTGAAATTGGATTTATTTCATTCATTCAGTGACGTACTCTAGTACAATATTGTTTCAAAGCAAGCAGTAAACAAGTTATACACAAATTCAATTTTCTTTTAATGTCTGTAACAACAATGGAGACTGAATTCTCATTTAATACAGTCGTAACTCCTCAGCAATCTTATTCATATTACTGAGAAGTTGAAACTGTATAACTGCAGAGACAAAAGTTGCATATGAATTTAATATTTGTTTATTGCAGTCTTATTTATTCATTTCAGTGAAGAGTTTTACTTGAACAGGTCATTTCAAAGTTAATGCCCATTCAACATCTCATAAATGTCAGTAACTTACAATATTCTGCATTCTGATAACAATCAGATGGAATCTAAAACTAGCTGGAGAGATGTAAATTACTTCAAGAAGCACAGTAATTCTTCAAAGCAGTCATTCACATATTTAAATAAGCTTCATGCCTCTTGTGAAACCTGAAGGTACATTACTGGTTCTTATTCTGAGTAATATGAAACCAGCCCAAACAATAAAAGATACAGTACTATTTTCCAGTCTATGCCTGGGTCTCCCAAATGTTCTGTTCCTGTCAGGTTTCATGACTAAAATTTCATACACTTATGTCATCTTCCCCCTGTCACCCCATCTCCCTTGATTCAGTCATTCATATAATATTTCCTGAACAGCAAAAATTATGAAGCTCCTTATTATGTAATTTTCACCACCTTCCTATTACTTCTCTCTGTTCTCTAACACCCTCAATGCATACTCATCTCTTATGGTGGCAGTGTCACACCCATTTGAAACAATGTGCAAAATTACAGTTTTGTACAAGAAAGCATGTTCTCGTGGGTCTTATGGGTACTGAAATTGTGCAGTCTGCAAAGTGGGTGCCAACATTTTGAAGGAAAATACTGCCCTTAGGTACTGGTATATCCCTCAGCAACACTGGTACATACGTACATGACTATGTAATGTCATAATCCAGAAGACAATATGAATCTTCACAGCCATGCAAATCTCAAACCTGTCTTGTACTTACGAAATTAAAATGCCAAGTGATAAAAAATGTCATAGCCAGGGATCAGCAATAATAATGTACAGTCAAAAAACACAAAACTGAAATATTATTCATCAAATGAATGCTCAGCGACTCAGAAACACTGCTTAACATTGTATCATAGCTTTACATACTTCCACTTGATGAAACAGAAGGTAATCTCACTGACTGCAGAGTCCTTCGTTTGTAGGTGCCACTGGATGTACTTGGTGGTTCTAAGAGCAACAACCGGTGTTCTGCACTCAGCTGGTATGGAGTGATCTCTCCCTCTGCCAGGCTCATACATGTCCACAAGAGCTGCAAATCCTGAATCAAATATTACTTCAATAGATGATCCTATTCTTCTACAAGTATGTCACTGTGCCTTGCCAACACCACATCCTGAAACTGTCCTCTCTCTCTACTAATCTTAAATATAAACTTCTTCATCGGAAGTTCAGAATAGGTGTCAAGTACTATGTATTAGCAATAACAGTTGTTATGCATAAGAAAAATGACTTAACGTTGTGGTTAAGTGAATGATTATTGGTAGGTGGCAGAGGAGGAGGTAGAAAAGGAGACAGAGATTATGACATAATAGAAATAATTATGATGTGAGGAGAGAAGGTATTACCATATTGTGGTATTGTGCAATGAGGGAATGACAAAATGTGGTTAGCATACAACCATAAAGGGTTCTTCATTCAATGCTAACTACATACACCAAAATCCAATACAAAAGCAAAGAAATACCAAGATTAGAGTCTCCTGGGTAGAAGACTCTTACCGTGACAGTGGTGGCAGTAGGCTGATAAAGTATTAACATTCACATCACATCTCAAACCACTGCAGTAATTCTACTTACAGCTGCTAGAACCTCAAAAGACACAATAAAATGCATCTGTTGGTATTACAACAACTAATCACCTGAGCAATGCAGCCAGCCCCAGAAATACAGTCAATATCAAGTACACCTTAGGCATGAGACAATGTCAAACACAATTCCAGCACAACACATTACCTGATTGTGATGACTGAACATCACTTCCAGTCTACATGCAGTAGTCACATCTGACTTGTCCAACAACCTGCCAATCAACACATTAAGGTTGGTAATCTGCAGTTCTTCAGTCAATGCTTCATATGGTATTCCAGAAACCTTCTGGAGCTCCCTTTTTGAACTGCACAGCAACTTAGATGTCACTGAATTGGGGAGATTCTGCAACAATGTCTCCTGCAAAGAACAGTTATTTTACTGTGGAACAGGGCACAAAGTACAGGACTGGATTCAAGTAACTCACGATAAAATAACGTGGCAGAGTCTATAAATATAATAATGAACCTTCAAATTACATATAAGATGATGAATTCCCTGACTAGTCCAAGTTCATATCAGCTGCTGTGGCAGGACTCTGCTCCATGAGCGTTGTTAACTAATTAATGAAAGTGAAAAAGGTAAAGTCGCCGGTAAGCATGCCACTCATTCTGAAACTTGATACTGCTCTGGTTGCTATACATCCAGGGAAAGAGCCACTGGTACCCATTAAATATGAGGCTGGGTGGGCCCCAGAGCTAGTCTGGATGCTTTGGAGAAGAGATAAATCTCTGGACTATGCCAGGAATCAAACTACGATTACGCAGATGACCAACACATAAATTAGTCACTGACCATGCTATCCCAGCTCAGGTAATGATAATGACATTACATAATCATGGCCTATGCTGACATGGAGTAAAAACAATGGGGGAAGACATATTAAATTTCCTGTGCTTTACAAAGAAAGTATAAGGGACTACAGTGAGTATGTCTAGAAAATGAAAACCATGCATGGTGCATATAATGACTATCAAATTTCTTCCTAATTACCAATTAAGAAAGTACTGTAAAACATCAATTATTTTCACTGCATTAACCATAAGGTTCTATTAAGCATGACAGTGGCAAGCCACTAAGTGTGAGAGGTGCAGAAGGAAAAGTGCATGCATTCCTTATCACAAGTCAGGCCACCATGAGAGTTTTTTTTACAAAGTCCCTTTATTTTTATGTAACACCACTGAACTTTTTTAAGTAACGGTATTTAATGTTTAATGTAAATGGCAGAGAAATCTATGCATGTAGTGCTGGGATTATCTCAAAGAACTGTAATTATTAAGCATTTACATAAAGAGAATGCACAACAAGCCCAGCATTGGTTCACACAGTAGAAAGGCCAACAGTGAAAGACATAAAGTGTAATGCTGACAAAATTGAAAATTACATGGTAAAAATTCTATTTGTATTTGGCTGCATGTAATTTTTTAAGCACCTATTCCATTATCCATCTATTCTCATCCAACACTGCTTCAGTCCTGGCTGATGGATAATGCAAGATCTACTGCAGGGGTACTGTCCACTTACAGAAAACACATGCAAGAAGAGTGCTCATCACTGGGATGGTGTATAGCTCTAGAATATTATCAGTTTTTGTAAGCTAGAACTATTAATGTGTGCTGATAATATTAACACCCTAAAATTGTAAAATATCAGTTACAACAATTTATCAGTTGTTACTGACACACCAAAAATATTTAATGACTTCCAGGCTTTTTAAAAATATACTTTTGCAAACCTTGAATTCTCTCAACTGTACACATTGTTAAAATATTATACGGGTTGTAAGTTACCTCCACTTGTGTGTCCACTTTTAATAAACATTTCCACATTTCCATTTCAATAATGTCTTCTTCACGGTTCATGCCACTGCATGTATCTTCATACTCCTGGATCTCTTGCAGCCATGTTAGAGTCATTTTTAAAACATGGTACCTTTAATAAATCATTAGAGTATTTATATCATTACAATTGGTTCAGGAAAACATCCAGTGATCATAACACGTGAAGCACAATGGTAACTATGTGTATCACCTTCTCTGACATTCAAAACACAACTTTTCTGTTCTCACAGGGTTTCATACAACCGGCAGACTAAGTGCAATCATTACCTTCAACATCATTAAGCAGCTGGTCTTTGTAATGGACAGGCAGTGCATTTTATGTGAGATATGAAATAAATATCTGTACATTATTTAATAAATCCCAGAATACAAAAGTCAGTACCATAATTCCTCAGTACATAAGCAATCACTGTATGAGTTCTTCCTTATATGACAGGCACAACTTAATACCCTTTTTTCATTTTTTTTTTTCATTTTGTTACCATGCAATGTTATCAATGTTTTTCAAATACCAACTTATTGCACTATTTATTTACTTGATAAAACACACGTTAAAATACGTACATCTAATCCATTAAAATTTCTTTAATATAACACTCCTACATGTTTCAATCCTTCCGGATCATCATCAGGGAGTAAATGTTCCTATATATGAAGTTATTGAATATTTCTATATTTGTTGATGTTATTGGTATGATGGCAG
>Ga0123354_10020440_pt1 | contig 10416 bp, 8 predicted proteins | sample TergutLab28metaG_2_FD_97872 | JGI IMG/M metagenome (GOLD analysis project Ga0123354, IMG submission 97872) | Labiotermes labralis P4 segment gut microbial communities from Petit-Saut dam, French Guiana - Lab288 P4 | ecosystem: Host-associated > Arthropoda: Insects > Digestive system > Gut ...
TGCGGTAATGAACCCTCGGGTTCCATGAAATGCGGGGAATTTCTTGACTAGCTGCAAACCAGTTAGCTTCTCAAGAAGGACTCTGCACCATGGAGTAAGTACGTAAGTAAGTTATTGTACAAGTAAGTTTAAATGACACGGCACCAGTCCGTACTAAACTCAATAAAACACTAAGAACCAATGGTTACTGTGTGCTGTCATAGAAGTGATGTGTTATAGTTTCTAAACATTTTGTCTGCTAGTAAAGTTTCCAGATCATACTCTGCATACTTTTATATTATGTTTGTTAAACTGTATCACTGAAATTTCAGGCGAATGAGGGCCAGAAATACTTTCTTTGAGGGTTGCATATGGCCCATTGGCATGTTGTACAACTCTGGTGTAAAGCATGTATTGCCCCCAACACATACAAATCAAATTAAATACACATGACAAGATTAGCATAGACCCATACACTAAATGTAGTCACAATCCAATCTGAAGTGTTGCTGATGAAACATAATGATACAGATGTTAAATAAGCAATGTTCTCTAGACTGAGCAAAATTAAATAAGCAGCCATCACAATGTTACATGTAACTCATTTTTTCTCCTTAAGTAGCATTATCAGCATTCTCTGAGCACTGACACATTTGTCCCATCCTGACACAAGTTACAAGTCTACTGTTGTAGAAGTTCAACCTTCTAATTGCATACCATTTATCAAAAGTCATTTACACTTCCCCTTTATTGTGGAATGTGCCAAGATAGGACAAATGCATTTTTTTGTTTGGGGATTATGCTGATAAAAATACTATACATCAATAGAATAAATGAGCTATATTCAATGCTGTAATGACCTCTTGTTCAATTTTTACAACCTGAGAAACTGTACTGACTGCATGCCCTTGTATGTGGACAGATATTCCCAACAACCATCCCTTCACACACGCACTGCATGCGCAGAATGAATGGAAATGCACTACACTGAACCGGCATGTATCATGCACAGAACACAAACCTGGATCATGCTCTGGTATGAATGATGCCGGAGGGCTTTCTCCCAAAATGTCTTCTATCTGTGCAAGGAAGTCAGTTTTGGCCATGTTGTACGCCTTACGTAACCTTGTGGCTGCAATTCCCAGCTCTGATGTTCGTCCAAAGAATCGCACATTATTGTTGAAAAGACGGCTCATGTCTCGGTCAAAAGATTCTACAGTACGGTAAAATCCAGTGACAATATTTTGTTCCAGAGTGCACAGATCAATGGGATCTGAAACACGCTGGTAATACTGTGGAAGTTTGCGTTTTGATGGTAATGTCAGAAATGGGGCAGCAAGCATTTCTCCTCGCTCATCTGAAACAAATTACAAAGGCGAGATCTCAGGTTCTTGGGGAGTGACATTGGTGATTCCTGCTCCTGGAACATGAAACTCCAACGTTCGGTACACACAAGCCGACACCACAGAATAACCTGCGGTCTGAAGATAGAAAGAGCAGGCTCCTCCGAAATGTTGGTACACACCCACCAAACAAAATGGCCCTTACTTTATTTGGCCCATACTGTTGGTCAGTGCCTGTCAGCTACCTCTTAACACAGAACTTGGCCAACCAACTGGGCAACCTTTAACCGATCTGTTGCACAGCACTTGTTACATGTCTGCAGCCAATCACAATGGAAATGATACTTCAATATCACATACTGCTGTACAATGTACACAAGTACCAATCCAACAAAAAATGTCAGCCATAAACTCATGTTGAAGTTTTCTGATGCATCTGTTCCACAGATGAAAACAGTTTACAAATATTTCGAAGAGTTTCAAGCAACAAGTTCCATTCTGGACACGAACAGAACACAGAGCAGCAACAGTGTGCTGCCTACCATCATGCAAAACTGTCTATGTAGTGAGCAGCAATATGGGTGAGATGAAATATAGACCCAGCACACACCTACTTTATATAACTATACTCTGAAACATTCCACATTTTAAAGCAATAATATGCAATAATTGAAATGCAATAAATCAGATCATAAAACATACTTCATATTATGTGCCAAGACCTACATGTTTCAGCACAAAGGCTCCTCTTCAGGGAGTTTATTAATGACAAAGGATCGTAAGTCCAAAACGTACTTCAGATAGCCAGTCACACCTCAATTCCACCATAAAAATTAAAAGTCTTAAAATGTTAAACTTCTACATTACATATGTTAACCCTTAGCCGCCGAACGACATATATGTATGTCCCACAGTGAGCCGTTTAAATAGCCGAACGGCCACTAAGGTGGCCCGGGGGGTGGGGGGTGGATTTAATTCCGGCATCAAAGGGTTAACAAGAACAGTCCACATTGCTGTAATAACAACACCATATAGTAATTAGCCTCTTCTGCTATATGTTAGCTGTTGTTTAAATTTAGTGGGTGTATATGATCCAATGGGAATTTTAACAAGTTAACACTTTCAATGTTTATAATGGAAGTGAGAGAGACTAACACCAGAAATGTGTTGGACTACCGTCCCTTATTCTTAATAAACCTCCTGAAGATGGCACCTTGGTACTGAAAAGTGTAGATGGCACCTAACATGAATTGTTATATGATTTGTTTTATTGTACTTTAATTACTGCATTTTGTTAGTATAAAACATGGACTGTAAGAATATGCACAGTATGAATAACATAAAATTTACTCTAACACATCCTTCAATATGATGATCACTGAATGACATACAAGAGGAAACAGCATATGACAATATGATCCCTGATCTGTTATTAGATTCATGACAGTAGATTTGTATCTGCAATAAATTAACATTAAGGCTTTTTTTTTTAATCGCTGTACCGTGCATTTTGATATCTATAAAAGTTCATTCACCAACAAATGCACTCTTCATTAAACTTGACAAAGTTTTAATGTAAAAAATTATAACTTTGTCAAGTTCAATAAAGAGTGCATTTGTTGGTGAATGAGCTTTATAACATTAAGATGAGATATAAAAATATTTTATGACTGTGTGCAGTGTGTTATCTATAGTGAGATTAGCTTCGTGATAGATTTGTATCTGAAATAAAAGAACATCATAGCCAACAAAATACAGGCATAACAAAGAATGAAATCTAGTCAATAATATGTACTATGGTGTATTACTAATTACATAATTAAGCACAAAGTTCACAATGATTAATTTCCAGCAAAGAATGTGCCCAAAAAGACGTGTATTCCAAGTGAATACACGTCATTCCGCAGCACATGAAATGTCTGAATTATAACGCACCTTTTGCTGCTATCACAACGTTATACAGGTCACGTAACACATAGGCCAGCCGTGCTGTCCTCGTCAGCTCTGGATTGTCCTCAGCCTGTGCCAGCCTACGTGTACGAATATTTCGCGGACTGGTCAGTGCATTCAGCTGTGTCAGAAACACATCTGACTGTTTCACCTGTGGGCGTGAATAGTTGCAAAGCACAGACTCTTCCCTCCGTGAAGCCTGTTTCAAGCGCTCACGAAGACGCTTAACCTACAAAAACAGATAAGAGATCACAGCTCATGGTCCAACTAAATTCATTTAAATCATAATTTCTTTCAGCCACATTTACTTACCTGATCACATGGCCAATGCCACATAATACTGCATGAGAAACTATATCACCATATCAGTTATCAAGAAACAACTGACATAGGAATTTGTATCAAATTCCTAGAATCTGTATCAAATTCCTGGCAATATTAGTAAGTGGTCAGCTGTGAACATGTACTTGTGGACAACGGTAAGCAATTTTGAATGAAGACATCATGAAGTGCTTGGATACATATTGTAATACTAATTCATACGTCAGCACAACTGTTTTTATTACACAAGGTAATACGTAGGCTACATGTTTCAACTAATAAATAGTCATCTTCAGGCCTATTCTTTACAGGTTAAGTCACAGGATGCTGTGCACACATTGGTATCCCAGTGTGTTTACGTCAGTAAATGGTGTAAACACACTGGGATCCCAATGTGTGCACAGCATCCTGTGACTTAACCTGTAATGAATAGGCCTGAAGATGATTATTTATTAGTCGAAACATGTAGCCTACGTATTACCTTGTTTAATAAAAACAGTTGTGCTGACATACAAATTAGTATTACAATGGCAAGCAAGTTTACTACTATGCATTTACTTATCTTGGATGTCTTTTCTTTCTTTTAACACTCAAAAAATTCAGGTTGTGTCACTATACACAGTTCTTACATTGCACAACACAAAGTTGCGCTTGAAATCCGTAAACTGTCTTACTTTAAAACTACATTCAACAAAAATACAATAAAAACAAATGATTCTAACCTCCACAGTTTTAAAATTCAGTGGTTTCAAACAGTCTGAAATGGTGCTTTACTGTACTTATCATATTAACAGTAACAGCAAAATTAAATGTCAGCTGCCACCCTGAAGATGGAGTCAGTATGTTCCTCCAAAACATACCGCCTACTGGAACTGATGATTTCATAATTCAGAACACAAAAACACTAAATACAGTTACAATGATGTCACAGTATTAGCTTGGTGTTACTTTCAGTCCATACTGCATCATTCAATCACAGAACAGAAATTTGTCATAACCCACCCATACAAAATTTTACAGAGAAAAACTGAACAGATAATTAACAGAACACTGCACCATGTTGCTTTTTAACAATATAAGAAGCAATTTTTTTGTGCATACATTCTGACAGAAGGTGTGTTGGTAAGCCAGCTGTCTAGAATGCAGTAATGATGATGAACCATGTGCAGTATGACATAACGCTGTACTAAAGGGCACCCCATTTATTACAATCCACATATCAAAACATTACCATGCAAGTCTTCAAACCACCGCCTCCTGCTGTGTCTCACCTTTTCAAGGTTTCTTAACAGGAAGCAATGGTGCATCTGTGCAAAACATCTCTGCTGATGTGACATTGGTTTCACTGGAGTCACGTGACTCTGCCGCTGTCCTCCATTTCCCTCATTCAGTCCTTTCTTGTACTTCAGTTTGCCACCTGTGGAACTACCATTACTGCTGCTGCAACCATTACTGCTAAAATTACTGGTACTGGTACCAATGTTGTTGCTGTTGTTAATGGTGTTGTTATTGCTGTTGTTGCTACTGTTGTTCGCAGTGCTGCTGTTACTGCTTGCATTGCTATTGTTGCTGCTACTGCTGTTGCTGCCTCCACTGTTGCTGTTTACATTCATGCTGCTGCCAATGCTCCCGACATTCTTTCGAGCATTCTTGCGGGGTCTGCCAACCATCCTGCGTTCTCCCTTCTCCTCCACACGGGGCGTTGTACCATTCACACGTTGAGATTTCCCCCCAATCACGCCTCGACAGTGCACACTACCACACTTACAAGGCTGAAATAACACGTACGTATCATTAAAAAAAAACCTGATCACACCGAGCCTATTAGAATGAGGAAACCAGGAAGATGGCCACTGTGGGCCCACAGTGGCCCTCTTCAGGGAGGTAGTTATCAAAGGAAAGAGCAGTTATGGCAAATTATATTAAAAACATGCACATACAAGGCTAAAATATGTGTGTTAAATAAATTACATTTTAAAATGTTTATAACTTGGAGCAGATTACATATTTTCATAAGTATGATGATACTTTTTGTCGTTCAAGTGCAAACACCTATGTCGAAAGTATTCATCTTGTTGTTCAGAGTTTGTCCTTGTGTAGACGTGATTGTTTATGTTGTGATGAACAACTCAGTACTCAATTATCCATCACAACATTAGCAGTTACAGTACAGCAGGAGGAGTGTCATACACTTACAAAATATTGCCATTTTACTGTTGTGCAGCTGTTCGAATATTGTGAATTATTCTGTCATGTTCTACAGATGCTGAGGTGTAAACTTACAGCCAAGGCAATGAAATCAGAAATAAGAAGCCTCTAAACCCAACACAGCCTGAAAACTATCACTCTGTCATATTTCACAGAGACTGAGGTGTACCGCAGAATCTATGTCAATGTAACAGATATGACCACAGAATACAACACAGTATGTTGTCCCAAAGAAATGTTACAACACACATCATAAAGACCAGGGAACTGATACCCTAACTTTCCAATTGTTTCAGTTTTATAGAGAGGTCCAGCAGACAGATGATGCTTTCATGTTTTTCCTCAGAAACTTCTGAGAAAAAAAGTAAGTGAATTACACGATGAAATACAACATAACTGGCAAGGAAAATTTTTTTAAATCTCATAACCTTTTTGGTCATTCATTATATATTTAAATTCACCTTTTCTTATTCACACAATTTCATCAACTATAAAAATTCAAATGTTATATATAAGACACGTGTCAATTTATCACAGATTTATATGCAAAATGCCTGTGCAGGGTGCATAAAAGATTTTTTGTTTGTTTTATACACGGTTTTAAGGAAACTGGGGGCTAAAGAGGGAGACAAAAGATAAAATGATACTAGTTTGGCACATAAGCTATTGTGTTGTACCAAGCAGTACAAAGTACAACTAACATCAAACACCACTTTGGCACAGACATTATTTGTCAGCCCAAGTGTTATGCAGTACAACTAATATTATACACAAGAAAATCCTGCAATATTAGTCTTTATACTACATAAATGTTTAAAAATGTGGTGGCAGCAGTGGTGGTGATGATGACAGAAATTTCGGCCGAACATGAAATTCTCACACTGGTGAAAATAAAGAACGCAGCCTTCTGGGATGTGTAAGGTTATGCCATAGTGTAAAGAAAGTCAAAGAACATGTTGCCTCCATCTTCAGAGTAGAAAACAATGGAGGTAGTGAATTCTTCCATACTATGGGTATGCACATACCAAACTACATTGAATTACATCCCAGATGACTGTAATCTTCACATTAACTTGTTCCTTCCTCCCGTATCAGTTTGTTATACTTCAAATGTAAATGGTAAAATACAGCAGATCCTCACTGTTCTGTTCTTTGACACTGGGAAATGAGAAACTGCATGTAAGAATGACATATAAGTGAAATGCTAGCATTTTCCGGCTGATCTAAATGAATACCTGTCCCTCAGCTGGGTTAAACAGCGAGAAATTGTAGTCATATGAAAGTTCCTCATGTGGCTGGATTTCCCTCAGTGCGAACAGAGCCATCCTGAATAACCCATTGACACTCCACTTTTGCATCTCACAGTTGGGTTCACATGAGTGGTTCACGAAACGACCTGCAAACAATTGCAACTTCTATATACACTGTAGAAAAATACTGACACAATAAGTACGGCAAGCACACGGATGAAGGTGTTAACAACAGAGTTGTAGTGGGGGTTGGGGCCCAATATGCAACAGAGTTGTAGTGGGGGTTGGGGCCCAATATGTTGAATGAAGATGCACAGCATTGTGACAATGGGACATCCACTATCCAGAAGGCAGCCATCGCAACAAAGAAAACCATCTGGAATTGTTGAGCAGGTAGCCCCTCTATGACAACAATGAGTGGCACATTAGCACCCTGGTAAAATGGTTCCCATGTCCACATCATGAAGGCATATAGGTGGAGTAGAGTCCCTCATTATTAATCTCAGCACCGGATTGACATGAGACGTTAACTTCACACCCTGGCTGCTACACCCCCCAGTAAATACCTGGCTACCCAATGAATAGGAGGTTGGGTGGGTTCCAGGCATTTTGGAGAAGAAAAAAATATCGTGCCCTACCAGGATTCAAGCCCTGGACCTCTAGCCTGTAGCCAGTCACCATATGGCCTACGTTCCTCCGGTTCCCGTGTCAGTACCCTCAGTGGGCAAAATTCAGATGGATTAGAAAAGATGGTAGTAAGAAACTGCACGCTGCTTAGATCACTGGAAGTGTGCATTTACAGTGTAGAAATTGAAGGAGTAAAATGACTAAACAACTATATAGTTTTTGATAAAAATGTTATCGGTCAACGGGACAGAACATGTAGACACACCTGCAAACAGATGGAAAGGGTAATTTGACTTCCAACCTTCAGTATGGTCTTCAAAGCACTAAATTTTCATCAAGGAAGATGTACCATTCTAAACAATAAACATTTGTTCGGCTCTGTTACATTACTTTTGGGGTCATAATGTATCAGAGCTAGCAGAAAGCAACCAGTCAAGGTTACAAAATAATACAGGATAATACAAACACAGGGTAATGCTTTTACACATTTATAATTAATTGAACAGTGAGCCTACAATTACATGATATGTATCAAATGTTACAACAAATCTCAAAATTCTGTAATGTTTATAAATTATATGTAATATGTTATAAATGTGACCAGCCTCATGGTCTAGTGGTCAGCGTCTCTGACTACTAATAGTGAGGTCCCAGGTTCGATTCCCGGCTCTACTGTGGGAATTTTCCTTGAAGGGGAGGATTCCCGCGGTGACCAAGGTCTGGGTAGGTTGGTAGAATTTAGGTTTAAGGGCCCTCCTGGCACTACATCCTCCTATATCACCACTCGCATCATCGGGACAACGTAACTGCGCCTCATGGGCGTCCCAACCTCAGAAGTCGGTTACACTCCTGCCATGCCCAGGAGGGAGGACCACGAAGTCCACAAGGACATGTGGTTGCAATGGGGTGGGGGGAAGTTATAAATGTTAAACATTTAACCTTATATGCATATCTCTAATAAATTTAAATGTTGTCTTCTTTTTCCATTACCTTATGTAACGACCACATAGTAGAGAATACAGTTAGTATGAGACACCTTTACAACCCCAAACTCTGCAGTAACAGCATCATAGAACAACTAACATTATAAACCTTTGGCCAGGTATACCCATCACACAGTGCAATCCTTGAAAAACAAAACATGAAGTACAGATAATGGCCATGTAAATCCCTCCTTATGCAGTTTTCATTTAAAATCGGGCTCCTGCACATCAATTCAGGCATTTCATTCCGGTACCAAGTGGTTAAACACTCTTCTTGCCCCATTAAAACTGCACATACATATACCACTCACCATCTCCTCCCATGCGATGCCCATCGATCACCAACCCGCCATCGAGGTTAAGGCAGTAGTGGTGTGTGTCATGGATGTAGCGTGTTGCCATCCGTGCTTTGAACTCCTTCTCACTCACCACTTCTCCTACATACTCAAGAATGAATTCACCAGGCTTAATGGCATACTTAGTCTTCACTCCCCAGCCCTACAATGGAAATCAGTTATTTTTCACTTATTAAATTAAACAACAGGTGGTTTAAGAACTGATAAACATATACCATCAACTACAACAAATTTTATGCTACATATTTTGGTCATTTCTGACCATCTCAGGCATTAATACGATATTTAAAACTAAAAATAAAATTCAAATTTACAGTATTTGTGAGATCTCACAAATTGTACAAGTCACATAAGTTACATGTAGCACATGAAATGTACATATTCATGTATTCCACTACAGGCTTTATATCTTCTTGTTTATGTAAATGTTGTCAACTAATATTTAAAACCAATGTGTACCTCGTTGCCAGGTGTATTTTGTGGGCAAATGTAAATGCTTATTAGAAAAAATAAAGGATTTTGTTATGTGTCCTTATTTTTCAGGTTCAATGCTTACTTTTAAGGTTTTGGTTTGAAGGTGTAGTTTTACCTGTGCTATTTACATTGCCTACATTTTAAGTACTACGTACCACTTACATGACTTGTACAATCTGTGAGATCTCACAAATTCTGTACACATGCATTGTAGTTTGAGTTTTAAATATCATGTATTTAATGGGTGAGGACAGTCGGTAACGATGGAAACATTTAGCATGTGTTGATGGGCTAATAACATTTGCTGTAGCTGAAGGCAGTAAGTTTCATTCATTCCTTCCATTAAAATATCCTTTTGGGAATTCTATTTTTTCCCATTCTCTGTACATGGCCAAACGAACGTAATCTATTTAACTTTACTGTCTCTATTATAGTAGGCTTTTTTAACACTTGCATAAATATCTTTACTGGTTAATATCCTCCATTTTTTTTTTTCATTGTCATATACTGGGCCTAAAATTCTTCTGTACACTTTGCTTTCAAAAATGTTCAATTGCTTTCTATCTCTCTCTGTTAGTGACCCTGTTTCTGATGCATATGTTAACGTTTTGTCTATTGTTGTGTTCTTTAGTCTTAATTTTAGTTTCTTTTATATGTCTTTATTTTTTAAAAATTTTTGTAGAATAAAATATGTTTTGTTAGCATTTTTGTTCTTTCTTGCAAGTTTATTTGGTTATTGTTATCTTCACTAAGCATAACTCCTAAATATTTAAAATTTTCCATTCTTTCAAATTTGTAATTTTTTATTTTCAGATGTCCTATTTTATTTTCCTTTAAACTATTTTTCCTTTCCACTATCATACATTTTGTCTTTTCTTGGTTTATCTGTAGTCCGAACTTTCTGGCAATGTTTTCCATTTCTACA
>Ga0123354_10020444_pt1 | contig 10414 bp, 6 predicted proteins | sample TergutLab28metaG_2_FD_97872 | JGI IMG/M metagenome (GOLD analysis project Ga0123354, IMG submission 97872) | Labiotermes labralis P4 segment gut microbial communities from Petit-Saut dam, French Guiana - Lab288 P4 | ecosystem: Host-associated > Arthropoda: Insects > Digestive system > Gut ...
TAAAATTCTTCTTTTATCTCTTCCATTTTTTCATTTGTTGGTGCATGGACATTTATCAGAGTACATGAAAACCATTTAGCTTTTAATCTCAAACAGCATATTCTTTCATTTATAATTTTGAAATCTTTAACATATTTTAAAAATTCTCCATTTACATAAAAACTGCAACCAAATTCGTGTTTTTTACTTTCTAATCCACTACTGAATAAAGTAAATTTATCAAATTTCCTGGAGCGCTACTACATCAAAGTCTAAATTTGACAATTCATTATGGAGCACTTTTAATGCTCCTGACCAAAATAAGCTTCTTACATTCCATGTTCCAATTTTCATATTCTTTTTACAAATCCATTCATCATCATTTATCCCTTCCTTCTGAGGTTCCTTCGAGAAATTTGTATCCGTATATTTTTTACTTAGCTGGGGGATTAGCCCATCATAAAACCCTCAAACTGAAGGGCCAGGATTTTTGATCAGGGTTTACTCCCTTACATGACTTGCTTTCACCACAGCTTCCAGAGTGTCATCTACCCTTGGTCTGATTTTGGAGTGTCCTTCTCCTAGGAGGGTTGCAACCAAGCTCAAGGGTCCCTCCTACTCAATCTGATAGACCCTTATGATCGGGTCCATCATACCCCCTCACTCTTTCTGCTCGGTGACCCATGCTGCTGAAGGGTTTGGTTACCTCAGCCTTAGCATGGGTTACTCACCTTAACAGGACTCACCCCTAGTAGGCAAGAATAATAATAATAATAATAATTGGGTTCGAGCCCTTCCGGGCCCGATGCACCTAGGGTTTAAGACAGGCCCCTTGTACCCCATACTTTATATTAAATTATGGGGGCCCTGTTCCTTGAACAAATTTCCAGATGGCCCCCCATGCCTAGTTTACTGATGTCCTCCAGGTCCAAAAAGAAGGAACCCAGATATAAAGGTCTAAGATGCCTTCTACCAGAGTTCCACCTGACTGGAGCCCTCCGTAGAATCCTTACTGGAGTCCCCTACTGCGGAGCTCTCCTTAAACTCTAATTTACTCTCAAACTCACCTCTGGGTCCAAAATGAAGGAACCCAGGTACAAATGTCTAAGTCACTATATATAGATGCCGTCTACCAGAGTTCCACCTAACTAGAGCCCTCTGTGGAATCCTTACTGGAGTCCCCTGTTGCGGAGCTCTCTTTAGACTCTAATTTACTCTCAGAGGGGAAGAATATATGGTCCACCAAAAAGAGCCCCTATATTTGGCAAGGCTAAATACAACTGGGGGCTCACCCGGTATCCCAGAGGGTGCCGTTAAAGACAGACTCACCCACTGCCATTCATCCCTTAGGCACGACACTCACACCATAGGACTGGGGATTGTTTTTCAATGTTTGCTCCTTTAGATCCGCTGTGTTCTGCACAACAGGGTCACCACTTGTAGGATGTGGCTCTTCACCACGCACAGACGGTCTTGGATGAAGAGAGGCTATAATCCACATCTACTGCCCATGGAGAGTAGCTAGAGCCCTCCTCAGGCCACTATCATTCGCTCTCGGTAACACGGTGACCCTGGTACATCCCGACCAACTCCCCTTGACCCCACTAATAGGCAAGAGTGGGGTAGGAGTGGAGAGGTTTGTAGATTTTCATCTTCATGTTGAAAATCTTACTAGGTATCATGTAGCTTCACATCACACTCCCATATGGGTCCCATGGAGTCAATTATTGCTTTATAAATAATGGGACTTACCATTTCCTACATCGTACTGTACTCCTATCACAGTACTAGTTTTGTGTTGTCAGTGAGTTAAAGGTTTGTGAATTCTGAATATGTCTTACATTTATTAGCTATACTTTTTGCTATGTTAAATTCCATTTTATTCTTACTGTTGTCTAGTGCTGTTTGTTCTCTAAGAGTGCCAAAGCATAAATGGAAATTTAGGGATGATCTGCAGAAAAATTATTAGTGTTCTCTGAGCAGCCATAATGAATAGCAGGCTGAGTGTAAAATTTGTTTTCCAGGAATATTTGTATGAGTCACTAACAAAGGACTGTTAGACCTGGAGGCACATGTGGTATTAGCAAAATTCAAAAAGAATATTTAAAGTGTAAGCAGTTCATCAAAGATATGAAACTCCTATGTGCAATGGGGCTCACAAAGTCATGACATAGCATTTTGTTGTGTGAAACACCACAGCAGTGACAAATTGATGGACTGCAACAGTGGTACAATGAACAAATTTTTCTTGTTTCAGAAACAGCCCAAACACTTCAAAGTGTGTGCACAAAAACTGAGGCAATTATTATTAGTATAATCTCTCCTATTGCATTTCTAGTTTTGTGTGTGTGATTACATGGCGGTTTTCTTACAGGAGGGTGGGGTGGATGTTGTGGAGTGGTAATGATACAGTCAACCTTCCTGCTGTTAAGATTTTTGCAGTACTGGTTCAGTATTTTGACTGCAACAAACTTGGGTTTCATAAAAAATGACTGGATATTCAAAGCAAACCAAATTAACTACCACACACCATCACAGAATATTCATGGGACACTTAAAAAGAGAGTGACCTGTTTCGGAGAGTGTGTATCATATTCTGGCGTTAAGTATTATACAAAGTTTGGTGGTGTGACATGCATGTCCACAAATAATAATTTTCCCAAGTTGAAGTTTTCAATAGAGGTTAGTGTGGGTTGCCCAGCTCATATCTTGAATATTTGTAGCAACATGGGATGGCCACTTTAGACTTTGTCTTAAAATGTGTAACTACTTTTATGTATCCACAGTGATACCTGAATTGCTGATAGATTTTTGTAGTCTTGTGGACTTTTAATATAAACTTATGTTGTGGCACTCTCAGACAAGGTGCCTGTCACTTATTCCTGAAGTGGAACAATTGTTAGGGATGTTTCCTGCATTGTTATGTTTCTTTTTCACTCAGTGGAAATCACACCTTTAGCTGGGTGTAATGCCTCCTCTAGAAACCTGTCTGCACACACATGGAATATGCAAAAAATATAGAAGACAACTATACTGATCAGCCTGCTAAAAACTGTGTGACACCTGACCACATCCATGAGTTGCCTCTGTTGAACTGCCATGAATGGAAACGACTCTTTTCCAAAAATGTATGTACATGCAACATGTTTTGTGCAATGTTATAGAATGCAATTATGTAACTAAAGTGTTGATTCTGTGGTCCTGTGGTTTTTACGCTTATGCATACATTTTATTTATATATATATATATATATGTGTGTGTGTTCGCCGACCGGCGGCGGCCGCTCTGTCGGTATAGTTCGCGTGCGGACTAAGGCCACGGAGTTTAGATATGTGTGTGTGTGTGTGTGTGTAATTGCTCTATTATGCATATATATATATATATATAATAGAGCAATTATATACGTATAGAAATGTATGTACCATTGGCACACCGGGGGGGGGGGCTGCAGCCCAACGGCTGCCCCCCTCCCAAAGGCAATATCTAAAAAAACAGATTTCGTAGACGTGATGATATCAAAGGTTTTACATAATTTACATTTCAGCCTAAATCAGCCACTGAAATTGGCTGATGAGTAGTACATTGGAATACTGAAAAATGTAAGAAAAACTTATAAATATATTGATTTTTTTGTTAGTTTTAATGTTCCCTGTAACCTAGCTAGACGTTGGCTTGGAGATTGTGATATGATTTTCATAACATAGTTTTCAAAATCAAACCTAAATTATATATAAACTCAAGTTCAGCCAGACCCAAAGAAATTTCTAGTTACACACCTGCATTGGAAGCCGCTGCACCCACTGTATTCATAGACTGGCTATGGGCCTGATTGCAACCACTTGTTATAATTGTCAAATTTTTTTAAAACACTTTCATTGAAACATATTTGTGGCACATTCTCTCCTTCATGAATATGTTTCAAACACACATCAAAGGATACAGAGTGAAGGAACATTAGCTGTTGTAATGCAGTTTATTCCATAGACTGTTCAAATATGAGCGGTGTACCAGACCAGCTTCATGATTTGTGACATTACAACAAAAGAATATGCTGTCACAGATGTTGTAAGATGGCTATGAAAGGGAGTGCAACTAGTTGTACCACCATATTGAGGAACTTATCATTTTATTATTTTGATGTTTTGCTGACCGTGCATCTCAGTATATTTATCTCAGTAATTAACCAACTTGATGCACAAAATTTTTGTTTTTCAATAAGTTTATTTCATGCCTCTACATGTTTCGAGCACATGTGCTCATCATCAGGAGGTCAAAATTGCATTACACAGCCCCTGGTATCATCATACCTATAGGTGTGATGATACCAGAGGCATGAAATAAACTTATTGTAAAACAAAAATTTTGTGCATCAAGTTGGTTAATTACTGAGATAAATTATCATTTTATGTTCAGAGTGCTTAAGTATGAAAGTTAAATAGTATGACAAATTGTCTTCTTTTCATTGCCCAAGCTTAAGTAGTGTAACATTGTGAGACATTACAGAAAACGAGAAAAATTCAAAGTTTTTCTATAGTCCAACATATTATGGGCAGCATATTTTATGGCAGGTATTAATGTTGCTAACCTTGCCAAAGACATTTTTACTAGTGACCAGCGGGACATTTGCTATTAAACTTCTTTCAGTTTTCTATTTTCTGCCATTCCATTTCCACCCATACTCTCTGCTATGTTCTCAAAACCTTGTATTTACTCATATTAATACCTGCAGAATTATGTTTCTTTGAGTTGTATTTCTCTGCTGTTTCTAATGTATCAGTTGACATCCTTATCTCCTGATTTATTAGTCATATGCTTATCTAAAAGTCAGTAAACAATCCAGAAATTCATCCCCATGTTTTTGTGTACACACAATAGCCCTCAAGTTCATTTCAGTTTTATTTGTCACTTGTACCTAGTTGGAGTATCATTTGGAGTACAGCCTGCCTTAGTTAGGTTGTGAGACTTGAATTCACTTTTTCAGATTACCTACTGATCATAATCATAATTATAAGCATAATCATTTATTTAGTATCCCAGAGATCCACCAGAGCAGATATAGAACTTGTCATTAGATAACAACAGGCATGGTACAAAATAAGTCTCGACAATAAGATACGTATGATAGTGATTTGTGATTATAATACATAAGTAAAACAAATCAAGTTTATACAAGGAAATTTGATCAGTTCAGTATATACAATAAATGAATACATACATAATGTACCTAGACAGAACTTAAAAACAATTCAAGAGTACTTACACGATGCTGAACCCCGGGTTGTCACAGTGGTAGGCTTCCGTCTTTAAATTCTTATGAATTTTAGAATTATTTTGCTGTTGAAACTGTTTATATTTGGCTTTGAACAAATATCCACCTAAATTTCTTATTTGAGCTTTGTTAGTACATTTTAATATTTTCATGTAGATTATCTCATTGTCCTTATTTAACTATTTTTGATTAAAAATTTTGTAGGTTGTGAGAATAGGTTATGGAAATAACTGGTCTAGGATAATGTCCATTGATACTAAGCAAGTTGTCACAAGTAGTAACACCTCTGAATTGTGTTCAACAGACACACATTTTTAATCACAAGTGAGGCACCAAATGCCCTGCATGTCTTTTGTAAATTTCCACACCCCATCAAGACAAGTTCTAGTACAGAACTTTAAACTGTTCCATTTTATCTCCTTCATTTCACTTACAATTCATTATTCACTATTATGTATTCATTTGACCTTTTATCTTTAGTCCTACATGAAGACTCTCTAACTCTATTCAAAAATGTTTCAAGATAACAAATTTTATCCTTTATGTAAAATTATATTTTGTTATGTTTTATTGAATGTGCAAACCCAAATGTTGTTTTCTTGTACAGAAACTTATGTTATGTGTTGTAACAGCTAAATAGTTGCTGCATTGCTAACAATAAAATTGAGGGAGGTACTGAACACAATATCACTAAAATACATGTCACATAATGACTTTCTTATGATGTGAGCATTCTGGTCTGAGTTACTGATAGTACTGTTAAATTCACATCCTAACTTATTTACTTACTTAATTACTTACTTACTTACTTACTCACTCACTCACTCACTCACTTATTCCATGGAGCAGAGCCCTTCTTGAGAAACTGACTGGTTCTCAGCTAGTCAAGAAATTCCCCACATTTTATGGAACCTGAATGTTCATTACTGAATTTACAGGAGCCCGCCACCTGTCCCTGTCCCGATCCAGATCAATCCAATCCGTGCCTCCCCCCCCCTCCCAATTCCACTTCCTGAAGATTCATCTTAATATTATACTCCCATGTACGCCTCAGTCTTGCATGTGGTCCCTTTTTGTTTCAGGTTTCCCCACCAAAACCCTGTGTGCACCTCTCCCCTATAAGTGCTACATGCCCCCTCCATCCCATTGTTCTGGATATGATCACCTGAACAATATTTGGTGAGGAATACAGATCATTAAGCTCCTCATTATTTACTTTTCTTCACCCCCTTGTTACCTCATCCCTCTTAGGCCCAAATATTCTCCTCAGCACCCTATTCTCAAATACCCTCAGTCTACGTTTCTCCATCATTGTGGGCAACCATGTTTTACACCCATACGAAACAACAGGCAAACTTATATTTCTGTGCATATTAATCCTTATATTTTTGGATAGCAAACTGGAAGATAATAGATTTTGCACTGAATGTTACCAAACATTCCCTGACTTCAGTCTGCTCTTAATTTTTTTACTGAACGGAATTTTGATTCATTAGGGTTGTTCTCAAATATTTGAACTGTTCCACCCTATCAAGGGAAATATTATTAATCTTTATATCGTGACATCGTCCTGCATTCTGACCTCGAGACATGACCACGTACTTAGTTTTATCAGCAACAATGGTTGCACGAACGCGTCGCACTGTTATGTTATGAGTACATTGGCTACCTTGTTCTTCTAAACAGCCCGACTGTGAAGCGAACGTATGCTTCATGAGTCAGCCCAAGACAACGGGATGAGCCTCCGGCTCGTCTGCCAGATTCGACACTCACATGTCACTGTGTTACAAGTTTATTGTTGTTGTTGTTGTTGTTGTAACCATCGCAAAGATATTGTGATGCAGCATATGCTTCTTGTATTTGTTGTTACTTTGCTTATTTTCATTCTGTTGCGAGTTATGGAATAATTCTCTGAGGAAATTCCTCATACAATAGGAAGATACTCAATTTGCAGAAGAAAATAATCAGAATTATGATGGGTGCACACCCCAGAACTTCAGGTAGAAAACTATTTAAAAAATTAGAGATTTTATCAGCCCCAATCCAATATATATACTCATTGATGAGTTTTTTTTATTGGCAATCAGGATAAATTTCTGACTAACTCGTCAGTACATAGTATAAATACAAGAAATAAACACCATCTACATAGACCTATTGCTAACCTGTCTTGCTTTCAAAAAGGCGCATCCTACTCTGGGATCAGAATTTTTAACAAACTACCACAAAATATTGCAAGCCTAAGGAATGAAAAGCCACAGTTTAAAGTAGCCCTAAAAGTTTTTTTATATGCACACTCCTTTTACTCCGTGGATGAATTTTTTGCATGTACAGACGATATGTAAATTCTTACACTGTAATACTTTTATATGTTTGTATGCTTTTGTATGTTTTTGACATGTTGGACATCTTATTGTCTGATGACAGCCTCAGGGATCTGTGGAATGTATGTATGTATATATGCATGTATGTATGTATGTTATTCCAACTGCTTGTTAAGACCCATACGGTACAGTGGCAGTGAAAGTCTTATTCTAGGGGTTTCAGACAGATAACTGTCAGGGTAGCCAGATGCAAAATTCTCATGGCGATGACTACGGAAATTACCGGACTCTTTAGTGTTAACGCTGTGCAGTTTCGCAGGCTGCAGTGAAACGCTTGAACTTAAGCGAAATCCGCCAGACTTTTTGTAGCACAAATACAAAATATCAACCTAGCAGGTCTACCTTTTCGGTAGAGACAAACAGCCCGCCCATGTCTCTATGCTGACTTGTAGCGTACGCAGGTGGCTTCAGTTTGGTTAACATTCGCTCCTAATAAATTATGATTCCCGTATGGTGGCCGAGAACAAGAATAGCCCCAACGCGGTCCACGTGTGTCGTAAGAGGCGACTAAAATGGATACCCAGTGCGTTGTCTTCGGGGGACATAAATACGGAGGCCTGATCCACCAGTCTGTGGTTGGGCGTGAGGCTGACTCCCTCGCCGTGTAAAACTATTGTCATGAAACCCCAAGAGATGCAAAAAGCGTCGTTGGAGCGGTCAGGGCAGAAACCAGGTTGTAGCACCAGTAAGATGATAATGATGGTAAATTATGTAGTCCTACGTAGGGGAATTTTGATGCTCGAACAAACAGTTTCCTATTCCATACTGCTCGTCATTAGTATTTTACGTTCGTCCATAATTTACAAAGTCCCCTAGGAGGTCGTCCACCACGTCTAATATTGTAGGAGGACAAGGGCCTTCTTTACCCATACGCTTCTTCGGCGGTGTAGTGTTTGTTCGGCATTAGCACGTGCTGGCAACGTATTCCTGCTTCCTACTCAGCAGGAGCACTGAACTGAAAATATATACTTGATCAGATGGAAGCGTCTTGTCTATTATTGTAATATCAGGAAAGTTAGTCATTATTTACGTTCGGACGCCACACAATATGACAGGCTACAGCGATGGGCAAGCAGAAGCAAGCTGTAACGACGTAGGACAACAACCCTGGCTCACATGAGCGGAAGAATGGAGTGTAATGGTTCTGAATAGTTGTGGGTGCAAACTGAAGAAGGAAGGCAAGGATCTAGATTCATCGCTGCCACCTGCGTTATAGTTCAATGCCACGTGCTGTTCCTAGAGAAGGAGACTGCCTGCTGGCAGGTGGAGTGGACAAAGAAACGCGAGGGAAAGAGGCAGAGACTGCTCCCAGAGGTTCTAATGATGTCCAACTACAGTAGACCGACGCGACTGGAATATACTGCTTCTATACCGCTTGTGTGTCTGGAGATGCGTTCAGTTCGTTGTCCTGGTGTAACCGTTTTGAAGACCAATGCTTGCGGAAACGTGACCTGCTTTGGGTTTAGCCCATCTTGCTTGGCAACACTCTGCATAGCTGTACGGTACTTGTCTTCAATGCGGATCGCAGTTGCCCGGATTCCCTGTACTAGAAGTATACAACAAAACACACCTCGCATGTACTCAGAAGTTTCATGGGGATGTCTACCAGGATAAGTAATGGGGCTACGAGTATCTTATGGTCGCACGAAATCTTTAGGGGCCAGTCCCAAACGACGCCTAGACGAAGTGAATTATTTTCCTCTGCTTTGGCTCAGAAGTTTCTTACTCCAATACTGGTACTGTACCATCCTTGTTAAGAAACACACAGTCTGTCCCATCCGAAGACTGTCTTACATTTCATGCAGAGCGTGTTTGTGTGTTTGCTTTTCTTGCAAACTATTGCAAGGATTATATCGTTTTCCGTTTTTGACATGAGTATTCTTTGTACTCACGCGAGATTTTAAGATCTCACAGCAGTGCTGATGAAAATTCCAGTCTCCTGGGATATGGTGCCGTGCCGATTGGGATGTAGTTGCCGGCGATTCGGACAGTCTGGCTGCCACCATCTTCAGGGTCCAAGTATTCCAAGAAGATATTGTGAGATAAATGGAAAACTTTTCTCAGGTTGCTTAGACCCTGAAGACGGAGGTGGCAAGTTTCTCCGAAACGTCTGTAATTACCAGTCGACACGACGTCATGTAAGAGAGCACTTCAAGCCTCATGTTGTACTTCATTAATTGCTGTCATAATAGTCCATCATTTTTAGGTTTGTTCAACAACTGAGAAGTGTGGGCAGTGTATGAGCAGTTGCGCCATGTCTATCCGTCTCCTTGTCCGCACGGAACAACGCAGATCCGCAGGACGAACTGCCATGAAATTTCAGTGATATTATGTTTACTAAAAATTTGGATAGTTTCTGATTTTGGCCACAATCGGGAAAAAATGAGACATCTTACTCTAAAAGAGGTCATCCCGTTATGTTATTAAGAATATAACTTGTTTATTGTAATCTTACAATATGTCTTCCGTCAACACAACAACATTAGAATTAATGTATTATTGCAACATGCTTCGACTCAGGAGAGTCATCTTCAGGCTGATAATTTAAGAAACGTTAATACATTTTACCCTTTACAGTATTATACATATAACTTTTGCATTAGGGGATCCCATATGCGCATAGTATACTCTCATCTAAATAAGTAAAAAACCAGGTTTTCTACTCACACTATGTTATGCATATGGGATCCCTAATGCAAAAGTTATATGTATAATACTGTAAAGGGTAAAATGTATTAACGGTTCTTAAATAATCAGCCTGACGATGACTCTCCTGAGACGA
>Ga0123354_10020445_pt1 | contig 10414 bp, 6 predicted proteins | sample TergutLab28metaG_2_FD_97872 | JGI IMG/M metagenome (GOLD analysis project Ga0123354, IMG submission 97872) | Labiotermes labralis P4 segment gut microbial communities from Petit-Saut dam, French Guiana - Lab288 P4 | ecosystem: Host-associated > Arthropoda: Insects > Digestive system > Gut ...
AGGTGTACTTATTTATGACTGGAACGCCAAAAAATAAGGGCATGAAACTAGTAGTAACACACAAAATAAACATAGTTACAATAGGAAAATTATAGTTCCAGGCCTATAAATTTATATATATATCCAAGGCACAAGTGCCATTACGGTGAACACTCCAGGAGGGAGTACGACAGCGAGAAGTCGGTCACTTCTTCTTCTTCCATTGGCACTACAGCCCACTGTGGGCTTTGACCTGTCGAACAATGTCCTTCCATTTTTCCCTATCTGCCACCAACTCTCTCCATCTTCTCACTCCCAGCACTTGAAGATCTCTTTCTAATTCCCTTTTCCATCTTTTCCTGGGTCTTTCCCTTCTTCTCGTCCCTTCCAGTTCTTGAGTGAAAATCTTTTTGGGCATCCTCCTCCATTCTCTCTAGGTGACCTAACCAGCGTATCCTTTGCCCTTTTATCCATTTTACTATATTTTCTCCTTTGCTCATCTCTTCTAGTTCTCGACTCTTCAGAAGTCGATCACAGGCACGGAAATTACGAAAATAAATCTAAGAATGAGTCTGCACGAATCAGCCGCTAACTAAAACATAACTAAAATGCGATAAAATGGTATATCTAGTGTCCTTCCTAGCGCTGTCAGAACGAGGAAACACCGACAAGAAATAAGAAAGCAAATGTACAACTGATGTAGGGAGTTAAATAACGTAAATACTTATTGGCAAATAAAACGCGTTTGTACCAAATTAACACAGAACTGATGAAAACAAGTTTTCAAAGGAAGACACACACACACACACACACACAAAATACTTGACTGAAAAGAGTACAAATATAACACAGAGCGGAGCAATTACATGTAACGGCAAACAATTTATTAGATAGGACTTTACACGTAAAACTTAAATTGTGTGTGTGTGTGCGTGCGAGCGCCCTTGATATAGCCCTGGGAATGAAACATGCCAGGCGGAAGTAACTATGATTAAAATTTACTTGATGTATTTTAGATGATTCATGTATACAAAAATTCGTATAATAAAATGATGCGATGTGATGCGTGCCTGAAAACAATAGCGTGTTGACAGTAACACGGCTGCAAAAGGGAAATGGAATATTGTGTATAAAAATAAGGGAATACCTAACACGTACGGTTTTACGGCGCAATATCCCACAGCAGTGCAAATATTGTATAGTTACAAAGTTGTACACATGTATGTACGTAGGTGTTTGTGTGTGTGTGTGTGTGTGTGTGTGTGTGCGTGTGTGTGTGTGCGCGCACGTGGGTATGTGTGTGTGTGTGTATGTACGTAGGTGTTTGTGTTTGTATGTGTGTGTGTGTGTGTGTGTGTGTGTGTGTGTGTGTGTGTGTGTGTGCGTGTGTGTGCGCGCACGTGGGTATGTGTGTGTGTGTGTATGTATATAAGTATGTATGTATAAATAAGACATCCAAAACATGGAGAACTGAAAAGAACACAAAAGTTATACAGAACGTGACATAAACCTCTGTCCAACAAACGAGTTCATTAGGCGATGCATATTTTCGTTAAGTGTACGTATATGGAAACTGGTCACTGCAACTGTATTCAGAACTTAGACGTGATGTTACATATTTTTTTTTTGCGCTCCCACATCTGCAATCAGCGGAACAGAATTAAGTCAAAAACGTTAGTTTTCTTTTATTTCACCACATTTTTTAACCAAGAAATTGTTTGTTTCTGTGGAGGATTTTCAAGTACGAACAACACGCACATAGATTTAGAACTAGCGTATGGACTATTTGAAATATTACGGAGATACAATGCTTGTCCCAGCACGGTCGTGTACCCGCATCCTCGAGAGATACGTTCCTGGTGCAATCACGAATACTGGCATGACCTCCGATTACATATGCATGCGTCCTTCTAATAAATAATGTATTATTATGTACTTTCTCTCTTCCCTGACCGCAGGCCTCCTAAGCCGATAACACCGGTTATCTTCTCTGTTTTAGGCACAACTGCATGGGAAATGCAAATGAAAATGAGGTGTTATATTTTGTGAGAATTTTTCCAACACAACAGCGAGGCATGTACTGAGGACGGCATGACGTATCGAGCGTGGGTTCGGTGCTCAGATACTGTGCGCAGCTCACGAATATGCGCCATTTCCTGACGACGTATGGTTGGGATCTCGGCGGCGAGTAATTTAACCGTTAACTGCAAATTAGAGAAAAGGAAAGAATACTGTAATGTAGGCCGATTAAGGTTTCATTATCCTTCTGCAGAAATTAGACTACATCCCTCAAGACAACAGAATCTTTTGCCTCGTTTCGTTACTTCGCACTCCACTCCTATCGCTATTCCGGGCGTAGGCTTTGTACACCTCTTGCTGTTAGTAAGCATACAACATATTCCGTTTAACGTTACAGAATTACCTGTTTTGTCTAAAATACTGAACAGACGGTTGTTACATCGGGCAAAGGTATTAGAATACATATCGAAATAAAAGTATCTTTGGAAACATAAAACTGTTTCCCCATATATTCCTATTTTTTGTTTCCTGCAAGAAAGACATAGTCCACTGGAGACCGAAAAAGACAGCAGAATGTACAGCGTAGCCGTCCCTCTCCTATGCGTAGCTTCAAAGGAAAACATGCGGAAATATACTACATAACTATAGGACTAGTATATAATATTCAACTAACGGCAAAGTCTCCTGTAATGTAGACTTGACACGACGTTGTTTAGCGTGTTTGTTGACGTGTCTCATCAAGAAATAAGCTGCACAAAGCCTTTTTCCATCAGCGAAATAGGATGTACCTCTCTGCAAAGTCACTTCTAAATACTTCCTTCGTTCAATTTCAATGAGCTCACAAAAAAATTTAACCTGTCTTGTCACACCCATTTAATCCTATTTATCTTGAGTTCCAAACCCCATCCGCATATTTCAGTGCTACACCACGACTTCCGAATGGTACAGCATTATCACGCACAGTCCTGCCGTCTTCGATTTCAGGTTAAATTGGAAAGAACACATCGCCATAAAAAGAAAACAAATCTACTTAAAAACAAAAGAGATCAACGGGTTAATAGAAAAAAGATCCCATCTATAGAAAACAAATTACTACAAAGCAGTAATCAAGCCTATATGGAGCTACGGAATAGAACTGTGGGGTTGCGCCAGCAAATCCAACATAGTCATAATGCAAAGATCCCAATCCAAAATTCTCAGAGCCATAGTAAATGCACCCTGGTATGTAACAAATCATATTCTACATACAGACCTCAACATCCCTTACGTAAGTGACGTCATCCATGAAAGAATCGCTAAACATCACAACTACATGGAAGCCCATCCCAATCCACTATTAGAGCCACTACTACAACCTGTAAACACTAGCAGACTAAAACGATGCTGGCCTTTAGACTTGCAAGGTACCTGATGCGACATCGCCGCATGAATACCCTACCACGTCATTGTAATACATGTTATCGTAGCGTACTTTGTATAATCATCGCATTAGTCCATAGATTGTATTCTTTCTGATTGCTAATAAATATATCAATTAAAAAAACAGCACTATTGTCGCAAGATATAGTGCAGCAAACTGTCATTAGATGAGACAATCAACAGTATAACAACTGTACTCACAGGTAAATCAGCTGTAGGCTTCGAAGGCAGACACCTGAAGTTTAGGTTAGAGGAGTGTATTATATTGTCCTGGTGATGCGTATATCCAAGTATCTGAAAAGGAAGAAAGCAAATTCATAATCCGGAAAATAAAGTACTTGACTCTTAGTTTTGTATAGATCTGTCACCTTACACGAAGCAAATACTCAGGGTGTTTAATAACAGGGTACTGTGAAGAGCATTCGGATCTAACAAAGAGCGAGTAACAGGAACCGACAAAATTACATAATAAAGATTTTCATGGTTTTGTACTCTAAAAAATGTTATTTTGGTAATCAAATCACACAAAAGTAGATGGAAAAGGGTAAGTGAGAAACAAGAAATGAGACACATATCCAAAAATTGTAAATGTAATCCTGTAGGAAAGAGGCCAATTGGGAGAAACAGGCTTAGACGGAAGGATAACATCAAAATTGATCTAACACAAGCAGAATAAGAGGTTGTAAACTTGATTCATCTTGCTCAGGTTGGGGCGAGTGGCCGGCCCTCGTATATAATGCAATAAACCCTCGAGTTACATACAAATCAGGACATCTTGCCCAGCTGTGCTGCTGCTAGCTCCACAAGAACTGCTCTGCCCCACACAGCAATTCAGCAGTAGCGCACACCATGCGCCGTTATGAAGCACAACTGGTTCCTCTAAGTTATCCCGTCGTGCCATAACTCTGGGGATTAATCGCCAATCTCCCACTGCGGAGGCGCGGGTTCGATCCAAGTCTAGTCCATGTGGGAGGTGGGAGTCCATGAGGTGGACGAATTGGCACTGGGACAGGTACTTCCCCGAACACTCCATTCTTCCCCTGTCGATATCATTCCATCAGTGCTCCTTAATGGCATTTCATTCCTAAGCCACCGAATCTATACCGCAGAGAAAACATCGTTATATACAACAATTCTCCCCTCTCTCTCAGGCATCCGGTATTCCTCAAAACCATTCCTTCTGTATCTTCTAGCACTAAACACAGGAAACAAAAGACTATCCGGGCACACGTCGTTGAAATTACATATGTATATATATATATATATATATATATATGTGTGTGTGTGTGTGTGTGTGTGTGTGTATTAGTTATTACCTTATTTCTTCACTTGTTTTACGGTAAAACAACATAATATCCTTCAAGTGAGCTAAAAATTTCATAACCGTTACGTTCGTTTTTCATGCTGTTCTTATTAACATCCAATTCCCACAAACTTAGGGCAATGTTAGTGCTATCATTATATTATATAATTCCAGCAATACTTTCTTGTTACTTGTCTTAGGTATGCGTTGAACTGTTCCAGATACGTATTGTTTGTAGCTTGTTATAGGTCATCTTTGTTTATATGCGATAAACTATATCCTACGAACATACATTGCTTAAGAAAAACAAAGGAATGGTCTCCAGGTATTCTGGATAAATAAAGGTAAGCTCATAGCTATATGATAAAGACAAAATGTAGCTTATGCGTATTGGACCGTGCATCATCTTGATATTTGAATAAAGGTTGACCAACTAGATGACACTTGCTTTATTGTCTACTGCTCAACATGTTTCAGACGTTAATACGTATTAACGTCTGAAACATGTTGAGCAGTAGACAATAAAGCAAGTGTCATCTAGTTGGTCAACCTTTATTCAAATATCAAGATGATGCACGGTCCAATACGCATAAGCTACATTTTGTCTTTATCATATAGCTATGAGCTTACCTTTATTTATCCAGAATACCTGGAGACCATTCCTTTGTTTTTCTTAAGCAATGTATGTTCGTAGGATATAGTTTATCGCATATAAACAAAGATGACCTATAACAAGCTACAAACAATACGTATCTGGAACAGTTCAACGCATACCTAAGACAAGTAACAAGAAAGTATTGCTGGAATTATATAATATAATGATAGCACTAACATTGCCCTAAGTTTGTGGGAATTGGATGTTAATAAGAACAGCATGAAAAACGAACGTAACGGTTATGAAATTTTTAGCTCACTTGAAGGATATTATGTTGTTTTACCGTAAAACAAGTGAAGAAATAAGGTAATAACTAATACACACACACACACACACACACACACACATATATATATATATATATATATATATACATATGTAATTTCAACGACGTGTGCCCGGATAGTCTTTTGTTTCCTGTGTTTAGTGCTAGAAGATACAGAAGGAATGGTTTTGAGGAATACCGGATGCCTGAGAGAGAGGGGAGAATTGTTGTATATAACGATGTTTTCTCTGCGGTATAGATTCGGTGGCTTAGGAATGAAATGCCATTAAGGAGCACTGATGGAATGATATCGACAGGGGAAGAATGGAGTGTTCGGGGAAGTACCTGTCCCAGTGCCAATTCGTCCACCTCATGGACTCCCACCTCCCACATGGACTAGACTTGGATCGAACCCGCGCCTCCGCAGTGGGAGATTGGCGATTAATCCCCAGAGTTATGGCACGACGGGATAACTTAGAGGAACCAGTTGTGCTTCATAACGGCGCATGGTGTGCGCTACTGCTGAATTGCTGTGTGGGGCAGAGCAGTTCTTGTGGAGCTAGCAGCAGCACAGCTGGGCAAGATGTCCTGATTTGTATGTAACTCGAGGGTTTATTGCATTATATACGAGGGCCGGCCACTCGCCCCAACCTGAGCAAGATGAATCAAGTTTACAACCTCTTATTCTGCTTGTGTTAGATCAATTTTGATGTTATCCTTCCGTCTAAGCCTGTTTCTCCCAATTGGCCTCTTTCCTACAGGATTACATTTACAATTTTTGGATATGTGTCTCATTTCTTGTTTCTCACTTACCCTTTTCCATCTACTTTTGTGTGATTTGATTACCAAAATAACATTTTTTAGAGTACAAAACCATGAAAATCTTTATTATGTAATTTTGTCGGTTCCTGTTACTCGCTCTTTGTTAGATCCGAATGCTCTTCACAGTACCCTGTTATTAAACACCCTGAGTATTTGCTTCGTGTAAGGTGACAGATCTATACAAAACTAAGAGTCAAGTACTTTATTTTCCGGATTATGAATTTGCTTTCTTCCTTTTCAGATACTTGGATATACGCATCACCAGGACAATATAATACACTCCTCTAACCTAAACTTCAGGTGTCTGCCTTCGAAGCCTACAGCTGATTTACCTGTGAGTACAGTTGTTATACTGTTGATTGTCTCATCTAATGACAGTTTGCTGCACTATATCTTGCGACAATAGTGCTGTTTTTTTAATTGATATATTTATTAGCAATCAGAAAGAATACAATCTATGGACTAATGCGATGATTATACAAAGTACGCTACGATAACATGTATTACAATGACGTGGTAGGGTATTCATGCGGCGATGTCGCATCAGGTACCTTGCAAGTCTAAAGGCCAGCATCGTTTTAGTCTGCTAGTGTTTACAGGTTGTAGTAGTGGCTCTAATAGTGGATTGGGATGGGCTTCCATGTAGTTGTGATGTTTAGCGATTCTTTCATGGATGACGTCACTTACGTAAGGGATGTTGAGGTCTGTATGTAGAATATGATTTGTTACATACCAGGGTGCATTTACTATGGCTCTGAGAATTTTGGATTGGGATCTTTGCATTATGACTATGTTGGATTTGCTGGCGCAACCCCACAGTTCTATTCCGTAGCTCCATATAGGCTTGATTACTGCTTTGTAGTAATTTGTTTTCTATAGATGGGATCTTTTTTCTATTAACCCGTTGATCTCTTTTGTTTTTAAGTAGATTTGTTTTCTTTTTATGGCGATGTGTTCTTTCCAATTTAACCTGAAATCGAAGACGGCAGGACTGTGCGTGATAATGCTGTACCATTCGGAAGTCGTGGTGTAGCACTGAAATATGCGGATGGGGTTTGGAACTCAAGATAAATAGGATTAAATGGGTGTGACAAGACAGGTTAAATTTTTTTGTGAGCTCATTGAAATTGAACGAAGGAAGTATTTAGAAGTGACTTTGCAGAGAGGTACATCCTATTTCGCTGATGGAAAAAGGCTTTGTGCAGCTTATTTCTTGATGAGACACGTCAACAAACACGCTAAACAACGTCGTGTCAAGTCTACATTACAGGAGACTTTGCCGTTAGTTGAATATTATATACTAGTCCTATAGTTATGTAGTATATTTCCGCATGTTTTCCTTTGAAGCTACGCATAGGAGAGGGACGGCTACGCTGTACATTCTGCTGTCTTTTTCGGTCTCCAGTGGACTATGTCTTTCTTGCAGGAAACAAAAAATAGGAATATATGGGGAAACAGTTTTATGTTTCCAAAGATACTTTTATTTCGATATGTATTCTAATACCTTTGCCCGATGTAACAACCGTCTGTTCAGTATTTTAGACAAAACAGGTAATTCTGTAACGTTAAACGGAATATGTTGTATGCTTACTAACAGCAAGAGGTGTACAAAGCCTACGCCCGGAATAGCGATAGGAGTGGAGTGCGAAGTAACGAAACGAGGCAAAAGATTCTGTTGTCTTGAGGGATGTAGTCTAATTTCTGCAGAAGGATAATGAAACCTTAATCGGCCTACATTACAGTATTCTTTCCTTTTCTCTAATTTGCAGTTAACGGTTAAATTACTCGCCGCCGAGATCCCAACCATACGTCGTCAGGAAATGGCGCATATTCGTGAGCTGCGCACAGTATCTGAGCACCGAACCCACGCTCGATACGTCATGCCGTCCTCAGTACATGCCTCGCTGTTGTGTTGGAAAAATTCTCACAAAATATAACACCTCATTTTCATTTGCATTTCCCATGCAGTTGTGCCTAAAACAGAGAAGATAACCGGTGTTATCGGCTTAGGAGGCCTGCGGTCAGGGAAGAGAGAAAGTACATAATAATACATTATTTATTAGAAGGACGCATGCATATGTAATCGGAGGTCATGCCAGTATTCGTGATTGCACCAGGAACGTATCTCTCGAGGATGCGGGTACACGACCGTGCTGGGACAAGCATTGTATCTCCGTAATATTTCAAATAGTCCATACGCTAGTTCTAAATCTATGTGCGTGTTGTTCGTACTTGAAAATCCTCCACAGAAACAAACAATTTCTTGGTTAAAAAATGTGGTGAAATAAAAGAAAACTAACGTTTTTGACTTAATTCTGTTCCGCTGATTGCAGATGTGGGAGCGCAAAAAAAAAATATGTAACATCACGTCTAAGTTCTGAATACAGTTGCAGTGACCAGTTTCCATATACGTACACTTAACGAAAATATGCATCGCCTAATGAACTCGTTTGTTGGACAGAGGTTTATGTCACGTTCTGTATAACTTTTGTGTTCTTTTCAGTTCTCCATGTTTTGGATGTCTTATTTATACATACATACTTATATACATACACACACACACACATACCCACGTGCGCGCACACACACGCACACACACACACACACACACACACACACACACACACACACACACACATACAAACACAAACACCTACGTACATACACACACACACACATACCCACGTGCGCGCACACACACACACGCACACACACACACACACACACACACACACAAACACCTACGTACATACATGTGTACAACTTTGTAACTATACAATATTTGCACTGCTGTGGGATATTGCGCCGTAAAACCGTACGTGTTAGGTATTCCCTTATTTTTATACACAATATTCCATTTCCCTTTTGCAGCCGTGTTACTGTCAACACGCTATTGTTTTCAGGCACGCATCACATCGCATCATTTTATTATACGAATTTTTGTATACATGAATCATCTAAAATACATCAAGTAAATTTTAATCATAGTTACTTCCGCCTGGCATGTTTCATTCCCAGGGCTATATCAAGGGCGCTCGCACGCACACACACACACAATTTAAGTTTTACGTGTAAAGTCCTATCTAATAAATTGTTTGCCGTTACATGTAATTGCTCCGCTCTGTGTTATATTTGTACTCTTTTCAGTCAAGTATTTTGTGTGTGTGTGTGTGTGTGTGTCTTCCTTTGAAAACTTGTTTTCATCAGTTCTGTGTTAATTTGGTACAAACGCGTTTTATTTGCCAATAAGTATTTACGTTATTTAACTCCCTACATCAGTTGTACATTTGCTTTCTTATTTCTTGTCGGTGTTTCCTCGTTCTGACAGCGCTAGGAAGGACACTAGATATACCATTTTATCGCATTTTAGTTATGTTTTAGTTAGCGGCTGATTCGTGCAGACTCATTCTTAGATTTATTTTCGTAATTTCCGTGCCTGTGATCGACTTCTGAAGAGTCGAGAACTAGAAGAGATGAGCAAAGGAGAAAATATAGTAAAATGGATAAAAGGGCAAAGGATACGCTGGTTAGGTCACCTAGAGAGAATGGAGGAGGATGCCCAAAAAGATTTTCACTCAAGAACTGGAAGGGACGAGAAGAAGGGAAAGACCCAGGAAAAGATGGAAAAGGGAATTAGAAAGAGATCTTCAAGTGCTGGGAGTGAGAAGATGGAGAGAGTTGGTGGCAGATAGGGAAAAATGGAAGGACATTGTTCGACAGGTCAAAGCCCACAGTGGGCTGTAGTGCCAATGGAAGAAGAAGAAGTGACCGACTTCTCGCTGTCGTACTCCCTCCTGGAGTGTTCACCGTAATGGCACTTGTGCCTTGGATATATATATAAATTTATAGGCCTGGAACTATAATTTTCCTATTGTAACTATGTTTATTTTGTGTGTTACTACTAGTTTCATGCCCTTATTTTTTGGCGTTCCAGTCATAAATAAGTACACCT
>Ga0123354_10020448_pt1 | contig 10413 bp, 5 predicted proteins | sample TergutLab28metaG_2_FD_97872 | JGI IMG/M metagenome (GOLD analysis project Ga0123354, IMG submission 97872) | Labiotermes labralis P4 segment gut microbial communities from Petit-Saut dam, French Guiana - Lab288 P4 | ecosystem: Host-associated > Arthropoda: Insects > Digestive system > Gut ...
AATACGGAAAGTACTGCAATGTGAAGCTTGAAGCCTGAGCGGTGGGGATCACCGCTGGTTCAAGAGAAGTACCAGGAAGAAATGCCTGTGACAGGAGACATGCATATTGTATAATAATAATACCCACCGATTAACACCGGAGTGTCAAGGTGGTAGCCCATCACCATTTGATACTTACGATACACGTTTAGAGTTATTTTGTCTTAAAGAACCATTTATTCTTGCTCTTACCTAAATATCTTCTTAAATACCTTCATTCTTCATTTTCTTGCTGCTGCTGCTGCTGCTATATCAAGTTACCGTGTCAGTATTTTCAATTGTTCATGCAATTTTTCCAGTCATTTGTCATCCATATTTTAGTAATTTTATGGTTTCTTACCCGCAAGCTACGTGTGAACTATCCTAACGATACTACTCTATATTATTCGGCAATACCAACTGTTGTTCGTAGCCTTTATGAGTTTGATTAACACACAGTTAATTAGTCTTGTACCTTGTATTATTTTCAATCCATACTTTCGTGTTTGCAATATTGCACTCAGTGTTCTTTGTCTGTTTATTGCAATCACCTATTAATTTTCACATTTCTTTCGTTTTTTTCTTATTCTAGCTGCTAACTCTAAGGTTGATATTTACGAGGTTGTGCTGATAAGTCCTTAGTCCGACCTACTTCCCGATGTCGTAGGGCGGAATCGATAGTTTCGTTGGAAAGAGGGGTCTTTTCTTGCGCCTAATTGCATTGCAAGTCCTTTCTTGTTACAGAGGCTGAAAGGAAGCATGTCAGGCGACATGCGCGATTTCGACAACATCGAGACGCGAGCTGTCATTAAGTTTATTATTTCCTTGCAAGGAAAAGCGCCGAAGGAAATTCACGCCATTCTGAGAGAAACAATAGGGGAACATGCACCAACGTATGCCACAGTCAAAAACTGGGTGGCCCAGTTTAAAGGTAGTGATTTTTCCACCTCTGATGCGCCTCGTCCTGGACGACATAAACCAGTGACCACCCTGGAGATGGAGATTGTTGATCACATTCACGGGCTAATATTGAAAGACCGCCGGATTTCTGCTAAATCAATAGCTAAGCAAATGGGCATCTCACGTGAGCGAGTTGGAGCCATCATTCATGAAGATTTGGACAAGCGGAAGCTCTCCACGAAGTGGGTCCCGAAATGCCTGAACGCGGATCAAAAACGTCAACTGTGCCAGTCGTCTGAGCAACTTTTGGAATTTTTTCGGCGCGATCGAAATGATTTCCTGTCGCGATTGGTGACCATGGACGAAACCTGGTTATATCACTATGACCCGGAGACAAAACAACAATCAATGGAGTGGCAGCATAGCGGCTCACTCCGCCCCAAATAATTTCGAGTACAAAAATAAGCTGGAAAATTTCCCGCCTCGACTTTTTGGGATCAAGACGGCATCCTCCACATTGATTATCTTCCAAAGAGCCAAACTATCAACGCGGAGTATTACTCATATCAGATGGTGCAATTGAAGGACATTTTGAAGAAAAACGCCACGGAAAGCTCACCAAGAGATCTTGTTCTTGCAAGACAATGCCCCGCCTCACCCATCACTTGCAACCGAGAAGATAGTGGCCTACCTGGGCTTCCAGTGTCTTGATAACCCAATCTATTCTCCGGTTCTGGCCCCGTCGGACTACTACCTGTTCCCTGGACGGAAAACACAATTGAGAGGTCGCCATTTTTCGTCCGACGCGGAGGTCATTGCTGCCGTGGAGTCCTGGTTGGACGGACAAAGTCTTAATTTTTTTGAGTGGCTTGCAAAAGTTAGAGCAACGGGCTAAAAAGTGTATTGAGCTTCGTGGGGAGTATGTTGAATAAATCCCGAGTTTGTTCGCTGTAGCTTGTTTCCTTCCTGGTCGGGCTAAGGACTTATCAGCACCCCGTACACTTCGTGATTGTCGTATCACTGGTACGTGTTCAGTGTCTGGTGCTACGTAGCTGTGTGGTGTTTGCATAGTAGTACCAGTTAGGCCAACAGGATAACCAACAAGTTATAACAGCCTTACACGATGGCCAAAATTATGCACAGAGCCTGGATCTATGAGACTGTAGCGGTGTCCGCTAAACAGCACCCGACAATGGGCATGCTAACACAAACATAATTACCAACAATAAATCAAAGAAACCTTAAACAAAGGGCCTACAATAGAAAAGACCCAGACACACACACACAAGTAGTATGTGACTGCAACAGGGAGATGAACAGTTTGAATACAATAGGGCAAAACCCGAGTTTCGGGAGAGCAAATAGTGCAAACCTACTATAAGGATCAGCGTGTGCTTTAAAGTCAGCTGCAATGCAATAACGTGCAAAACCAAAAAAAAAAAAATTTTTTTGCACTCATGCAGGGTAAATACAACGTCTTGTATTGCCATATAATGCAGCATAGTACAACTAACAATACATTTAGACAGATGGCAACGAGGATACTGATGAAGTTAGCATCGAAAGGTCCTATGTCAAATGCAGTTAAGACGTAAATATGTGTAAGAGTGTTTGGAAAGAAAACAAAATTAAACTTATCACACCGTATGCACAGCATAAAGTTTACGTTTTTTGATAGTAAAAAGAAAAATGAGAATCTCCCTGTCAGTGACGGTGTCGTTAAGCAAACAATACGGGGGATCCAATAAGAATGTTGCTGCTGTTCATAAACAGAATTCAAAGATTTCAAGGCTTCGATAAATTATTACTTTCGGATTAATTTCGCATTTGCCCCAATGGAATATTCTGTGTTCGCATTACAGGAATTCACTTCTAGAATACCGTTGCCAGTAACTTCAGCTTAGATTTGGTTTTTAAACACCAAGGAAACATTAACTTCAAAATTTTAACGTGGAGTCATACGGTGCAATTCTCACAGGCACTCACAGAAATATATAGACCTATGACTTATACACCTAACTAGATTTACGTGGTTTGAATGAGAGTGAGACAAATACTCTCTTAAGTAGTGCAGTTTTCAAGGTGCTAAATAATTTCTCTGAGTGGTGGGTGCCTACTACTTCATATGCACATAATTTTTCTATGAACACTAAACAAATGTGATGAATATTTGAGGTGCCAATGAGCAGATAAACTTATGTAACCTCATTTACTTTATGGACTTCTCCCATCGCCTAATATAATGAAATTAATACAGTTATTACATTATTGTTCGGGGACAGCATGGTCCCTTGGCTCTGGCTGTTGTTAAAGAAGAATATATAATTACGTAATAACATTATTTGTTAGAAGAAAGCCAGAAGATGAGGCCAACTCTGTCCCGGAAACGTAGTGCTGTATTAATTACATTAATTAAAAAATATATATACCATAGAAATCGTCCTTACATTTAAAGATTTTAGTCATGATACACCGTCGTCACAACCTTGTAGAATTGATAACCCTATTCTTTATTTTAAAATTTATCAAGACAAACAATATAAGTATAACTTAATTTTGCGGCACGTTTATGCAACCATCGTTGCTGTGAAAATCATTAACTATTATATATTAGAAGCGTGTTTGTGTTTTGCTTATACACCATGTGACATCTGTGGCCTGTCCGGCTGTACAATATTTTTCCACATTATCTCATAAACGACACTGTTTTCAGGAACTTTTGCTGAACATAATAAGTGTGTTTTGATTTTCTCTACAACGTTTGCTTGAAACATTTTTCATTCTAAGAACTTCGAGATATGATCATAAAGGTGTATTTTTCGTCATGGAGAGTACCTGTTACTCTTGTCGGATTTTAATGAAACTTGAATTTTCTGGACAGATTTTAGAATAATATTCAAATATAAAATTTCATGAAAATACGTCCAGGGGAGACCGATTTGTTCAATGTGAACCTACAGACAGACAGACATGACGAAGTTGACAGTCGTTTTGGCAATTCTGTGAACGCGCCTAAAATCACGCTTATCTACAAACCGAAATATTGTCTTGAATCCTTCTCAAATATCACCAAATTGCGAATTTCTTTTTTTTTTTTAATTTGGGATTCTTAGTAGTTCAACTATCGGAGATCGTCTTCTGGGATATGATGCCGTAAGTGTAGATGTATTAATACATACGTATAGGTAGAATCTGTTTCCTCCCCCTCAATATTAAACACAGCTATATGTGGGTGTGTGTATAGCCCATGGAATCTTTCATTATCTCCCTTAATTCGGCATACTTTAGTAAATGACTGTCTTTTCATATCCCAGTAGAAAGAGCTCCCACAACTCAGACAGAAAATTAAATAAGTTTCACTTCGAGAAACTCCAAACCGTCATATATATATATATATACACACACACACAAACACACACACACACACACATACGTGCGTGATTGCGAGATTCCGCCGCGGTGTAAAGGATGTCTTCGCTTTACAGCGATATTACACGGGATTGCTTGGTAGTTACCGATGTTTCGGAACAACATATTGACCCCATCTTCAAGAGTCCAGAAGAATGACCCTTGAAGATAACGCCGATACGGTCCCGAAAAGTCGGTAAGTAACTACCAATCAGCGCTGCTCAATACGCCGAGAACGACGAAGATATCACACACATACGTGTTTCAGTTTTATGAAAAATTTGATATCACTCTTCCATATGGAATTTATATAAATTCTTACGAACTAGTACCTAGAGCCACAATGGATGTAGACCTATATCACGTTTGGAAATTAACAGAGAAAGAACATGGCAAATGTGAGATATGAATTTGTCACAGCTTAGTATTAAATCTCTTGGTTTAGTATTAAGTCTCTTGGGTTGTAAGGCCATGTGGTTTGTTAAATAAGCGTAAAGTTTCACCAGAATCTGTTACTTCCACCTTTAAGGACAGGATATTCTTGGAAATGGAAGCAATAAATTCCTCCAATTTACTGTTCCCTATTTAGTAAACCACATTTCGTGTCAGTGAAGACTGAAAACTTGACAAAGGGAATACACAACACCAAATTACGATTACACTCATTAGAATAACAATGACATGTGTGCTTCTACAACGAAGCTGACGGTACATCAGTAAGGTCACCGACGACATTCCCAAGAACACCTCAGTGTGTGCATATAGCGAGCTGTTCCTTAATTATTAATCTTGAGCTAATATTGCTAGGCTGATGAAATGAAGAAGGCTCCGGTGGAAAGGATGTGTTCCACGTCAGGGGATGTGACATACGCATACAGAATTTTGGTCTGAAAACCTCAAAGGAAAATATAACTGGGAGGAGACAGTTGTAGGTGTGTAGAATGTATTATAATGAATCTTGTTAATGAAAGAGTGTATTAAGTGGCGGAGTAAACCCCATGGGCTCAGAACGGACTTAAGAGACAAGCTCTTTAATCAATACAGAATTAAATTTATGTTTTCATTAAATCGGGGAATTTTTTGACCATATGAAGAAATATGAAGTTTTAAATTATGCTATCTACTTCCTAGGTACGAGCCTGAACATAAAACACTTCACGATAACCGTAAAACACATGTCTGTACTGCAGCTGGGATAATGTAGTTGGTAAGGCGACCGCGTAACGGGCCACACTACAGCAGAATCGTCCTTCGATTTCAGGCAATGACAAGAAACGTTTCTCTTTTCCAAAACGTGAAGATCTGTTTTTAGATCCGTCCAGTTTTACACTTAATAGGTAACGATTGATCTTTCCTCAGGCTAATGTGGCTGGAGCGTGAACTTGCACGCACAGCTCTGTCTAGTACTGGAGTTAAGAACGAGTTGGAATATACTTTTACTCCCACAGCTGCCTTCATGGCGGGAACAGGGACAAATTTACGTAATAATGTAAACATATAATTATTATCCTTCTTCGCAAGCCAAAACAGGTCTATCACGGCCTAACTAGCGACGGATCATGATGATGATAATGATGAAGATTATAATGATTCTTTACTTTGCATTTTTGCATAAACGTCACTAACTTCAAAACTGCCAGTACAACCTTTGTGCTGAAGACTAAATGCTTTAGAACCTTTGCATTTTTAGTCACTTACTCTCACAGACAGTACTGAACGCATAAAGACACAAAATGCGAAGGAGTTATTAGCATTGTTTCTTCGTATTCGGTACGTCCCGATATCGAACGTTAACAATCAGACCAGTGAAACAGACAAGTCTCTTTGCCTTAGCTTCAGGAAACCCAAGCAAATCCCGTAACAGTATATAAACGTAAGGCCACAACCACTCCATGCCACAATATTTCTGCTTAATCATCCACATCTTATTATCACCATAATCTTATGCACTATGAAGCGTCGCTGAACCAAAATAAAGGTAACAAAAAAAAACTTAAACAGAACAGCATTCCAGGTGGAATATAAAATATTTTTATGCGCTACGCCATCAGGCTAAAACGCGAGGTTATATCCAAAGGGTGTAACGACAAGAGGTCAACGTAAGTGCCTTTTCTGCATGAAAGTGAATCACCGGGATTCCTGCGAAAATTTTGTACCTACACGGAACCACATCACAGTAGACTGTATTCTTTTTATTCACAGATCCGCGAACCCTAAATGTAACACATTTAATGTGCGTTTAGTAAAGACAATTAAGTTTAAAAATATAACTTATATCAGGTGTTTAAAAAGTGGGTTCCTGTAGAACGTTTCGAGCCTAGTCGGCAATACCTGTTCTGTGACTCAGATTATGATATCAGGGGAACAGCAGACAATGGCTACTATGCCGCAAGACGAATCTCCTCGGAAGCCGCAGCGTGTTCCTCAAACAATTCGACCCTCGTCCCCCAACCCCCTCCCCGTTTACCATTCGCGATTACTGAGATATCTATTGGAATGCATGGCATGTTTCCGGTTGGAATGTGTTCCAGAGCGGCAGACAACGTAGACCTAATATTGACACGATTGCAGTTCGCTGTTACGTAATTCAATGTTTACGGTTCTACCTATAGACTGTTAGGTTTACGTCGATGTAGAGTTGATGGAGAATTTACAGTGTGATGGCTTACGCATTAAATTATATAATTAAAATTAATACGTCTTAATACCCCAAGTCCTCTCACTTTACATATATCATTTGCCGTGAAGCTAATGGCTTGAATACTTTATTACATTCCATATCTGCTAACAGGAATGAGAAATTATGTATGCGACGGCTGCATGTGAGTTACTCAAACAGATAACTAACGAATATTATTTCTGAGACATGACGCCATGCTGGTTACTGGATAATCACCAAAACTCCTTTCTCTCCACCAAAATTTAGGGCGTCTCACTCGAAAAGAGGGTAATCTTCGAGAACTTACATGTTTAGAAGTTTCTCATGTAACAGCCAAAGTCATATGTAAGAAAAGCGCAATGTCTTCTCTGATATATGAGTCAATTTCGTTGCGTACACACTTAATGTCTATACTATAAACTAGTAGGTTTGAATTAGGATAGACTGAATGTAAATTAATAGGCCTTAACGCCAAAGCAATATGCTCAATTTTGAAGTTTATTTCAATCAATGTCCCATATTGCCTAAAAATTTCAATTACAGTGGTTAATACGCAGTCACGTAAACTTTATTTTAAAATTAGAAAATTCTGAATTACTTCACAAAGATTAATTATGCACTTCGTACGTTCTGCATAATACATAGCGATTTTATAATATTAAACAGTTGTTCTTCATAATTGAGAAGCTTAGTTTTTACTCTGATAATAGGAGCTTGCTTCCATACAAAATTATGTAGTAGGCCTATGCTTTGGAGGCACGTGTAAGCCATGTAAAGTTGTAGTCAAAAAAGAAGAAAGAAATCGCTTGAATTTCCCCTGGCCTGAATTGAAGGTTAATATTAATATGCTTTTTTTACATTCTCCATTCCATGCATTTTAATACTTTTGTAACAATGTAATCCAAGAAATGTACAATAATTACAATAATCTTTTAATATACATGTTTATTCTGGCCTCACTGACCCATCATAAGGGACAGGAAGACTTTGGTTCTTGACAGGAGCCAGTGGCAGATTCCTTCGAACAGGGCACTGAGTATTTGTTTTGAATACAAGAGAGGAAATTTCTAGATAGTCTGATAAATCAAGCTTCCCAAGAATTATTCTGCTGCATACAGTCAATAATTTGTTTAGGTATTTTAGTTTTAGGGTTCTCCGGATTTGCTGTGAAAGGAAATTTCGTACAAAAATGTTTACAAATATAAATTTATCAATAATTTTCTGATATGTCCCCAAGGGACAATAAGTATTAAGATTAAGGCAATTCACAACGCATACAATCTTTAAAAACACTTTCGAAAAACACTTAAATTTTTCGAACATATTTTCTAATTTAACAGATTATGTGAAGCGAATAATTCAGAATATTTCCTAGCATTGAAATGCAGTTTACTCTTGTAATATCTGAAGCACAATGCAATTACACAAGTGACATATGGGATTTCCTTGCAATAGTACAAAGAAAACTGTGTTCTGCTGGCATTCGACACCGTATCGTTTTCTAGATTCTCGGAGGATTCTTCAGGTATATGAGGATACAAGGGCACTTTTCTACACTACAGTAAAAGCAGCAAGCACATTTCTTTGGAATCGTTAGTACATATCTATCAAATAACAAATCATCACACAGCAAAAGACGGTAATCTTTACGTTGTCATGTTAGATAAGGCATTTGAGATACTGTTGTTTCATGAGAACGGCCAATTAATACTTAAACTGAAGCATATAATAAAATATAATAGAGTATATATTTTATGGTTCTTGTGAAAACGAATCATAAAGTTTGAGATACCGATATCCGGTTTTCAGAAAATGTAAATTCTGTAATATTTTCCTCTACTATTTTTTACAAAACATTCCTAAGTGGCATTATTACAACGCGAAATATGTAACTATGTTACAAAACAAAGAAACCAATTTTATCAGAAACGGTATGCTCTGGACTGGGTACCTACTCTTTTTTTATCATTATAGTGATCCTGTATTTCACATGTTGCTCACCATAATGCGAAAAACGACTTTTGATATGAACGATTTTACAGCCTTAGTGTTGGCACAGAAGAATTTATTGATACATGAGGCAGTATCGTGAAGCCATACAGTTAGGAAACACTTTCATTATATGAAATGCTGGAATATATTCGTAGTCGTCTAGTTTAAATGGAGAACTTGCAGTTACGGAAGACTGTGAACTTCGGTTTGAAGTACTATAAGAAGAGAAAAAGAAAAAGTGTCAATTTCATGAAAATGTAAATGGCTGTTATTATCTAACTGTAACAAAACATGTGTTATATTTATAATAATCTGCACTCGTTTATACATAGGTCTACTTTCGTAACAAAATGAACTAAAGTGGACTACTGCCACTACATTAATTAGCTGATAGCCAGAGTTGTTTGAGCACTAAAGCAACGACAAACACTGACGGGCAAGGAGTCTTTTTAAAGGAGAACTCAGCCTTTGATATCTGACACACCTAGAGAATTGTTTCCTCTTTACGTTTTGAGAATTATACTCTCTGGCCTCTCCGAGCTCAGAACTAATTATGGAAGAATAAATGATATACATTCGGAGAAACCTTTGAACAGACGATCATTTCATAGCAAAATTTCAAACTACGTACGAAACCATAACACAAAAAAGCGCACATATATCGTAACCTCATAGGGCTGAATTTTAACCAAGATTCCGTCTTTAACCGTACTTGTCAGCATATATTTTAGTTTCGAAAGGTTAACTGTGATCCTGTTTATCCAAAAACCTGGCAAATTCGACACTTCCTTTACTTTCAGTGCAATGTTGGAATTCCTGATCTATATATATTGAAAACCTTGTATATTTTGTTAATTTTTTTACAACACTTAAACGGAATTTATGCTCTAATTGAAGATCGGTCGCACTCCACTAAAACATTTTAAAAATAGGCACACATATAAACAATAGGTGTGGGTATCAGTCAATAAAACAACAATATCTAAAAAAGATGTTTAATAAAGGATGAAATAAACTACATGTTTCGGCCTAATGTGGCCATCATCAGGTTTTCATCCGAAAGCATGGTGGTAGTGCTTTACAGGATTGGTATGGATATGTCACGATGGTGAGATCTCAGCATCTGTGATGTTTGTTATATGTTATTTTTAAGGGACACAGGGGGGGGGGTATCAGTGATGTGCGCTATCCTGGGGTGTGCAGCTCAAATATGTCTGCTCGCTGCTGTCCTGTGTGGGTCTCCAGCTACTGTTTGTCCATGTCCGATATCTACTGCTGGTGGACTTTTGTTATGGATTGTGTGTGCTCTCTAACCTTTGTATCTGTGGTGATCTCTGTGTCCTGTCCGTTTTGTGTGTGCGTGTACTTGTCTTCCATCTAGGGGGTGTCGTATTTGGCGGTTCGGTGACCGGGTCCCAGACCTGTTTGGTGATTGT
>Ga0123354_10020455_pt1 | contig 10411 bp, 5 predicted proteins | sample TergutLab28metaG_2_FD_97872 | JGI IMG/M metagenome (GOLD analysis project Ga0123354, IMG submission 97872) | Labiotermes labralis P4 segment gut microbial communities from Petit-Saut dam, French Guiana - Lab288 P4 | ecosystem: Host-associated > Arthropoda: Insects > Digestive system > Gut ...
AGGATAGAGACAGGTGGCGGAAGCTTGTGAGTGCGGTAATGAACCTTCGGGTTCCGTGAAATGCGGGGAATTTCTTGACTAGCTGCAAACCAGTTAGCTTCTCAAGAAGGACTCTGCACCGTGCAGTAAGTAAGTATGTAGCCACCCACCTCTTTTACAGCATACTTTAACATCTTACTCCAATTATCTGACTTGAAATGAACTGTCAGCACAACAATAATAAAATCTGATGAATAAATTAATGTATATAATTTTGTACCTTCCTTTATTCACACAGCCACACCACATACAATAACATCTGCTGTACTTGGAGTCATGTTGAACTTTGTGTGTGATTATAAAGCAACCACCTAGTTTTGATACGAATTAGGAGAAGATTCTAGCCTTATACAATATTTGGGTAAAAATAATAAAAGTTCCATAAACTATCAATTTTTTATGCTTACTAATATATACGTTGATGTGTTTCATGCAGATGAAGGCTTTGTTCCTATTTCATTCACAAAGAGAAATATGCTGAACTGAAAAACTTCTGAATCACATTACACACTCCACAGACACACAACAATTAGGTTGTACAAAATTCACACAACAGAAGCACAACAAATTTTCTGTCACAGTAAGAAGCCTATTTGGTAAGTACTCATGTATGGGTAGCATTAAGATCTGGCAATTGCCCAGCCATCTGTTTTGCAAGAAACTATGGATTAATACAAAAACTAAATGTGAAACTGATGTTTCTGATATCTCTAAGCCAGAGGTTCTCAACCAGGGATTGGTGAGATACAATTCATACACTGTAAAACAGGTCAATAGGTTTTAAAATGCATAACTAATATTATTTCATGCACTTGCTAAGCATGGAATAAACAAGCTTTTTATGATGAAAAACCCACTGCATTTTGTCTCCATAACGCAAAATAACACAACAGACTTTCATACAAAAAATTAATTGCCACTGAGACGAAGGGATATTTCAACTGAGATTGATTCAGAAATACTGTGAAAGCATTCAAAGTACACACTGAATTCATCAACTGCAAAGTGACAACAATACATTCATTAAACATAACAAAGAACTATCTTACATCCTCTTCAACATCTGAATTTGTCTCTATACAAATGAAGGAAATAAGTATACTATATCTAAGATGTGAGGTTCATACAGCTGTGACTATGAAGACTACTGTCTTCCAAGATGTACCACTATGTAGTCTGATGTCAGTGTAGCATCATATTAGCAGATCATGCTAACTTCATGACAATGGAAACAGCCAAGATACTGTGCGATGAGCGTACACATGTAACAGGCTACACAACATTGCATCCCACAACAGATATCTTCAGCTATAATATAAATGGCATTCTTCTAAACGTCCGGCTTTACAATGTGTTACACAATTGCCAAGAGTGAATATGTCACACATAAATAACAAATTACAAAATGTTCATATGCAAAAAGTCATCCACCTATATACCGATTCTGTCATTTACTTTACAACAACGCCAGGATCTCAGATTATAAAGCATCAATGGTAGAATGATAGGTGAATGAAATTAATAAAATCTGAACAGAAGCAATCATGGCCTAATTGGTGTTGTATCCAAGCATTTGCCTTGAAGAAATATGGAAAACCACGAAAACATGTCACCATATCCCATATCATTACAGAGATCAGAACTGGGCATCTCTCAAATAAGAGTCTACAACTTTACTTGGACCTGCTTGGTTATTTTACTTGTATATACATAGGTGTTTATTAGATAGACCGTCTGTTTTTCCAAGCCTTTGTCTAGGTTTTTTAGCATGTGTGTTTTTTTTTCCGGGTGATGGGGTGCTGGCCCATCGACCCAACCTGGAGGACCAGTGTATCTCTCTTTGTCTGGGTGCTCTCCTTTGACCTGTCTGCCAAGGGTGGCCCTACCAGTAGCTACGCTACCACCAGCATAGCTCTGTAGAGCTATGCTGGATACTGTGGCGTAAAGACATAAGAAAGGAGAGAAAATTGAACATTTATAATGCAATGATTAAAAGCAGTTTACTGTATGGTTCCAAAACATGGAGACTCACAGAAAATTACAAAAGATGGGTCGAAGCTACAGAGATGGATGCCCTGAGGAGATCCTCTAGAATATCAAGAAAAGAAAGAATTAGAAATGTAACTTTAAGACAACAAATTGGATTAGAGAAACCAATTAAAAAAGAAATTGAGCAGAACCAGTTTACATGGTACGGCCATGTTCAAAGAATGGCAGAAGGAAGATTACCAAAAATTGCATTGAAGTGGATGCCAAAACAAAAGAGAGTACCAGGAAGACCGAAGAAAAATTGGATGGAAGGTATAAGGAAGGCCATGAACGAAAGAAACCTAAATGAAGGCGGGTGGGAAGACAGGAAGCAATGGAGTCTTGGTGTCGGGCAACGTAGAACGACGTTTTGAAACCAATACATACATATACATAGGCGTTTTCAAATCCAAATATTAAAACACCAAAGACACAAATCCTTGTTTCTCACAGTGCACATCTTTTTAACAGAAATCTGTGGTAACTCACATACAACAGTGAAGAAATTAGATGTACTTGCCTTAAATACAGCTTTCTTGGGTACTTCTGTATCTCTAGGTACAAGAATCAGGATTAACGTTACCAATGTGGCAACCGCAACTACTACCGTGCCAAAATTTTTATGGGTGCGATGGGAGATAATGCAAGAAACAACAGCAAATATCCAAATAGCTATAACAACGAACAGGCCAATTCCCACACCCAGTACACGAACAGTCATGACCTGAAACCACACACAGAAATTAATTAATACGTTCGGTCGTCCCACAAACGTGCACACAGACCACGCAGCAGTTTTGTGGCGGAATGTGCACTGTACCATGTCATAGGAAAAACATTAATAGTTACAACATCCGTCAGCATGCCGTAATTCCAAAGTGTAACCACGGATACCACAACGCTGACTATTGCCGTATTCTTTGCGCACAATCACTGTACATTAGTTCGTTGCCGTGGCTATAGTTACTAAATCGACCACACACCTGTAACCGCGCTGGGGAGTAGAAATTGCATGGTTCGCAGTAGTAGAAATGGTACAAGATATTTTGGATTTGTTTCAGTATTAGATGTTTGTAAATATTTACGAAAGTATTATGTGTTGCCAAAAAAGACGAAGGCGCAGAATAAAAAGAATTTTGTATAGTATATATGCCTGTGGAAAACGAGTGGCATAGTTTGTGAGGTTATAGTATGAGGTGATGCAAATATGGTCATTTGTACATCATGGTTGTGGTTCTCTTTCCAGTTTAGACTTCAAATACCACACATACCGGGGGAGTTGGCTGTTCGGGTTCATCATATTACAAGAATATATTTTTTGCGGAATCCACCAGTTTCGCTGGTTCAATATGGACATGATGCAGTGAGTCCTTTGTACAGGATTAGAAATAATATGCAAGTTTGATGGCAGGGAACGGAAGGCCTTCCCAAAATAAGGAACCCTAGGATTTGTTCGATGAATGTCAAGTCGTCCGGATTGTTTATACTGGACAAACTAGTGACAGTCTTATAGTCATTAATCTAAGGCCTTTGATATGTAATTTTTCTTACATTACATGTTGTTGCTGCATATTGTATGTGTATAAAAATAGAATGTTGCCAGTCAAGGTACAGTAAAACCAGAAGTTTACCCAGCCATGTTGTGAAATATACCTCTTTGTGGATGTAAAGTAACTGACTGGTGTTAAGTGAAGAAATGTGAATATTTAGTGTGTTGTAACTTAACTGTACACTTTCCTGCAGGGCATTACCCTTCCATACATGTCTGAATTAATAGTGATATAACAGATGAAATACTTACAGTGTACCTTTGGTCACCTTATTCAGGCCTGAGAATTCTGTTCTTCTGGGTTATTAAACTGTATAAATGGGTAATTTGGTCATGACCCCTAACACATAGGAATCCTTGCATATACTACTGTAAAATCCTCAGAGCTTTAATGATTTAGGGTTGTTTACAATATTGTGGTCATAGTCACTTTATTAGTTAAATTGCTACTTTATCATGTAGTGAGGTTGTAATGGTCTCCATTTTGTCTTGGAATTTATCTTTTTTTCAAATTGCAATGTTTACTGCTCACAGTTGTCTCCATGTACACTCACTGTGTATTGACAATTGATTCTGTAGAAGAACTCATGATCTCTCTACTATGCATGCAACTCCTAACAAAATATTTTATTTCCCATTGTTTCAAGCTGCTTGTACTTCTCTCCCACTTTCGTATGAATGAGTTCCAAGCAACTTGAGCACAAATTTCAGAAAGAAGGGCTTGGTGTTCCTGTTGCATGAACAATTTCACTTGTAATGCACTTTTCTTAGAATTTTTAATTCAAATATAGTAATATAATTTGCCATTCTTCACTCTTAATCACTTGTCCATTTTTATGCTTAATAGAACCTGTATTTAAGGCTGTGGGGCTCCTCCCTCCATGCAGAATTCTACTTATGTGCTAATGACAAATACTGATAATGGTTTAAATGGCTGTGTTTCGGAAGGATTTTAATTGACTCTGTAGAATGAAAATACAATTCTGACCTAAGATTATTATCATTGCCCATCTCACTCTGAAGAGTGATTAGGCCACAGGCTGGAAAACGGGAATTATGGTCGATTTATGATAGGGACAAGAGAGTTATCTCTTCTCCATAGCGTCCAAGCTAGCTCTTGGTCATACGCAGCCCTCTACTCATTGGGTACAGGGGCTCTTTCCCAGGGAGTAAAGTGGCCAGGGCCTGAAGGTGATGACTTGCGTTCTGGGGTTAAAAGTGAGTGGGTCTGTGTCTTCACTGTCACATATGCTTTTGTGGTGTGCATTAGGACAACTTTACCTTTATCTAATAAATTATTATCTGCCTTCTTCATTGTTAGAACCCTCACATCTGAGGTAGCATCATTAAACAAAAGGAGGCACATTAAATATTTCTGAAGACTGTTATAATTATTGCCTTCTTTGATGCACTCAGTAATTTTCTTTTCTAGATCCGACCATTCTCCGATCCAGCTCGTCGTCCGAACTTCTTTTCCCAGTTTGTGGAGAATATTAAGCAGGAAATGGCGAAGAATAAGGAAATGAAAGAGAGTCTTAAAAAGTTCAGAGAAGAAGCAGAAAAATTAGAGCAGTCAGAAGCACTACAAAAAGCCAGGTTGTTCGGTGTATAAAAATTTGCTGTAAAGAATTATTATGGCAGGGACATGACCTTTTGTAGTTTGATTGATAAATACCATAACTTCATAGAAACCAGATGCATCTCTCTTCATGGTAGAAGAGTTTGTGAGTCCATTCTGCCCTGAAAATGGGACATAAAGTCCCTCAAAAACATGGTGCTTGTATGCCAAACTACACAGCATCGCATATCTGAAAAGCACAGTATTTATAGCTGTGAGGACTTCAAATCTTGCAATACTTACTATTGAATATGCTGTCGTTACCTTTAAATATAAGGTCATGGAAATAAGAATATAATTGTTTAATTTGGGAGAAGTATGTCGGTGGTGAAATAATTTATTGTCTTTCTAATATACATGATAAAGTGCATGGTGCAGAAGCATTTTACTTCGTAAGTTTGTATAGGTGGCCAGGAAAATGCTGTTGTTATTTAACTCCCAAGATTTATTGTGCTCATTTTTTACAAAAGCTCACCACTGAACCCTACCATGAGCTACTTTGAATTATTCTCTTTCTGTAGGATCTACTGTAGTATTTTTCTCTCATGTGTTTGTAGGTCTGTTCCTTCAGACACACTTAAACATGTTCTGTAAATCCTATTTTGCATGTTTAAATTATAAACAAAATGATAGTATAAATTTTTTGTTTGTTAGTTTGTACAGATAGACAGTAAACCAGGGATGGGTAACAGAATTGTGTAATTGCTGTGGCATGCATACAGTGGAATTAAAAATTATGGTTAAAGGGACAAGTGCTTCACTTAGTCCGGTATGTAAAACACATGATTCTGATTAACCTTCATTTTAAATTCTCCACTAGTACAGGTGTGACAGCTGATTGAGCTGAGGGTTCAAGGTGATAAGTGTGAAAAAAATTTGGCCGGTGTATTCACACTCTACCACTTCTGTCACGCCCGTCTTTATGGCTTCCAGATTTGCACTTTATATGACTGCCACCTTGGATGATAGGTGTATTTTAAATGAGACTTCGCACAACATATGCAACACATGCTCGAAGTTCATATTAGCATGTAATACTGTAAAACACAGTGGGATGAAATTTTCTCTGTAGGTGTATAGTTCAACAAACCATACTGGAGTTCTGTTGCTATAATATGGAGAAAACGTATGGTGTGTGTGTAATAACAGTGAAGGGTGAAGCTTTCAAGGCAAAATTTGATGGAAAAATACACTAGAAGAACATGACGGGCATCCTTTAAATGAAATGTATATGTGATAAAGACTTTCTTCTGTTTGCCGCTGCTGCTGCTGCTGCCTCTTCTTCTTCTTCTTCCTCCTCCTCCTCTTCTTCTTCTTCTTCTTGATATGTAATATTTTTTTTGGGTAGGCCTGTATGTGGAGATGTGTTCACAGGTGTTTTTCATGTAAAATGTTTTATCTGACCCATTTAACTGGAACATATTGATCTGCAATTTCTCATAAAATTCCCCACTGTTACATCTTTGAAGATTCATTCTGCAAGTCTCACAGTATGTGTGTCCATGTGGTTGGACAAACCAAGTGGTGAGTAGGCACTCCACAGGGATGCTGATGCACCTAAAATACAGCTTGCACTTGCTGTTACAGTGGTGCAATACACAACTAAGTAAGGTGTCTCAGTTGCTCAAAGTGTAAATGTTTGACTTTCCTGATGCAGAATTCATGTATATTTAATAACACTGTGTCACTTACAGGCAGAAATTTCAGTCAGTTGAATCAGAGGCTTCAAAAGGAACTGAAGTATTTAGGGATAAATTTGGATCTATCAAAGGAAAGGTACAAGAAGCCCTGGAGGAAGCAAGTAAATCCGACATTGCCAAGAAAGCTGGTTAGTGCAATCAGTGATCTTGAACTGTGTGGTACATAAGTAACTGTTTGGTCTTACAGAAACATTAACCATGCTAGCCAAGATAAGGACAGGCCACATGCCACATTCTTAATTGTTGCCAAAAGTTGGGTACATTTTATAAAATGAATCTGTTTAGTGCCTGTATATTGATGATACAAATTTTAAGAGGAATTTCTTCCAACTACAGGCACAGGGAATCTTGATTTCAAACTTTTGCCATGTTGTGAATGTTGGATTCTTTCTTTTGGGTGTTTCCCTGGTGTCTAAATTTTATGTGCCGACGTTTTGGAACACCTTGTATTCCATAATCAAAGGTCATGTGAACAAGAAGAATAACTGGGACAATATTTCTAAGGTATTTATACAGGTAAAGGTTTGGCTCAAAAGAAGTCTGGGCCAAGTGGAAGGAGGAGGGACAGGGAGGGGGCATGTCCGAGTAGAGGAACAGGCTGTGGAGGGCAACAGCCCTGTGTCAGAGTGAGGAAGAGGAGCCTTGGGATGGTAGTGATCTAACTTATATGTTTGAGGAAGCTGTCTCCTTTCTTCAAAGCCTGTACAGAAGGGGTTTTCAAGAATTGCTTAAGATCAGTCTATCTTCTCTGTTCATGTTGTGTGGGTGCATTTCCACTTCATTGGCTTCCCTGATGAGTCGGTCCGTGTATCCGGTTTTGTAGAAAGACGTTTTGTATCCTATAGTTGAATAATATGGTCCTGATTGATGCTGTGTTGCACCACTACTGATTTTTCTGTTTATGCTAGCCATATTTGTCTACTTTGTTTCTGCATTTATGTGCAGTGTTTCATTGTCTGTAATGAAGGCTAGGGGGAAGCCAAGGAGTAGGAACTGTTGAATTCTTTAAGAATCTGTTCTGGTACATTGCAGATTTAAATAATGATGTTGATGTTTTTAATCTAATCCTACAGGACAGTTGACAGAAGAACTGGGCAAGTCAGCACGTGAAGCTGCCGAGACTCTGTCAGAACAAAGTCAGAAACTTGGTAAGACCGGAGCCTTCCAAACTGTCTCTCAGACAGCTAAGATAGTGAAGAAGGAGCTGGATCAGGGTGGGATGCACGCACGTGTGTATCGTCCACCAGCTCGCCTGAGAAAGAGGGTTGAGACAGTAGAAGATGTGGATGATAAAGTCATTGAACCCAACACAGATGCAACAGGAATGGAACTACATAAGGATTCAAGGTAGTATTGACATTATCAATACATTTTTCCCAGAATTACCCGACAGTAATACCGTAATTTTTCCAGACAGATGGTGACTCTAATCTTAGACAGTGTACTGAATGGTAATGCGTGGGTACAACACCGCTGTTGCTGCGGGCAGGACAATGATTCTCAGTACCATATTACACTCCATCGTATCATAGGAAAGGGCAGCTTCACCTTCCTTAGCTTGGGGGCAGTTCGGATGAAAACCAGCTGCCTTTGCTGCTAGGGAGCATGTGTTGTGTTAGCAACTTGAAATTACTACCAGACATTGTGCATGACATATCTCCATGCAATATCATAGGTAGCATACAAGCTTATCACCCCCACTGGTACCTAGCAAAGGCAGACTAGATTGTAAACATTTTTCTGACAGCATCTTGTGATCAGTGTAATTCTCCTATAGTCCTGAAGATTCTACCAATTCTTAAGACACCAAATGAGATTATGGGTAAAGTGGATACCTTGGGTTTTCTGTGAACTATATTTTATATATTTGCCAAGTTCCATAGCTAATAAGACTGAAGTCACTCATTAAAGTCATACAATGAACAATACAAGTGTAATCATGCAGTTCAGCTTTCCAAACAGCAGAATACTACAATTTTGAATATTTACTTCATATATCATATCTATAAAATTTCAATAAATCTACATTTCAGGTAGGTTAGAACGTGACTTCTGTGCCATCATTATTACTGAGTCAAAGTGAGCTTACCTGATAATGAATTTCTGATAAGCAGCAAGAATGTGGTGCATGTACTTTCCATCATAATGGCTATGGTATTTTCTCATATTGACATTTGATGACAGCCTTCTTTAGGCTGAAACATACTGTAACTTGTCATTAAACAACTGACAATATTTATGTTGTGATTGACAGTTTCTGTATTACTTCTTTAATCTGCTAAAAGCTTCAAATGTTTGAAAGTATTGGTATGTATTTTGCACTCAGATTCAAAACTTTCCCCTTAGATTTAATTCTGTAAATGGGTAAGAGACATCTTCCATTTGGGTAAATATGATATTGGAATGGAATTCCCATTAATGTTTTCCATAATTTGTATTTAGTTTCTCAAGCCCCATTCTCTTGATTTACATGTTGAATTAAGATTTATTCAGTTGAATGTTAAACCTCACATTTCCCCAAAGAAACCCCAAATCTGTGTGCGATGTGGCGGTTTCCAAGGCAGTGTTGAAGAATAATTCAGCCTTCTGGGATATGACATTTTCTAGGTTGGTATGTAGGTACCAACATTCTGGAGCAGCATGCTGCCTTCATTTTCAGGGTCTGACACTCTTTTGTGAGTACGCTTAAGATGAAGATGGCCAGCTTCTCTGAAACGTTGGTACTTACCAATCTATACCATATTCTGGAAGACCTGAATGTTCATTGTGTGTATGTGTTTTTATTTATTTACTCATAGATTAACCCCTCTGTACTTTTAAACTGCAACCATGCTGTATGGAAATTGTACTGAATGTCAGTAGATACCAAATCAAACAGTGCATAAAATTAACCTCACGGATTTTAATGAAGTATGGCTAATATGTTGTGCTTATAAGGGTCAATGAAAAATGTCACATCTGAGCTGTCTTGAAGAAGTGGTATATGAAGAATGATAACTGGGACTCCTAAAATCCAACCCAGATATCTCCACTTTGAGTGACATCTTAGTACAGCACAAAATATGTTTCACATCCTTGCTGTGTTGGTAAGAAACTACTCTTTTGTTCGTAGGTTGCTGCATACTCCATTCAGTTACAAAGCAAAATAATTTTGAAATTCCCAAATTTGTATTCCAGCTTCTAAGTAATGGAGATTGCGTGTTTGAAAACCATCATGTCTGAAAACTGTTAGATATGAAACAGTTCTTCACAAATGTGGATTGTTTGATTTATACTGAGCCAACATTCTGAAGTGGGTCTTTGTTTGTTTGTTTGTTTTTTTAATTCCATATTCCTGCCATGCAATATAAAATATATGTGTGTGTGTGTATATATTTTTTTTTGGGGGGGGGGGGGGGGGGGGGGGGGGACAAAAAACGGATTGAAAAATTTTTTTTGAATTACATCTTAACCCATTTTTTTTATAGGGGAAAAAAA
>Ga0123354_10020459_pt1 | contig 10410 bp, 3 predicted proteins | sample TergutLab28metaG_2_FD_97872 | JGI IMG/M metagenome (GOLD analysis project Ga0123354, IMG submission 97872) | Labiotermes labralis P4 segment gut microbial communities from Petit-Saut dam, French Guiana - Lab288 P4 | ecosystem: Host-associated > Arthropoda: Insects > Digestive system > Gut ...
TCACAACCCAGGAAACTATAAAAAAAATCATATAAAAAAAATAAAAGAAACAGTGGAGTATGGTATTTAACATTAAAAGAAGAAGAGAGAGAAAAAAGAAAGGAAGGCGGGGGGGGGGGGGGTACAGTGATAGGCACTACAGCAAATTTCGGGACTGCCGTTTGGGGTTCGTGTATTTGAATGCCGGTCTGCTGGTTAGAAGTCAGTACGAATCTGGGAGGTCCTGCAACCGACCAACTGGATTTCGGTTTTCCGCGTGTTTATTCGCTCCTACAGCAAATGCTCCGTTGATACTCAAAATCCAAGATGCACTGCGTGCTTCTCACGTAGACCTCCTAACATTAACTTCAAAATTTTCGCCAAAATGTTGCCCTCCAAACATAAAGTGCAGACCTAATGCTCAACTTCTTTCCTCTGCTGCATACTCCCAGCAGTCCACTTCCCATCACCGTACCTTCCTCACTTCCCAGCGGATTATCTCGTCTCCAAACTACCCTTACGAAAAGGACGAGCGGGCGTGGCCTGGAAACCTTCAGAGTAGGACACAGTTGTGTTTCCCCATCGTAATAATAAAATTATAGACTAAGATTACCTTGAACTGTGTTTAAATATTCAGTTCGTACTGCGCATTGACACACACTCAGCCTCACTTATATTAACCTCTGAGCTAGCGGTACACAAGAGGAACAACTGCCGTCTGTTCTGACAGCCATAAAAAACACAAACATGCAAAATGATTCTGCTACTAAGTCCGGTAGCACACAGGTAAGAAGTTTCAAAGCCACCACCCAAGACGTGACATTGTCAGCAAAAGAGACTGATAAGGAAGAAATATGTTATCACTTATAAAAATCACGGGTGTCAACGAGAAAAACGATTTTCAGTATAAGGTACAGTCACAGGAGTAACTTGGAGGGGGGGGGGCAAGGGAGGCAAATGCCCCTCCAATATTGTTTCTTTCTTTCTAACTTCACTACTTCGCAAATTACAGTTTCTACTACTCATCGACGAATTTGCCCCCCCCCCTCCCAAACATACACAAATTAAATGTTCTTAGCCAAGTAACGCCTACAGTTACAGTGTGTTACGTGAGACAGTCGTTTAAATTCTGTTCTTCGATTTACTTCCATTTTTTTTTCTTTGGCATATAATTAATATCTTGCCCATTCTTCATCAGAACAATGTTTATAAAACTTGGAGAGAGATGTTCTGACGTTTGTGTTAAATACTATATCCTAACGATGCGCGTCTCATTTTATCACCATCGTCAGCACGTGGACTCTGAATGTAGGTTGTTCACTTCCCAGGTTAGTTCGAGCAACTGCGTTCTTTAACAGTAACAAGGATATGAAAATCACATCACACATGGAAAATTCTGGGCGGTACTTCAACGTACTTAGATAATACTACAATATGTAACGTAGTCTCATAGTGCTGACGAAAACTGTAAAATGTATGTCAAATAATAACATTTAAGACTCTTTTTTCCTTCATCTCGAAAGCACTTGTAGTCTACCATACGAGATGCCGATACAGTTACATATGGATTATCCCATTACATAGGTGCCTGGGGGCAGTAACTGCTTTATAATTTATAATTGTCAAAGAAAATTGCTTTCAGGTTGGAAACCACGATGATATCTGTAAAATCCTCGATAATACCTTGCGGAATTCCATGCAACAGTTTGGGTACGCGGTCTACACCAACACTCTATGCCAATGGAAGCGAATTCCTTCTTCAAACTATGCACAAGTGTTCACAAGACCCAAAGTGCCTTTCAACTACAAATTTAAGACATCACAAGACATAGTACTTACTCCCTTTTGTACCTAAACAGCCGTCTGCTGTTTATCTTTTAAGAACACTTCAAGTTCCAGGTTAACACATCAACATCATACAAGAAACATGGCGCTAGGCTAGTAATACTGCCAGATGTTTCCTCATACGAACCTCTTCAAAATCCCCTTTGTGTCGCCACCGATGCCACAGTCGGAGATTACAAAACTAACTGTCGTATTTCCCTTCCAGCTTTCTGTATCTACCTCCCGACCTCTAAAAGCAACTATTACAATAATAAGCATTTGAACTTTTTTCATACTGAGTTAATTACGATTAAACATTCTACCTGCAAAGGCGTCATATCAGTCAATATCAGTCGCATCTTTTAATTTTTTAGCTTCGTCGAATTCTTCTTAGATACGATAAACGTAATAGATAAAGCGCACGCAACTGTGAACTACTCGAAACTATTACAAACACTCACGCACATGCATCTGGTCACATACAGCTAAAATTGGACAAGTTGAGACGGGCAAGCCCTGACACACGTATGGGGGAGTAGGCAGAAGAGCAGGGGACAAAACGGGAGATTTGAGCTCCAGTTCTGGCAATAACGGAGTTTTTCTCTTCGCCACAGCTGTCAGGCTGGCCCAGGAGTTCCGCCATCCCATCCAACAGACATCGGGAATTCTACAAGCGGGAATAGTGGCGCCAAGGTGTAAAGGTGACCGAACAAATGCACTACTTATTAACTTGGTTAAAACTTTTAAATTTACATTCAAATACACAACAATATCGCTCCTACATGTTTCGGTCTTTAATGACCATCATCAGGGAGCTTTATCTGTACCTAACTAAAGTTATATTTACGTTAAAACACTCGGTAAAATTACGTCGTTATATGCATTAGATGATGTGGCGTAATTTTACCGAGTGTTTTAACATAAATATAACTTTAGTTAGGTACAGATAAAGCTACTTGATGATGGTCATTAAAGACCGAAACATGTAGGAGCGATATTATTGTGTATTTTAATGTAAATTCACAACTTTTAACCAAGTTAATAAATAGTGCATTTGTTGGTGTGTGAACTACGTAAATATGACTAAGTTAATAGTCACTTTTCGCGATTCTGCGAAGGCGCATGAAAACTGTTTCTTTGGCCTTAGTGCGTACCTAACGGACAATACAGTCTATCTAATCCTCTATCGCAGACATATCCTTCGGGGTGTGACTCACTCAGTCATACAAGGGCATTACATAGGATTATTATTTTATGTGACAATTATCGGTTGCCACTTCCTGTCGCCTCGTTTATCGTATTTTGGCCCACACAACCGACTGCCCACACAACACGCGGCGGATTTGCGCCGGGAGTGATGGCCAATAATTGTCATATAAACTAAAGACCCTATACACGTAAATTATCCTTATCATCATTTTCATTTCATCTTTTTTTTTTCAGGGTATAGCGTATGGCTCGTTTAGTCGCGGAAAAGTCTTCCCAAATTCTCCTTGGTCTTTCAACGTCCTCGTATCCAACTGGCTTATAATCCGTACCATACTGAGCAATTTTTCCTGGATCCTTATAAAAAAATGTTCAGACCAGTTCAACCTCATTGTAGGCCTACATGTAAGACTATAATATGAAACACATAATTTTAAAACCTATAAGGACACCTGAGAATACAGAATGCTTATGCACGTTCCAGAACAGCACTCCTCGCCCGGTATGGATAGAGTATCAATTGCTTCATATTCACGCTCATCCATTCTATTTCAACACAAGTAAACAACTGAGATTCTTTATTTCGGTGCGCAGAGAAAATTGCTAACTTCCAACCTTCACGCGCACAATTCCTTTGCCGTTATTTTTTAACTGGAATGTAGATAACAAGAACAGAATTTGTGTTTTTCATTAACGCAAAAAAAAAAAAAACACAAGGTGTGTTCAACTAAAGACCGGAACGGGTACAGTGCGCTGTCAGTTGTAGTTCGACGACAATAAAACGTTTTTTACCGAGAAAAATAGGGTTTCGTTGTCGTTCCACGGAGTCTACAATTCATAAAGCAGTAGCACACAAAACCTTCGTCACTTCAATCTAAAAGCACAGTGTTACACTACACTGCACCTGTTTAAATGTTAGAAGACATCAAATTTTTCTCACGGACTGTATTCATTGGGGCACTACGAGTCTCAGAATACACAATCATTATATTCCCACACGACATTAGTTGACCGTTATTTGTACTCCGAAAACGCTGTGAACTTTCTGTAACGTAAAGTCTCTATTATTTACATAATTCCGATGGACCTCAAGACTTCAAAGGTTCAAGAGTCGCAAAAAACCAACCGACCACAACTTCCGACCGGTGTCACAGTTCATGGATTAACCTGCAGCTCAGGCAACTGTTCATGTCGATAATTTTTTCTTACACAGCTCAATACATTTTGACCTAACAGAAGTAACCTTCTTGGACGGCTTGATATCTGAATATGAAATTCAGCATTGTATCCGACGAGTCTGCCGCTTCTAACTTAGTAATTCCCCAATCATGAAGAACAAAAATGGATTCCTCCGAAATTATGATAAAACTAGAAGAAAACTATAACAAAATATAGCAGTCTTAAATAAGTACGACGCAAGTATGCGAACAGCATTCATTTCGCTCAAGATATGGTTCAACAACGGGTCCCTTCTGAACACGATGCTTATACTTAGGGTTCAACACAGGCAGCAAATCTGAAGAACTACTACTTTCTCAAGGGCTCTTCTTTCTGGATTCAAGTGGTCAATTGTCAATGATCAACATTAATAGCACAGTCAACGTAAGTACACCGTATCACTGAGACGCGTTCGGGTTACCACTGCTGCCGTGGAAAAGGAGTAAGTATTGTGTTTGTAGCTGCAGTCATTCAGCATGCGAAAAGCATGGGCCGTACTGTATTGTCATTTGTGGTCAGTATGGCTGTATCACATTTTTCCACATTAACTCATAAAGGGCATGATATTCGTAAACATTTCCAATTTTAAGAAGAAATGAGCGAGATACCATAAATGTACACGTCTTCTTGTGAAGGACCCGTTATTCTTGTCAGAGTGTGATGGAACTTGAATTTTCTCAACAAATTTTCGAAAAATACTCAAATATAAAATTTCATGAAAATCTGTCAAGCGGCAGCCGAGCTGTTCCAAACGGACTGACAGGTATGACGAAGCTAAAAGTCGCGTTCCGCAATTTTGTAAACGCGATAAGAAAATGCCAAGAATAAAACGAATCTTAGTCGCGACTGCAGATGTGGGTTAGCTGTGACAAAACCACACACGTCAACAAGCGTAATTTCAGCCAGACACAATCCTTTATTATTCTTTTAAACACTATACGTTTCGATCAGTAACTGATCATCTTCATGTGTTTCAAAGCAAAAGTCTTAAAAACAATGCACAAAAATGTAAGCAACTTTTGCGAGACCTCACAAATGATGTACATAACTATTACAATCATTTTGCAATTCTCGAAGGTGTATCGAGTAAATACATTGTGGTGTTTTTGTTTACGAACCTGAAGATGATCAGTTTCTGATCGCAGCATGTAGTGTTTAAAAAAATAACAAAGGGTTTTGTCTGGTGGAAATTTACTTGTTGTCATGATTATATACATACAACGGGATGGCCAACATAAAAGTGAAAGTCCTATAGGTCGTAACCAGTCAAACAGCAGCAGCATCAACACTCACGCCGAGAAATTCATCTGAGGAATACCACTCGTGCAGTCTTCGTGTTCTGAATGACAAAACCAGTACGGAACACGTTTCAACAATTTTGTTCAACATAATGTATGAGAGAAGATATACAAAGACTGATCACAATTTTCCTTTTTTTTTTTTTTAACTGTCATTTCCAAAACGGAATCATTTTCGTTTAATGGTTTAGCTGAAAGGTTAACAGTGCCAACCACCTTAGAAGCCAGTGCTGTGCGGGATCAGTTAAAAAGTTGATTCACCTGACACAAATATTTACTGACATACAGTACAAGCATGGATCAGTTGAATTCTGGGGTACGTATCTATAACGAACTACTAACTCAGCCAGAGCGATTACCTGCCACTAATATTTTAACGCAGTGTCCTTCCTGTGAATCGCATAAGAATAACAGTGCAAAAATTACAAACAATATTTTCTCACTGAACTTGTTTTGACAATCAAAGACATAATGAGAAATACATAGAGCTAAAAAATGTGAGCTACGAAGTTATTACGCAAATTAAGAACTTAAGCCTATGCAAATGACGATCCTGGGATGGCAATGACAGACAATTCTAACAGTACAATTGGATTTAAAACCATGCCCTTCAACTAACACAAGAATCACAATACAACAAATGCACTGTGGCTTGGAAATAAAATGCAGAAAGCTGCGATTCCCACTACTGCCGCAGTGACGTAAACTTAATGTTCTCCTTGTGCATGCCATGTATACCCACGAGGGAGTGGAGGTCTAGCTCCATACATTCTTAGCCTCAGCACTAGTGCTAACCTTTACGCACAGGTCGCTCTACTCCCTGCAAAGAGCTCAAAATACCAAATGAACAGAATGCTGGTTGAGCTCAGATCCCTTCTGGAAGATTTTGGAAAGATAGAAATATTTATCTCCGGCTGGAAAACGAATTATTATTCAAACGTTGAAATGAAATTCCCGTCATAAGAATGGCAGTGGGTCGCCGACAACAACAACGAGCAGGCCAGCTCGGTCGCGAAAGACTGCACGTGTATTCCAGAGATCGCTGTATAGAGTCTCGGGTCCGACATGTTGACTGATATCACGTGATCTGAGGCACAACTGAGACCACAGCCCGACAGGTTCCATTACATCCCCAACCAGTCCAATTCCATAAAGAAAAGCCCCTGATGACCTAGTACTCAATTAGATAGTTCATACATTCAATGTCTTTTATCAATCCCGAATTATCATCACCGAACGCACAAAAGCCCACAACTGGCCTCTATTCTTATCCGGATGAATACAAACCAAAACCTCCCCACACAAATTTCTTTGAGACAGATATATATCTACTTTTTAAAATAATCATCTCATCCAAGTATACGGTTCAGAGTGTTTCAACTGCAAGTTTTCTGAAAAGGAACTGTATGCACATATGCCTGAATACTGTGGCAAAGTGGTTACACAACTGCTGACTCGCAACATGAGGGTATCAAAGGGTAACCCCGGCTATCTTATTTTTCTGTGGTTTACCTTGGTACAGCAATCAAACCTCCAACATTATTCCGAAATTTAAATATAATATTAAGCACTTCGGCAGGCAAATAATAATAAGGTAATTGTCCCTCAGACAGGGCAAGACTAAGGCGGGAGGGATGATTAAGAATAACGCCTGCGAAATTTGAAGTTTCAGCAACGGTTTTGTCGGGAATTGCAGGTCTCCGGGGATGTGACGTGCCGCTGCCTTGAGGCGGCCAAGACTCCCTGAACCCTTGAAGAGGAAGGCAGTACGTTCCTAACGTCGGGAAATACACGTCACAGCATCACATCCCAGAAGACCCAAGTCCTCATTAACAACTATCTCCAGTTTCTGTTGAACACCCAGTTTAAGATTTCGTTACACGAATTAAAGCGCTACAAGCCGGAAGGTCGCATGTTCCATTCCAGATGGGATCAATGGGATTTGTCATTGACTAAATTCTTCCGGCCCTGGGTTCGACTCAGCCTGTAATAGAAAAGAGTACCAGGAGTATCTCCTGGGGAGGGGGGAGTGTAAAGGTGCCAGGTGCGTAGGGCGGAAAACCTTACCAACTTCATGTGCCGACTGTCTAAAAACTCTGGGAGCCTCAACCTCCTGCAGCCCTAACAGCCTGTCCAAGCCTGTAATGAGATAGCTCTGAAAATTTCTGGTAACATCCACTGATCGTTTTCAGCTTTCTTGAACATTTTAACAGTCACATTAAATCACGTCTCGTTGAAAATTTATAGTCATCCACTATACGTAACAAAAACAAAACATAATGACACACCGGCATTACCTGCCCTTTCACGAACACTGTAAAAGCCAAAATACAAATCCGACCACTCATCATTCAGTGCCGAGTAGCAGAATCTGTGAAATCTTACCTCATTGCCTCTACAAATCTTCGTGGAGTGATACGTAGAGAAAGAGCTAACTCTTACACCTTTCAGTCACTTTAAGAACAATCGACCTACAATCGACAATGCAGTGAGAACAATTATGTCCATCTAGACTAAGGACTGGAAAGTGTTCCCATAAGTGCGACTGTTTCAATCCTGGTGATCCTCCTGGGATAAAGCAGTTTTCCAAATGTGCGTTACATCCGACATTCCCATCTTGTAGACTCTCTAACACCGAAACATATAACAGTGTTCTTATTGTCCATATCGAACATACTTGCGACGAAGAGAAGCGGCATCAAACCATCGAAACCCGACAACCAATTCGTGTTTCTACTAACAAATGGGCTGGTATTACTGGTGTTTAATTACAGGAATACGGTTTTGTTAAAAATAATCGTGAATCTTCTTTAACTGGCGATGTGTTTACTTCGCATGATCTTTAGAATATCTAATTAAGAAACTTCCTACACCCACGAAGCGAGCGACAGTTGCATTGCAGCGTATGCGACTAGTATTTATTAGTATCTGTCTAAAATCAATTCTGAGATATACATTTTTAATTTTGGATACCTATCTTCCGGACACACTATATTTACGTTAGCAGGGGTGTGCAAATTCGTGGATACTTTCCGAAGCCAAAAGGGACCCGCGAGCAAAACGTTTGGGAAGCACTGTTCTGATACGTCTGGCCGCTTTCAGTTGCCTCTTAGACTCGGTTCCACACTTTACACGAACTAGTTTACGTGCTCCCATAAGCCCCTAGCGCACGTGTTATCCTACTACGCATCTACGTAACGGGCTATCAAGTTCAGTTGACATATAGTACATCAGTTTATTTGCTGCCACGTTTTGTTACAGAGAGATTACAATCTTGCGAACTTTTTTGGTCAGCTTAAGCCTCTTGTAGCACGCAATATGCCCACTGTCTGGAAAGAGATCATGATTGTCGTGCCTAGTTCCGTACAGAAGAATATTACAGCTAGCCTTACGTAAAGACCCTAAGAGGCCATTCTTAAGTCCAATACTACTTGTACCTTAACCATTTAAAGCCCAGCGGTAACTATGTGCCATATGCTCTAGCATTACACACACTGCACTTTACCACACATTGTATTTATGTGTTCGTATAGATTTCATAACAGAGACTGCTTCCCGATACAGCATTAACTGACCAGCTTTTATAACCGAGAAGCAGAGTGCTGAGAGTGCAGTACGAACTGAGTCTTTAAGTACAATTCAGTTCAGTAAGTCCGCCGTCATTCCGCTTTCCCCTGTCACTATCACTCCGCCAACGCTCCAAATGATTCAGGTTCATCTGTACGTTGCTCTTACCAGGACAAACGGCCTACGCCCGGAAAGCTTCTTTGAAGCAAAGTTCTTTCGGAAATCGTGGAGCAATGAACAGTAAAAAAGTACTTTCACTTCCACCTTCAGAGGCCATGCTGTGTTCTGCGTCAGTCGCCGGCTTCTCACCGCGGAGTGCCGGGTTCCATTCCAGGTCAATCCATGTGAGTTTCGTGGTGGACAAAGTAGCATAAGGGCAGGTTTAATTTCCAGTAATATGGGTCTCCCCCGTCATTATCATGCTACCAATGTCCCTTCGCCTACAAGTCACTCTTACCAGAGCGGCAAACAGTTGAAGCATGGGAACCTTACAAAAAGCAGTGTTTTTTAGGAAGTCGGGGAGCACTGGATAGAAATTACTTTCACGTTTCTCCGCCTTCAAAGGGTTAATGTTATGTGTGTCCATAAACTCCATACTTCTTCAACCTCGACTTAAACGCATAACAAGCAAATGATGTGTATCATACAAAACACAAAGAGACAGTGGGATACACTCCTTGAAATGTCAGTGGTGTCTATAAAACTCATACAACTTACGTAATGGCGCCCGACATTCATTCTAAACTGCTTCTTTATTACGAACATATGAACAGACCTAACAGTCCCGTCTAATAAGGATGTGACATCACATATGCTGACACCTATCAACCATGCTACGCGTCGTCAACTGTAATCGTGACGTTTTCCACTGTTTGCAGACAGGAGAGAGAATTTGAAATAGTTATGTTCACTTCTACGAGTATTAACGTTTGGCCCGATCTCACACAATACCTGACACAAAATCTATACAGACTAAATACAGGGTCCGCCAAAAAAATGTGTACACACTTCAACGAAAGAAAACTCTATGTTGTATGTTAGTACTAACTTTAATTATACATCACAAGTTGAATACACGTTACAATAGAGCACAATACAAGTTTCCTGTACCTGTACAGTTAATGGAGGTGCTCAAAGTGGTTGCCGTTAGCGGCCAGACACCTATTACAACGGCAAGCAGTTGACTGAGCAACCTCGGTCAAAGTGTTTATGGGAATTGCTGCACATGCCGCTCTAATTTCTGCACGAAGGTCCCCCAGCGTAGCCGGTTTCTTGCGATACACGACATCCTTCAAGGTCCCCCAAAGGTAAAAGTCCA
>Ga0123354_10020461_pt1 | contig 10410 bp, 11 predicted proteins | sample TergutLab28metaG_2_FD_97872 | JGI IMG/M metagenome (GOLD analysis project Ga0123354, IMG submission 97872) | Labiotermes labralis P4 segment gut microbial communities from Petit-Saut dam, French Guiana - Lab288 P4 | ecosystem: Host-associated > Arthropoda: Insects > Digestive system > Gut ...
AAAACAGGATGAGCAATAAAATAATTAACTATAAAAACTGTATGGAAAAAATGAATGAATCGCCGTTATTCCCACGCCAGCGCGCTTGCACCTAAAATAGCAGCTTCCGCATCATTGAGATTGGATATAACCACTTCGGTTTTTCCATAGTAAACATTCAAAATATTTTCTTCCATTGCTTTTTTTAGCGGGTCGAGTAGAAAATTCCCCGCGTGAGCCAAGCCTCCGAAAAGAATAATCGCTTTCGGGCTGGAGAAAGCGATAAAGTCGCAAAAAACTTCTCCCAATATTCTACCAGTAAAATTGAAAACGTCAATAGCCAGCTGGTCTCCTTTCTTTGCAGCCTCAAAAACGTCTTTCGAGGTAATCGGACGCTGCTGTATCTCCCGCAGAAGCGATTCCCGTTCCGGCTGTAATTCTAAAAATTCCCGCGCCGTCCGCACTACGCCTGTGGCAGAAGTGTAGGTTTCCAAACAACCGGTACGACCGCAACCGCAAACCCGCCCGTTTTCACGGATGATTCTCACATGACCTAATTCGCCGGCAAAACCGTCGTGCCCGACAACTAACTGTCCATTTGAAACAATTCCGCTTCCAACGCCTGTGCCCAAAGTAATCACAATAAAATCCTTCATGCCTTTAGCCACCCCGTAAGCCATTTCACCCAGGGCGGCGGCATTGGCGTCGTTCGTCAACTTGCACGGCAAGCCCGTTTTTTCTTTCATCATTGCAGCTAAAGGAACAAGAATCCCTTTTGCCCAAGGAATATTGGCGGCATTTTCAATGGTTCCTTCATTCATATTTCCATTCGGTACGCCCATGCCGATTCCTTTAATTTCATCGCTCAAATTATTTTTTTCGATTAAATCGTTAATGGCGTTGCCCAAATCATTGACATAATCTTCGCCTTTCGTATAACCTAACGTGCTGATAGAACCGCGAAATAAAATTTCTCCTCTCCGGTCTACAACTCCAAAAGCGGTATTTGTACCACCCATATCAATTCCTATCACATACGGTTTATCCATTGCTGTTTGTTTTAATATTTATTAAATCGCTACAAAAATAAGAAATCTAACTATATATTCAAAATTTCTTTCTATTTTTGCGTGGATTTTTAATGAAAGTAGAAATTATGCGGTTAATTATTCAACCTGATTACGATACTTTGTCAAAATGGTCGGCATATTATGTTGCGTCTAAAATAATTAAGGCTAATCCTTCTGAGGATAAGCCTTTTGTTTTAGGTTTACCTACCGGTTCATCGCCTGTTGGAATGTACAAATCCTTAGCGGAATTAAACCGGAACGGATTTATATCGTTCAAGCATGTGATTACTTTTAATATGGATGAATACGCAGGTCTTCCGGAAGAACATCCCGAAAGTTACCATTCGTTTATGTGGAATAATTTTTTCAAGCATATTGATATTCGGAAGGAGAATATTCATATTTTAAATGGCAACGCACCGGATCTGGAGGCGGAATGTAGCCAATATGAACTGGAAATCCGCCGGGCAGGCGGCGTTGATTTATTTATTGGCGGTATGGGAGCCGATGGGCATATTGCTTTCAATGAACCCGGTTCTTCCTTAAATTCAGACACCCGGATCAAGACATTGACTACCGACACGATTATCGCCAATTCGCGCTTTTTCGATAACGATATAAACAAAGTGCCGAAAACGGCATTAACCGTAGGCGTCGGAACCGTTATGCGCTCCCGGGAAGTTTTAATTCTGGCGAATGGACTTGCTAAAGCGAAAGCGTTAAAAGAAGCTGTTGAAGGCGCTGTTTCCCAAATGTGGACAATTACGGCTCTCCAACTGCATCCGAAAGGAATCATCGTTTGTGATGAAGCTGCCGCGTATGAACTGAAAGTAGGAACGTATCATTATTTCAAAGATATTGAAAAAAATAATTTGAATTTTGAAAACTTTCTGAAATAATAACAATATATTTGCATGTTAATTTATTAATCATCATTAATTATATATGCCATGAGTAAAATAAAAACACTGGAAAGGCTGCATAAGGAGGATTTCCGGAAAACAGTAGATGGAAAAGCGGTTGAACTATTCCTGCTAACTAACGCCAACGGAGTAGAGGTCTCCATTATCAATTACGGCGCCAAAGTAGTTTCCGTGCTTGTCCCCGACAAACGGGGAAATTGGGTGGACGTCGTATTGGGTAAAAGTAATATCGATGATTATCTGAATGACCAAGAACCTTATTTCGGCGCTATTTGCGGACGCACCGCCAACCGGATAGCCGACGGAAAGTTCTTTTTAGAAGGCGTTGAATATCATTTGGCAATAAATAACGGTCCCAATAATCTTCACGGAGGAATCAAAGGATTTAACGCTGTCGTCTGGGATGCCCGCCAATTAGATGGGCAAACGCTGGAATTAACCTATCTGTCCAAAGACGGTGAAGAAGGGTTCCCCGGCAACTTGCAAGTCAAAGCGATATATCATCTGACGGACGATAATGCGCTTGAAATTTCCTACGAAGCGACTACCGATAAAACAACCATTCTCAATCTGACCAATCACTCCTATTTCAATCTTTCGGGTGAAGGCGATCCTTATATTGGCGACCACAAGCTTCAAATCAATGCCGATTATTACTTGCCTGCAAGCGATGTGGCAATTCCTTTGGGAAAACGGGAAGAGGTTGAAGGGACGCCTTTCGATTTTCGTTCGGAACACACTATCGGCGAACGTATTGATGAAGATGCGATACAAATGGTATACGGAAACGGTTACGACCATAATTTCATTTTAAATCCTTCGGAACAGGATTTGGTATTTTGTGCAAAAGCCGTTTCTCCTAAAACGGGCGTCGCAATGGAAATTTTCACTACCGAACCCGGCGTACAGCTTTATACCGGTAACTATTTAGATGGAAGCTTCACAGGAAAAAACGGACACAGCTATCCTAAACGCTCGGCTTTCTGTTTGGAAACGCAGCATTTCCCAGATAGCATTCATCATCCCGATTTTCCGTCAGTAGTTTTGAAACCGGAAGACAAGTTCCGGTCAAAAACCGTTTATAAATTTTTCAACTGATACTATTAATTAAACATATTAACATCATCTAATCAATTAAATGTTATGGCACAACAAAAACAACAAAACAACTTGGTAGCAATCATAATGATGATCTTGCTTTTCGGTATGATCTCATTTGTTACAAATCTGGCAGCGCCAATGGGCGTTGTCTTGAAGGAACAATTCGGCGTTACTAACTTTCAAGGCTTAATGGGCAACATGGCCAATTTCATTGCATACGCTGTAATGGGAATACCTGGAGGTATTTTATTGCAAAAGGTCGGATACAAAAAAACGGCTTTAATTGCTGTTGCAATTGGGTTCTTTGGTATCTTAGTCCAGTATCTTTCAGGCTATGCGGGCGAATCATCGGCTTTTGTAGTCTATCTGCTTGGAGCTTTTATCGCCGGTTTTTCCATGTGTTTGTTAAACACGGTTGTCAATCCGATGTTGAATACATTAGGCGGCGGCGGAAACAAAGGAAACCAATTGATCCAAGTCGGAGGTTCCTTCAATTCCATTATGGCTACTTTTACCCCTGCATTTGTAGGTATTTTGATTGGCGAAGCAGCTAAAGCAAAAATAACCAATGTATTCCCTGTAATGTACATCGCTATGGGCGTTTTTGCTCTTATTTTTTTCGTTTTGTGGGCTGTTTCTATTCCGGAACCGAATGCAGAACGTTCTACCGAACCGCTTGGCAAGCTAATGTCGGGAGCTTTGAGTTTTCGGCATTTCATTTTAGGAGCTATCGGCATTTTTGTGTATGTCGGGGTAGAAGTTGGAACTCCCGGAATATTAATCCTTTGGCTTTCCGATAATCCGGAAGTAGGGAAAACAATCGCAGGAACTGTTGGTGGAACTTATTGGTTCCTTATGTTAATTGGACGTCTGACAGGCGCTGCCATTGGAGCTAAAGTGCCTGCTAAAATGATGCTTACGGTTACGACTATCGTCGGATTGATTTTAGTTACGCTTGCCATGTTGCCTACGACAACGCAAGTATCGCTGCCTGTATTTCAAAGTTCGGATGCCGGTTTGTCTTTCGGATTAGCTAAAGTTCCTATTTATGCCATGTATTTAGTATTAATCGGTCTTTGCACTTCGATTATGTGGGGCAGCATCTTCAATCTGGCGGTTGAAGGATTGGGTAAATTTCTGGCGGCAGCATCCGGTATATTCATGGTATTGGTTTGCGGCGGCGGAATACTTCCTGCAATACAAGGCTTTGTAGCTGATAAAGCCGGTTATCAAATCAGCTATCTGGTAATCTTTATCGGTCTTGCCTACTTGCTATTCTATGCAGTTATCGGAAGCAAAAACGTGAATAAAGATATCTCTGTAGAATAAAAAAAACAGTAAAATAAATGACCTTAAGGGCTTTAATGTCTTTAAGGTCATTGTTTTTCTTATGATGAGCAAGCACGGAAAACTGCGGGAAAACAAACGATGCGAGAGTTGCGGACATTACGTTGAAGGACGGTTTTGTCCCGAATGCGGTCAGGAAAACATCGAAACACGCCAGCCTTTTCATTATCTTTTTACTATTTCCATCGAAGATTTTGTACATTACGACGGCAGGTTTTGGAAAACCATTCAATACTTGCTTTTTCGTCCGGCTCAGTTAACCAAAGTTTATCTTTCCGGCAAGCGAAATCATTACGTTCCCCCCGTCACCCTGTATATATTTATCAGTTTTATTACGTTTTTTGTTCCGTCGCTGCTTCCCGATAAAAACGGAAATATGAAGGATTCAGTAAATGTCAATGTAACAGAAGATAATAAAAAGAAGGCTTTAGTAAATATCAACCTAACCGGTGATAATAAAGATGATGATAAATTTGATAAAGCCGTTGAAAAATTCAATAAGGAAAAACTTGAAGAAAGACTCAAACACGATTTCCCCAAAGCCATTTTCCTGTATATGCCTGTTTTTGCTTTCTGGCTTTGGGTGTTTCATAACAAGAAAAAATGGTATTATTTCGACCATGGCATTTTTACGCTTCATTACTTTTCATTCATCCTGTTGGGTATTTTGTTGTATATTGTGCTAAACTGGGCTTTTTCGTTCTTTGATACAGGAAAAATAGGGTTGATAAAAACTGCAAGCGATTTCTTTTCAATCGCGTACTTTTCTTATTTTATTTACTATTTTTTCCATTCCCACCGGCTAATTTACGGAGAAACGAAAGCGGCGTCACGCCTGAAATGCAGTTTGTTATTTTTTATTAATTCATTCTGTATAATTTTGTTTCTTCTTTCTTATTTATTTCTTGAATTGTATATTACCGATAAAAGTTTTTTCGCTTTAATCATTGAAGAAATTAAGCATTAACGGAGTGTTTCTGCGTCCGTTATTTAGTTAAAAAAAACTAAAACGAAATATTTCCTAACTATTTTTTATAATTTTGTCCCCAAGTTTGGGATTTTATATGCTAAACAGAACAATTCAAATTTTCACGCATTGAAAATGAAAAATAAGCGCGCCATCTCATCTGCGACTTTTATAAACTCAAGAATAACTGCTACAATCAGTATTTCGCTGGTCTTATTTTTACTGGGATTGATTATTTTACTTGCATTGATGGCAAAAAATCTTTCGACGTATGTGAAAGAAAGCCTTTCGTTCGACGTTGTTTTGTCAGATGATATTAAAGACGCTGAAGCGACCCGTATAATGAAAGAATTGAAAACGACCGATTTTGTCAAATCAACAGAATATATCTCGAAAGATGCGGCTGCAAAACAATTGGAAGCCGATATCGGACAAAATCCCGAAGAATTTTTAGGCTTTAATCCCCTACCCGGCTTAATTGTTGTCCGCTTGCATTCGGAATATGCGAATCCGGAAAAATTTACCGAAATAGAAAAGCATATCAAAAATATATCGCCCGACATCAACAGTATAGAATACCGCAAGGAATTGATGACGATAGTAAACGATAATTTCCGGAAAACAGGCATAATGCTTTTAGGATTAGCCTTGCTTCTGCTTATCATTACATTTGCGTTGATAAACAATACCATTCGATTATCGGTTTATGCAAACCGCTTTTTGATTCATACGATGAAATTAGTCGGAGCTACGTCAGGCTTTATCCGGAAACCTTTCCTGAAAACGCAGATTTTATCGGGAATAATTGCAGCGCTTATCGCTATCGCCCTGCTCTTTTGGGGTATATTTTACATTTCTAAAAACAGCGGCGAAATATGGGAAATAATCGATTGGAATACGTTATATATTGTAGCCGGAAGTGTCTTTGTTTTAGGAATAATCATTTCACTTTGCGCTACTTTCTTTGCAGTGAACCGCTATCTCCGGATAGAAGGGGATGAATTGTTTTTTATTTAAAAAATTATGAATCATTATAATAAAAAATATTATGGATAAAAGAAATTTTGTATTCGGTAAAGTAAACTTTATCATCCTGGCAATTTCAATTGCCATTATAATCATTGGATTTTTTATAGTTTCGGGCGGAAAAACGACGGAAGAAACCGGATTCGATCCGCAAATTTTCAACGCTCGTCGAATAATTGTAGCTCCGATTGTATTAACGATTGGGTTTGCGGCGGTCATATTCGCCATACTGAAGAAGCCGAAAAACGTAGAGAATAACGTCTCAGAAAAATAAGTTATGGAAAATCTATCCTGGTTACAAGCGCTTATTTTGGGAATTATTCAAGGATTGACCGAATTTTTTCCTATAAGCAGCAGTGGTCATTTGGCTATTTTTCAAAAGATAATGGGTTTTGAAGGCGATAATCTGACATTTGATATTGCCGTTCATGCCGCTACCGTATTAAGTATTCTGACCGTTTTCGGATTGGAAATCTGGAAATTACTGCAAGGAATGTTCAAATTCCGATGGAACGAAGAAACACAGTACATTTCAAAACTGTTGATCTCTATGATACCTGTCGCCATTGTTGGCGTTTTATTAAAAGACACCGTAGAAAATATCTTCAATAGCGATAACATATTATTATGGGTAGGCGGCATGCTTCTGGTGACGGCTCTTTTACTTGCGCTCACCTATTATGTAAAGCGCCGCCACACCAAACATCAAATTTCTTTTGAAGATGTGATCATTATCGGAATTGCCCAGGCAATAGCAGCCGTTTTTCCCGGACTGTCCCGTTCCGGAACAACCATTTCAACCGGAATTTTGTTAGGAAACAATAAAGAGAAAGTGACGCAATTTTCGTTCTTGATGGTAATCATTCCGATATTAGGCGAAGCATCCTTAGATTTGATGAAAGGAAAATTCTCCCTCGCACAATCAGGGATTTCTACCACCTCCCTGTTAGTCGGTTTTTTTGCGGCTTACATCTTCGGAACCATTGCTTGCAAATGGATGCTTGATATAGTAAAAAAAGGAAAATTGATTTACTTTGCGTATTACTGTATAATAATAGGCGTATTCGTTATCGGTTATTCGCTTTTCAATGCTGTATAACATGGATTTTCAGGAAGGAGAAATTTTATACTTTGATAAACCGCTGCATTGGACATCGTTTGATTTGGTATCCAAAATCAGGTATAAAATCTCCCGTTCACTGCGAATAAAAAAGATTAAAGTGGGGCACGCGGGGACATTAGACCCGTTGGCAACAGGAGTAATGATTATATGTACGGGAAAAGCGACCAAAAAAATTGAAGAATTTCAATGCGGGAGCAAAGAATATATTGCCACTTTGCGTCTGGGAGCGACAACGCCTTCTTTTGATTTGGAAACAGCTATTGATGAGACCTTCGAGACAAACCATATTACTAAGGAAATGATTGAGAATGTGTTGCAACGTTTCACCGGCAGCATTGAACAAATTCCTCCGGCTTTTTCGGCTTGTAAAATCGAAGGAAATCGGGCATATCAGTTAGCAAGAAAGGGAATCGAAGTCGAGTTGAAACCGAAGTCGTTAGTTATCGACGAATTGGAACTTCTTTCTTTCCACGGGGATAAGCTGACGATACGGATTGTTTGCAGTAAAGGAACTTATATTCGCGCCTTAGCCCGCGATATTGGCAAGGCGCTGCATTCCGGAGCGCATCTGATTGCTTTACAGCGGACAAGGATTGGCGATGTAACCTTAGATAAATGTATATCCGTAGATGAATTCTGTATGGATGGTATCGGGACTTTAGCCCCGCCGGCAATGACATAAAATAAACAGATAATAAATAGTAACAGTATAAATATGAAACTTTCTAAATTTAAATTCAATCTTCCGCAAGAATTGATAGCCCTTCATCCGGTGAAGAACAGGGATGAATCGCGATTAATGGTTATTCATCCGAAAACAGGTAAAATCGAACATAAAGTATTTAAAGATATTTTGAATTACTATGGCGACAAAGATGTTTTTATTTTCAATGACACCCTGGTTTTTCCGGCTCGTTTGTACGGAAACAAAGAAAAGACGGGAGCTAAGATTGAAGTATTTCTTCTCCGCGAATTAAATCAGGATTTACGGCTTTGGGATGTATTGGTTGATCCTGCGCGCAAAATTCGTATCGGGAACAAACTCTATTTTGGCGAAGACGATTCGATGGTTGCGGAAGTAATCGACAATACAACTTCTCGCGGACGCACGCTTCGCTTTTTATACGACGGTCCGCACGAAGAATTTAAAAAGACGCTGTATTCTTTAGGAGAGATACCTATCCCCTCTTATATCAACCGGAAAGTAGTTCAGGAAGACGCCGAGCGCTATCAAACTATTTTTGCAAAAAACGAGGGAGCGGTTATTGCTCCGGCAGCCGGATTGCATTTCAGTAGAGAACTAATGAAACGATTGGAAATAAAGGGAATTATTTTTGCATATATTACCGCTCATTCCGGTTTGGGAAATTTCAGGGAAATTGATGTTGAAGATTTAACAAAGCACAAACCGGATTCGGAAGAATTAATCATCGGGGAAGAAGTGGTAAACATTGTCAATAATGCGAAAGATAACGCAAAACAAGTATGCGCCGTTGGTTTTTCAGTCTTAAAAGCGATGGAAAGCGTTGTCACCACGCGAGGGCATCTGAAGCCTTATGAAGGATGGACAAATAAGTTCATTTTTCCGCCTTACGATTTCACCGTAGCAACCAGCCATATTACCAACTTTCATTTGCCGCTTTCAACAATGCTGATGCAAACGGCTGCCTTTTGCGGTTTCGATTTTATTATGCACGCATACCAGGAAGCGGTTAAAGAAGAATATCGCTTTGGCGCTTATGGAGACGCTATGCTGATAATATGAACAGGGTTTATTTGGCTTTAGGAACTAATTTAGGCAATAAACCTGTTAATTTATTACATGCAATAGGTTATTTATCCGATGAAATCGGCTTTTTCTCGGCTATATCTTCAGTTTACGAAACCCAACCTCAAGGATACGAATCGGAAAACGATTTTTTGAACATGGTCGTTTGCGTTAAAACGCTCTTAACGCCTGATGAAATCTTGACTATTACGCAATCCATTGAAAAAAGAATGGGTCGCGCAAAAAAAACGAAGGATTCCTATCAAGACCGGATAATCGACATTGACATAATTGCATACAACAATTTGATTCTACAAACGGAAAACCTTCAACTGCCGCATCCGCTTTTTCATCTACGCCGGTTTGTATTGGAACCTTTCAATAAAATCGCTCCGGGTTATGTTCATCCGGTATTAGGGAAAACAGTGAGTGAATTGTTGACGGAATTAAACGGCTTGTAAATTCAATAAAAATAGTATACTTTTGTACGGCATTTTAGTGATGCCAAATTAATAAATAATAAATATAATTAAATAAATATGAATCTATTAGAAGCGCTTCAGTGGCGATATGCCACCAAAAAATTTGATTCTACCAAGAAGGTAGATCAGAAATTAGTCGATCAGATTATTGACGCAGCATGGCTTGCTCCCACCTCTTCAGGCTTACAGCCTTTTCAGGTAATTGAAATAACCAATCAGGATATAAAAAATAAAATTATGCCCATTGCCAACAACCAGCATCAAATAGCCGATGCTTCTCATTTACTGGTATTTGCCGCTTGGGATACTTATACGGAACAACGCATTGACAGAATATTTAATTACATGGCGCATGAAAGAGGACTGTCTCCGGATATCAGTAAAGATTATTCCGATATGTTAAAACATATCTATCTGAACCGTCCTGCACAACCGAAGGAAGATGCTTTACCGATGGAAGGATTCAATAATTTCGACCATGCAGCGCATCAGGCTTATATTGCATTCGGTATTGCCATCGCTATGGCTGCGGAATTGGGAGTCGATGCTACGCCAATGGAAGGTTTCGATAATAAGGCGCTTGACGCACTTTTAAATCTTAAGGAAAAAGGACTGAAAAGCGTA
>Ga0123354_10020465_pt1 | contig 10410 bp, 8 predicted proteins | sample TergutLab28metaG_2_FD_97872 | JGI IMG/M metagenome (GOLD analysis project Ga0123354, IMG submission 97872) | Labiotermes labralis P4 segment gut microbial communities from Petit-Saut dam, French Guiana - Lab288 P4 | ecosystem: Host-associated > Arthropoda: Insects > Digestive system > Gut ...
GAATCGAGAACTGGAAGAGATGAGCAAAGGAGAAAATATAGTAAAATGGATAAAAGGGTAAAGGATAAGCTGGTTAGGTCACCTAGAGAGAATGGAGGAGGATTAGGATGCCCAAAAAGATCTTCACTCAAGAACTGGAAGGGACGAGGCAAAAGGGAAGATACAGGAAAAGATGGAAAGAGGAAGCAGAAAGAGATATTCAAGTGATGGGAGTGAGAAGATGGAGAGAGTTGGTGACAGATAGGGAAAAATGGAAGGATATTGTTCGACAAGCCAAAGCCCACAGTGGGCTGTAGTGCCAATGGAAGAAGATATGACTATACTGAGTGTCTCATAAATAAACCCTAACAGCATAGCTAAAAGAATCAGTGTCCTCTTTCAGGAGCTAGGAATTATTCGGCTCGTAAAGAAAATACAACCATATTATGGGACCCGAATGTTCATTACCACGTGCATACTGCTCATCGTTGGTCTATATTCTGGGGCAGATGTATACGAAACATTACCATTCTATTTATGTAAGGTACATTTTAATATTATCCTGCCATCTACGTCTAGGTCTCTCTTCTGCAGGTTTTCCATTTGTCTCTTTCCCCCGTAAATACAGCATAAAGCGCCCCTCCTATTATCTTTATTTTTATAGCCCCAAATTCAACGAAGTCTTCGTTATTAAATTGTATCAAACCTTCTGTTACTTCCTCTGTCTGAGGTACAAGTACTACCCTGAGCGCCCTATTCTCGAAAACCCTCCATTAATCCTCTTCTATTGTGATACCCTACGGATTTCACTGTACAGGATTCGACCCTCTATGGGGGAGGAATTTTGCACCTACGTCCGGACCTGCCCTGAAATTGATCAGTCTCCTTTATCCTTTTGGCGCCGGAATTATTTTTTTTTTAATTTCTGCACACCCTGTATATAAAATGTGAATAATACAGGAACGAAATACGTTAGAATTATGAAACAAACTGCATTTTGAAGAGAGAGAGAAAAAGGAGAGTATACACCATGTTTAAAATATTCGGTAACTATATTTGTTGAATAAATATATAAAATGCAACTTTGGAGGTTAGCGGTGCGGTACGTCAAGTATAGTTGACGTTAGGCGTCTAAAGTTTAAAACTGGCAGCAGCTCTTACCGTGAAGTAGAGCGGCCGAGGCGTGGCGTTGATAACCCAACCCCACCCAGCGCAGGCGGTAAGCAGGACTAGAGCTATAAGTCTACTCTCCCCCCCCCCTTCCGTTTTGCCGCAAAGTGGGACGTTACGGGGGCGACCTTAAAGTCAAATTCTTGCTTTGAGGCAACAGGATATACAGGGTGATTCGAAATGATTGTCGGGGTTTTAACAACTTGTCATACACAATACACTTGAGATAGGAGGATTTTTTTTTTATTTAATAGAACGACACTCCCAAGTTTTTGTTACATACCTTACAGATACTCTATATGTGCACCATTTGTGATTCTACAAACATCAACACGATAATCGAGTTCGTTACACATGTCAGCGGTGATGGTTTTAATGGCGATTCTGATTCGTACCTTCAGTTCCGGGATACACCCGCACCCTCTCTCTTGAAACTGTGCATACCACCTTCGAATGGAATTGTAAGATGGTGGTTGTTTCCCCAATTTGGTGCGGAATTATCGCTGAACAATTGTACCGCGACAATCATTTTAAATAACCCTGTATATTGAGTTACTAGCCGATTTTGTGCGCTGCACAACACAAATAAAATATGAACACTTAATGACGACTGGATGAAATGGTTCTTTGCGAGAGATCAGCTGTAATGATTGTCATAAACGTTTGACATTTAGGACAGTGTTTTTGCCCCCATTACGGATTAACAAGTAACATAACCAGTGGTTACATACAGCAACATCAACATGTAAATGAGAAAGACACCAAGAGAGGCTAGCGGGTGCCTCAGAATAAACTAGTCTGCCATGTTAGGTGCTAAACGTGGGGGCTAATGAACCTGATTGAGACTTTGGTACAGCAAAAAAATTACGTTGGTGTAATTGCATTATGTTTCTAACACTGAATAAAAATTACTTCATATAATTTAATGAAAATTACTTTATATAATTTAATAAAAATTACTTCATATAATTTAATAAAAATTACTTCATATAATTGAAAGAAAATTACTTCATATAATTTAGTGAAAATTACTTCATATAATTTAGTGAAAATTATTTCTTATAATTTAATAAAAATTACTTTATATAGTTAATAAAAATTACTTTATACAATTTAATGAAAATTACTTCGTATAATTTAATAAAAATTACTTCATATAATTTAATGAAAATTACTTCGTATAATTTAATAAAAATTAGTTTATATAATTAATAAAAATTTCTTTATATAATTAGTAAAAATTACTTTATATTATTTTTTACTTTATAAAATAAAGTGCTCTAACACTACCATTCGCATAACATAACATGACATGACATGACAATGACATATCACAATGCAGTCCGTATAGCGACTCGCTACGGGCTGGAAGGTCCGGGGATCGCATTCCGGTGGAAATCAGATTTTCCGCACATGTCCAGGGAGGCCCTGGTCCCCACACAGCTTTCTGTAAAATTAGTACCGGGTCTTTTCCGGGCCATGACGATGAACACCTACCCCCATCTAGGGCCGAGGTCAGGAAGCAGTAGATCTCTACCGCCACTACCCTTCTGCGCCTTCCTGGCCTGTTCTAAAGCGACTTGTACCTCCACCTTTCTTATTCGCATTAACGTGGAAGGCTGAAGGTTTATCAGCTTCAGACGGTCATTCCAATTATTTGGTAATGGTATAACAATTCAATAGGCACGTTAAGCATTCTATCATTGAGTCAGGTTTTCCGGCGGCCATTCACTCAGGCATGTTGCCATTCAGCCAGTTTCTGGACACTCATTCAATCTATCAGGCATTTTTTCATCCAGCTAGTTTCTTTGGTAGACGTTCAATCACCCAGACATGGTTCCATTCAGCCAGCCTCCCTGGCTGTCATTCAATCTAGCAGGCATTGTTGTCATTCAGCCAGTTTCTCTTGCAGACGTTCAGTCACTCACACACGTTGTCATTCAGGCATTTTCTGGACAGTCATTCAATCAAGCAGGCATACTGTCATTCAGCCAGTTTCTTTGGTAGTCGTTCAATCACTCAGACAAGCTGACATTCAGTCAGTTTCTGGACAGTCACTCAATCAAACAGGTATGCAGTCATTCAGCCAGTTTCCCTAGCAGTCATGCCATCATTCCCACATGCATTCATTCAGCCAGTTTCCCTGACAGTCATGCCATCACTCCCACATGCAGTCATTCACCCAGTTTCCCTGGCTGTCATGCCATCACTCCCACATGTAGTCATTCAACCAGTTTCCCTGGCAGTCATGCCATCACTCTCACATGCAGTCATTCAGCCAGTTTCCCTGGCAGTCATGCCATCACTTTCACATGCGTTCATTCAGCCAGTTTCCCTGGCAGTAATGCCATCATCTTCACACGCTGTCATTCAGCCAGTTTCCCTGGCAGTCATGCCATCACTCCCACATGCAGTCATTCAGCCAGCTTCCATGTCAGTCATGCCATCACTCCCACATGCAGTCATTCAGCCAATTTCCCTGTCAGTTATGCCATTACTTCCACATGCAGTCATTCAGCCAGTTTCCCTATCAGTCATGCCATCACTCCCACATGCTGTCATTCAGCCAGCCTCCCCGTCAGTCATGCCATCACTCCCGCATGCAGTTATTCAGCCAATTTTCTTGTCAGTCATGCCATCACTCCCACATGCTGTCATTCAGCCAGTCTCCCTGTCAATCATGCCATCACTCCCACATGCAGTCATTCAGCCAATTTCCCTGTCAGTCATGCCATCACTCCCACATGCAGTCAACCAGCCAATTTCCCTGTCAGTCATGCCATCACTCCCACATGCAGTCATTCAGCCAATTTCCCTGTCAGTCATGCCATCACTCCCACATGCTTTCATTCATCCAGTCTCCCTGTCAGTCCCGCCATCACTCCAACATGCAGTCATTCAGCCAGTCTCCCTGTCAGTCATGCCATCATTCTCACATGCAGTCATTCAGCCAGTTTCCCTGGCAGTCATGTCATCTCTCCCACATGCTGTAATTCAGCCAGTTTCTCTGACAGTCATTCAATTAGGCATTCACCCTGTGTGTTATTATTTAGTCGGACAAACAATCAAGTGGTGAGTCGCGTCAAGCAATCATTCACTAATTCAGGCATTTAGTCACATAATCAAATCAGTTTGGTATTATTGGACAATGCGTTTATGCAGTCAGTCAATAGGTAAATGCAGTGAGCCAGTGTAGCAGTCAGTCGGTCTGTCGAGCAGATAACCAGCCTTCGTAAGTAACCTGACAATTGTAATTGAATATCAATAATTACGTCAATTAAAAACTAAGTTTACTCTCCGCATTTCTTCTTCGCCGCAACATGTTTCGGCCGCCTTCATCATCTTAAGGCAATACAAAAACGAATATCCAATATACTTGCTGTATTATTTCAAAGAAGTCTTTATGTATTCAAGTATGTAAGAATATGACCTTAAAATTTCTATCAATATTTTAATTAACCTCCCATGTAATTTGTGTATTTTTGTATTATCTGAAGATGGCCAAGTCAGTCTAAAGTTGTTTCAATAATAAGTAGTAAAAACAAATTTTATTTGCGTATCGGCGGTCACTTTTAATTCAGCTGCCGTATCGTCACAAGTGAGTGTACAGAATAATGTTAGCTAGGATTGGTCCTCCAGCTTGGGGATCGGGCGAGGTGCTAACAACCCCTCCTTGTAAAAAAATTTTGTTAAGAAACACTCACATGCGGAATGCTCGCTCTGGAGAAAAAAAGCATGTGGCGTATATGCGTGAGGAGGGGGGGGGTGTATAGGGTCTTGCTGGGGAAACCGGAGGGAAAGAGACCGCTGGGGAGACCTAGGCGTAGATGGGTGGATAATATTAGGATGGATCTCCAGGAGGTGGGATGTGGGTATATGGACTTGATTGGGCTGGCCCAGGATACAGACAGATGGCGGACGCTTGTGAGTGCGGTAATGAACCTTCGGGCTCCGTGAAATGAGGGAATTTCTTGACTAGCTGCAAACCAGTTAGCTTCACAATAAGGACTCTGCACCATGGAGTAAGTAAGTAAGTAAGTAAGGATTGGACCTAGTGTTATGTCCTTGAAAGATTTTAGATTTTGCCTGTAGGAACAAAGGGGAAGAGATTCATACCGCAACAATAGCCCGAATTAAATCCTGTCCTGGAAAATCTACCCAAAAAACACAGCTGTACATTTACTACTGTAACTGCATTGCTTGATTGACACACACACACACACCACACACACACACCACACACACACCACACACAAACACAAACATACACCGCACACACCCCACACACCACACACTCCACACACACACACCACACACACCCCACACACACACACACACACCCCACACACACACACACACATCCCACACACATACACACACACATATGTTACGTACGGTTCTCTATGGCGTTAATCAACAGCATGAATAAATATTAATGTCAATTAATTATACAAATGAATCAACAAAACAACTGTGCTTTACGAGATAATTCATCTCTCTCTTCATGTCACAATGATTTCAATTTCACGTTAATTTGAAATGGCAACATGCAGAAATATTTACACTGTTGTGACTCAAATCCGTGTCTGTATACATAAAACAGCTCTCAGCAAATTGCGGAAGGAGACAACACGCTGGTAGGAACAATACATTTTGTCATGAAACAACGGTTCACGTAGATGGCCACCAGAAAGTAGCGAAAAGTTCTGAAGGCACGCATTTATTGTTGCAACGAATAATATTTGTCCTCATAAGTTCCACATTCGTACCGTGCAGCATCTTGATAATACCAAAGTTTTATTTATTCACCAACTGATGCAGTCTACTGCCGAACGCTTCAACATAAATACACCAATAAGGACCCAATATATGCAGCCACATCACCACCGTATTAACCACACACCGATATATTTTAATGGACTGTTTTAACAACTGTAACTTTAGCAAGCACAAATTAATGCGCCCCCTGATGATGGTGTAAGTGTAACACCGAATCATGTCGGAGCTGTTTTAATGTAAATTTTAACATTGTTTTTTAAGACAACTCACTATTGCATCAGTTGGTGAATAAATAAAACTTTGATTTGTCCTCGTATTACACCAGCAAAGGACCAGAGATCATATTCGCTAACAAAAGCACCTTAACATGTCTACTCTGTGCTTCCCAAGGTATTCTACATACCTTCACGCTACAGTAGTTGCAGTTGGCATGCTGCTCTGAATTCAGAAGTTCCAGGTTTCAGATCTTGTCCACGAAACTCCTTACCTTGACCGAGATTTATGGGATTTTCTTCAGTAGGTCACACAAATGCAAAGACGTTTTCTCGTATTAGATCATGACCGATTCCTCCCACTGTCCTTCCAATTCGTTGCCAATGAACTGTTTAAAAGCCTAGAGTTTATAGCACCAGATTTAACACAATAAACACAAGCGTTTGATATGATTCGTCAAACAAACAACCATTATTCCCCTACATGTTGATGTCTTTCTAATGGAGGCAAACTGTTTTCTTTATCAGATAAGAACTGAGACCGTTTATACAGGGTGATTCAGAAGGAAAGATCAGTATTTTGGGAGCTAATAATATCAGTCATTTTGAAAAAAAAATTTGTATACACTCTCGTCTATTTCGTACGGCAGTTTGAATCTACAAAAAAAAAGCAATGGGAATGGTAAAAAATAAATGGATATTACGTACTGTTAATTTCATTTTAATTTTACACTAATGTTTAAGTGACGAATTTGTTAAAACATAAATAACGAGTTTGTTGCAGTTTATTATAAATGTTCGAAAAATCCCAAGGTCAACCCCAGCGCACTTTGCAACTCGTGTTCGAAGAACGCGTGCTGTTCGTCTGAGTTGATCTTCGCCTTTCTTTATGCATGCAACAGCATCCAGAATGCGAGCGAGCAGTTCTTCTGGTGTATTCACCTCACTCGTTTGAACTTCGTTGTTCATCCAACTCCATAAACACAAATCAAAAGAAAATTGCACGCCAGATTCAAAGGGCTGTAATTCAGTAATCATTAAGAATTAAATACATGTTCACATGAAATTTTTTCTTAAAATTAACCATACTAATATTTCCCAAAATACTGATCTTTCCTTCTGAATTACCCTGTATAATGTAGACTCCTTTTAGTCTTCAAAGAATTCATGTACACCGTTAATATCAACTGCCGAGAGTCTCACTAAAAAAATTAAATTAACTAATAAATAAATAATAAATAATAGCATTTTCAAAATGAAGTTAAAAATTTCTTCGTGGCGAGTTACGCACCAGCTGTGAAACCTACTGATATTTCTTTTATGTCTTCTGGCTGTACACTGCGTTTGAAATGTGATGGCACACACGCAGAAACCAGATTTCGTCTTTCTGCGAGACGGACGAGTCTATTTAAATCGGCGGGGGCGTCAGTTCAGTCGACTACTGGCAGCAGAGGTGTGCACATCAGTGGTAGTAATGCTGGATACACCATGTTCCGAGGTAGCGTGAAGGGTACTGGCTACCCACTCCATGCGCCAGTTTCCCCTTCACTTCCCCTCCCGTGCAGAGACAGGCTCGAGAATTGATCTCGGGTCCGGATCGGGCTACAGGGGCCCCGCTATTGTCCCTTAATAGGACTCAAACCAAGGTTGTTATTGGCCTACTTACTGGACATAACACCTTGAGGAGACATCTATGTATAATGGGGATAGGAAATGACCCTAGGTGCAGGAAATGTGGTCTCAGTCCACATTTTATGTGTGTGGCCTTGGCCTCACTTAGGTATATCTACATGGGTCCCCTTGAACCTACAGGTAGCTAGCCACAAGGGCAGTGTCACTAGGTGTAGATCAGAGGGCCCGCACGATTCAGCCCTCGGTCCTTCGAGCCGCCGAAACTCGAATAATCGGGTCTTGTGGAGAATGATTAGTTCAACAAGAACACAATACAATTTAACACAGTAATAACAATTGTTTTGATAAACTTAACAAGGCATAATGGAAAAAGAGGTGCAACAATACCGGAAATAGAGAATAAAAAGAAACATGCTCTTACTAACACCCACTCGGCCGATCGTGTTTTACGTAATACAGTGATCGAGCCCATCGGCTTACGTAAGTTCACCTCGTACATCTACCAGTACACAAAGACCGGTTCACAGCAATCACAATAAATTATTCAAACATCGGCCCCTCTTAAACTTACAATATCGTAACATGAAAACATAGCCGATGCAAAATACGTATTACAAAATGCCAAGTAGCCGGCCAAACACAACCACTGCCGTGCTTAACCAGAATACAAACAGACAGAAATACAGTAACTAAATATGGGTGTTTGACTCTTGTAAAAAAATAATACATATTACTCACAGGAAGGTACACACGTATCAGCCCCTATTCGAGGCGACGCTAGGCAGACGTCGGGGGACATGTTCAAAGAAAACTAAAACGTCAATTCAAAAATATAAAGACCAAAACTAAACTTTTTTACCTTCCGGACATGCCCAGACGTCTGTGTAGGTCTGTCTTGAAAACAAACAGCTAAAGAAGGAGCTCCTCGCTTCTGCCCCGTGCAGAAGTAGAGTCGGAGAGTTGAACCCAAGAAGAAAAGATCAAAACAGGAGTTGAAACAAGACTGATCGAGACAAAAGCTTTTCCGCAGAGGAAACCTCGGAAAGCTACGCCCATGCCTTTCACTTCTCCACGATGGCCAATCAAAAGACAATAGCCTTATAAGGAAATATAAAAGGGAGGAAATGAAGCCTCGAACCAGGCCCTCCAGGGCGGACGGCTCACCTTCTTTTTGGACCTGGGCGATATTAAGAAAATAGGTGTGGCGGCCATCTGGCGTTTCAGTAACGCAACAGGGCTACTTTAACCTAGAATAGAATGCGGGGCACAAAGGGCCTGTTTTAGGGCCTAGGTGCATCGGACCCGAAAAGGGCTCGAACCCATATATCATTCTATTCTATTCCCCTCCCTTGCGTCACCGTGTGCCATCACATTTCAACTGCAGTCCACAACTAACCGATGGTGTATTGGCAGCTGTTGCACGGTCTGGGATAGCTAACCAGTTCATTAATGGCGGTGCAAACGGGGCGACATTTTAGTACTTACACAGGGTAAAAGAGGGCTTGTGAAATTATGACATAAATTTTAATATTTATCGAAAATGTAAATGTGTATAATATATTATGTACCGTCAATACACAACATACATCAGACAAGATGCAATAATTACAATTAGGTGATATTTGGCTACATGTTTCGGCCGTGACCGGCCATCTTCAGGCCAACTAAGAGCAATATTAAGGTACAGTAAAAATATGGCTATATTTACTGTACCTTAATATTTAAGTTCTTGTATTGATGGATGGAACGTGCTCGACTGGCTATAAATTTGAGATGGGACATCCCGTTGTATTTTATCAAATTTGTATTATATATATTATGTAAATGTAGCCAAATATCACCTAACTGTAATTATTGCATCTTGTCTGATGTATGTTGTGTATTGACGGTGCATAATATATTATACATACTTGCCAATACACAACGGGATGGCCTCTCTCAAAATGTAAATGTTCTAATTACCCACGAATGAAACAAAGAAAAATAACTGAAACATATACTGTACCACCCCTGTTGTTTCTTTCAATAAGCGAAAATGTGTTTCTAGATTTCAGTCATGCTACCTTTTGGCTTTGATATCTGAAGGGACTGTAAGTACACCGTCGACAGGTCATTAAGTCATTGAGGTAAAGCGATCCCGTTACAGGCCCGGTGTGGCCTAGAGGGTGGGTAGAGGTATAGCTCTACTCTTCCATGACCGCGGCACTAGAAGGGGGTGAGTGGTCAGCAGCACGCCCCGGCCGCACTTTACCTCCCGGGAAAGACCCGGTACCCATTGTACATGAGGCTGGGTGGGCCCCAGGGCCGGTATGGACGAGCGGAAAATCTCATCTCCACCGGAATTCGATCCCGGACCGTCCAGCCCGTAGTCAGTCGCTATACCAACTGAGCTACCGGGCCCACCATTAAGCTATATAAGTGAATCTATATGAGGGAAATGTCTAATATGAATGTTCGCCGTTCTGCTTGTAATATCCTCCCACCCACAACAGTAAGAGAGGAAACAGAGGTCCCAGATCTCAACACAAGCGGCACATGAATTCGGTAAGGCTGTCAGCCCTACGAACCGGCCGCCTTTACTCCCCCCCCCCCCAAGGCCAAACCTCCGTGCACTTTCTCTGTTAAAGCCGGATTCAAA
>Ga0123354_10020466_pt1 | contig 10409 bp, 8 predicted proteins | sample TergutLab28metaG_2_FD_97872 | JGI IMG/M metagenome (GOLD analysis project Ga0123354, IMG submission 97872) | Labiotermes labralis P4 segment gut microbial communities from Petit-Saut dam, French Guiana - Lab288 P4 | ecosystem: Host-associated > Arthropoda: Insects > Digestive system > Gut ...
ACTGCTCCCAAACCACCTAGCTACGCCACTGCTTCCAGACAACCTAGCTACGCCACTGCTCCCAAACCACCTAGCTACGCCACTGCTTCCAGACAACCTAGCTACGCCACTGCTCCCAAATCACCTAGCTACGCCACTGCTTCCAGACAACCTAGCTACGCCACTGCTCCCAAACCACCCAGCTACGCCACTGCTTCCAGACAACCTAGCTACGCCACTGCTCCCAAACCACCTAGCTACGCCACACTTCCCAGACACCAGTCTAGCACACTGCTGGACACCAGACGCACTATTTACTGTGTGACAGTTACCGGTCTTTGCGCCTACACAGGCGATGACGATTCCAGACGCGATGGTGAACACTCCGCTGATGAGCAGCGAGCCGCTGGCCATCGCCTTCCGCCCCACGCGGTCCTGTAGCAGCAGAATGATCAGCGAAGCGGGGAGCTTGGTCAGCGAGGTCATACTAAACATCACGAAGGGGCTGTAGCCCAGCCCGTCCACGTTGCGGGAGATAGCGTCGAAACACAGCGTCAGTACCATCCTGCAATCAACAGAGCGAGGCGTACAGCCACGTCATGGTGTGAGGACAGCGGTCGGGCCGGCTCCTCTACACGAAAGCAAACTTGCAGCAGGAAAAATTACTGTGGCAGTTGTGAGTTCCTGCAACGGCTGTACCGAGAATTCGGGTGTTCTGGCACACGACGCCACGTCGCTGCGTCATCGAAACCTCACACGTTCATCTTCCAGGTCACTCTTGAAGATGAAGGGGGTATGCTCCTAAGAAACGTCGGGAGCTACTTGCCCATCGACACGGCGTCATATGCCAGAAGACCGGAATCCACACAAATATACACAGATCCATGAACATGGCTGTGGCTTGCTCTTCACTGTCTTGAGACCTGATATAAGGTTATTTAATAACAGTAATAATGATAGCGCACTGCTACTACTGCTGGTGCTAATATACTGCTACTTCTACTACTACTACTACTACTAGTAGTACTACTAATAATAATATATCCTTTTAATTTTTCCTATAATTCCGTTTATGTATGTTTATCCAATCGTGAGCTAACTGTGACACAGAAGAACGCTTTAAGTGCGTCATTCAAGGGCGCTCTAAATTGCTGGGATTGAACAAGCCAGAGGTGACTAACCGACACAACAGTCGAGATATTTGAGGGTAAATTTAGAAATAAACTATAAATTCGTAGATCGGAGCTTCTGTTTTATCGGTAACTGTTTCAGACGTTCTAGCGTGACAGTCTGTCATATGTGGCAAAAAATTAAATATCTGTTTATGGAGTTGAATGAAACGAGGAAGTGGAAATGGTTATTCGTGAATGGTTGCGAATCCAAGAGCCTGGTTTCTACCGCGACAGACGTTTTGCACTCATGCCAAGAGGAGGAAAAAATACAGTCAGTTCTGCTATTACGCGTGTTCTGCTGAGGCGAACAGGTGCACGCTGTTTGCAAAACGTGAAATTTCGCCTACGTGTGTTGGCTATCGCGCGATTTCAGCGACCATTGTTAAGATACAGGGCTGGATGAAGGGGCAACTTTTTTTTTTCCTGCTCTGGCCCCATTTTTATTACGCGCCTTTCTAAAAACGGGAATTGTCGCGTCATAGCAGAACTGACTGTACATCAACGTGCTCGGTGATTGTAATGAAGAATAATGATACTTCGCTGGAATAAATGAGCTACCGCTGTAGTTGCAACGACTTGTCCTGTTAATTGCTGTGAGCTAGGAAACTTGACTTATAGAAATGGAGTTTAGGAATTATGCTGTGAATACATGGTAAGGGCTTGTGACAGGTTCTAATGTCGGAGGCTTATTACAGGATCGAAATATCGATAATAGTGTTTATACGTTACGATTTAAAGATGAGGATGCAGGTTTTCCTTCTGAGACGCGGTGTCTTGAATAGTCCTAACAGGTTCCCTGTTCCCTGCGGGACGCTGAATTTGGCCGACGTCTGCAATCAGAACAGGGGAAGGCCGTGATGGAGACAGAGTGTTGAACTGGGACGCACTAATTTTTATTACGTCGTTTCTCAATTCAAACCGCTCCCAGTCTACTGAAATATCAACCGCCAATTGTTGAGCACACAAATTGCTGAGAAAATAACTCTCGTGAACATGCACCAATTTCGGCGTTCAGACCACGTCCGTCGGTCCATCCGTGCTTTTGTCCGTCCGTCTGTGACCAAGCGTCAGGGATTGAACTGATTGTCAGAATTTAATACAGTTCAGTATAGCAGTTCTTTACAAAGCAAACCGTCGAACAAGTGCGAGTTTCGTGAGGTTTGACGGCCACACTTCACTTAAAGGTTCAAATGACTTTCCACCCATACCTTCCTCATTTCTTGGCCTGTTTGGGTGAAATTCGGTAGGACTACATGAGACATCCACGTCACTGTGTTTAACCAACTGTGCGATTTGTGCCAATCGGTGCGGTGATGGCCATACTGTACCCACGGACGTTGAAGTGGCATTTTGTCTCTCAGTCTGTGGTTTGTCTTGCGACTTCCATATAATTCGGCACCGCCGACGTCCACAAAAATTCACTGAAAAGTTATGGCTTTAGAGAAAATCGGTGCAGTGAAAGCCACACTGTACTAAGGGGACAAAAACGAATTTCTAACCGAACCATCCGCATTTATTGTTCGAGTTGAGTACAATTTGGTTTAATGGATCGGCCCGTAACTCTGTTCAGCGTTTGTGACTTTCGCGCTGATCAGCTCAGGGAAGGCCGTGTTTTGCTTGCGGGCATAGGTTATTTACCATCTACTCGTTGAGCTTTGGCAAGAAGCCACGGGTTTACGTCACACTATTGAAGTCAACCGGATTATTAAGTATCTGCTAAAGGTGACGTCAGAGTTGTTCTGAATAGGCAAATCAAGTTTTCCCTGAAATGCAGAATGTATTTGTATTCCCAGTAACAGAGATTTGGTTCTTGAGTGAGTTCTGTGGAAGCTTAATGCCGTTGTAATGTGCAGAACATGTGAACAGCTGGTTGTGTTGTGTTTCTCAACTACTGAAAACATCCTAAGGTCGAATAATTATGGGCCGGTGAGTGTGCCACTTGAGTGGCGGGCTAGCCGATCAACTGGCAAAAGTCACTGTGCATGGGCAAACATATTACCTCGAATGTCTGGACGACGCCTGGCGGTAGCGTCTTCCCATTGCAGGCGGCTACACGTCTGAAGCACCGGAGGGCGTCTTGCACTCGTCCTTTGCTGAGCAGCCAACTGGCGCTCTCAGGCACGCAGAAGTAGAAGCCAGGCACCACTATGTTGGGCAGTGTTATGATCAGCAAGAACAATCGCCAGTTGCCCGCCCAGATAGCCAGCCAGGGCACAACGATGCATGCCAAAGTGTGGAACACACCGATGCAAAGGTTCAGGCCCAGTGTCCGTTTGTCTGGCCGCATGTACTCCAGAACTGCCAAAACAACAATCTTACTTACTTACTTACTTACTCCTTGGAACAGAGTCATTCTTGAGAAGCTGACTGGTTCTCAGCTAGTTAAGAAATTCCCCGCATTTTATCGAACCCGAAGGTTCATTACCGCACTCACAAGTGCCCGCCACCTGTCCCTATCCTCAGCCACACAACAACACTCACGAATGGAAAATAAATATACTTCCGATAGTTGGCATCTTGTGTCTTGTAATTCAACCCAGTGCCTTGCTTATTTCTACTTTACCTTGATGAAGTATGGCCGCAGAGCATTAAATATTTAGTGGCACAGGCTGATACTCAAAAAGGGGCGTCATCGCGGGGTGTGCAAGTGAAGCAACGCAGAGGCCTCCGCAGATGTCAGAATCACATGATACGTGTGCATCGTAAATATAAAATACGTGTATTCGCGAGATTTCAGGTTCTCACAACGGTGTTGCTGTGATTCAGGTGACGGCGTGTCGTTGGGCCGGTAGTTCCCGACATTTCTTCTGCGACTGGTAGCCCGTGAATATGAAGGCACCATGGGCTTTTGAAATGTGCTGAACTACTCGGCCAACAAGACTTGAACTTTTGTATTTATTTTCCGACTGCCAAACTATTTACTACCCCCATATAAGTGTATTGGCCTAGTCTAGTTTAACTGCCGGAAGTAACCTTCCTGACAAATTGGTAAATATTTTAAAATTAGACATGCAGTTGTGTGTCGTATTGTAAAGAAAGCAATAAACAAATGGGACATCGAACACAAACATTTTTTTTATAAAACCAATATAACCACACGTTTCGACCTGTCGAGTTCATCATCAGGCTAGCATTAGCACATTTTTAAAAAAAAGTTATTTTAACACTTTTATACAGCTCATCTTTTTGTCTTTGTCCCACATTAAAATTCGAATGTATTAAAAAAAAAAGAATAGCAGAAGTTGTGAATATATTGTGCAAGAAATGAGATGTTTCCAGTACATGCAATTTGTATATTCTTTTTTTAAATGTTCTAAAACTAGCCTGATGATTGACCTCGAGAGGTCGAAACACCCAGCTATATCGATATTATATAAAACTGTTGTGTTCGGTGGCCATTTGTTTATTTCTTTCTGAACAGATGATCTGCCATTTTGATTGTTAAGTGGATACAAAAGTACTGGGCAGCAGCAGTGCTTGGTTGGCTGTCAGTAATATCTGTGCGAAAGATGGCTGCAAGACATACGGACAAATGAACAAGAATAAGGACTTTTGATGAGATGAAAGTAAGGAAGTTGACTGTACTAAATGGCCACAAGTGTATAGGCTACACACACACACACACACACACACACACACACACACAGCTATGTTAGTACGTATGAAGGTCCTTCACCTATAATGTACATCATGACGAAGTTATTGTCTGTGGCCAGGCCGTTCATCATCCTACAAAAGGCGAGATCGGGAAGTCCTGAAGTGAACACTGTGGCCACATTGCCCACAAGGGCCAACATATTGGCTAGGATGAGGACTGGCAGGCGGCCGATATGGTCCGACATGATTCCCAGCGCCAGTGACCCGATGACAGAGCCTATGAAGAACATGGACTGGGCCAGTGCGGGCTTCCAGCTGTCACTGCACACCCAATGCATCTGCCACAACAAAAAGTACACGCGTATGCACAATGTTACATCTGCTTGCGGCACGTGTCAACAGAACCAGAGTACTTAACTGAACAGTTCAAGTAAAGAGACACTACAGAAGTGAATGGCGCGGGAAGATATAAGTAGAAGGAACTATGGAAGTACAGCGTACAGGCATCAACAACGGACCGGTACAGGACAGGGCACTGTATGCAGGGCAGCTGCGGTAACTACGTGGTGCCACAGCAAAGTTCTAAGTGGCACAACATACCAGGTCTACGTGGTGCCATAACCCAGAAACTAGAATCGACACTTTCAGAGCCTGAGAATGTCTCAGATCGAAGGCTTGACACACTTCGTACCGTCATCTCTTTTAAGTATTATTATTATTATGAACTGCAATTGGGTTGTTACCCGGTGGCAGTGGTTATTTTATATGTATACAAAACATGAAATCGGTTACTACTAGATTTAAGTCGGGAGGGCTACATGAGAAGCATGTAGTGGCAACTTGGAATGTTGGGAACCATCTGAGCGTTTGTTTATAGACACAGGGAAACCAAGAAAAAAAAAACCTGTGTCGAGGTGGCCGGTCGCAGGACCTTCCGAGTACTGACTTCTAGCCAGCAGTCCGGCATCTAAAGTAGAAAAAATAACAATGCACACACAGTACAACAAATACACATAAGATAACAACACCCACACAAGACAACTACAACAATACACACGGCCAAACCAACAACAGTTACACACAAGACAACTTAAAACTAGCGACAATACATGCGAGACAAATTACAATACAACATGTACAAAATTTAAAAACACCCAAGCAAGACAGTACTGTGTACAGTTTATTGTAATTGTTTTTTTTTTCCACTCATTAATTCATTCATGCTTTCACCCCAGTCCTTCACTTCTCATCACTTACGACCCTTCAAACCCTTTCCATAAAGACTCGTCCCCCCCCCCTCCATTCCCTATACTGCACTTCACTTCACCTCATTCCACTTCAATTTGCTTCGTTTATTTCACTTCACTTTATTTCACTTCGCTGCACTTTATATTGGATAACTTTTAACTTCACTTTAGACTTTTCACTTCACTTTTGACATTCATTTCACTAGACTTCGCTTCTCTACACTTTTCGATGATTTCCAGCACACTTTACTTCCTTTTAATTCAACTCAATTATCACTTTCCTTACCCTCTTTTTAAAAGTGACTGGTTTGCAGGGGAGGTTTCTTAACACTTCTGCCGGTAACTGGTTCCAGTGTTGGATGGTCCTATTCACAAAAGAATATTTCCCTATATCCGACCTTTGCCTCCGACTCCTAATTTTCCTTTCATGATCTACCCTGCTCAGATAGTGTGGCCGTTGTAATCTGTCGCCCATAGCCTTCCACGCGCGTTCCCCAGAGTACGCTTTGAAGAGGGCACATATGCGTGATAACTTTCGACGCGACGCCAAAGTTTCCCAGTTCGGATTGTTCGTATGATGCACAAATTTGGCCGCTTTCTTTTGCACCCTGTCTAACGCACTTATTTGTCCCTCCCTGTACGGGTCCCAGCACGCGGCCCCGTATTCAAGAATCGGCCTTTCAAGTGACATGTAGGCTAAACTTTTGGTATAACTATTACCCTTTTTTTAGTATTTCATCGCTGAAAATCTCTGATCTTTCTGTTTCTAACAAAGTTATTGTCCACAAACATGTTCGAGTTTCTGGAAGGTTTTTAATTCTATGATCCAAGCCAAGTTCACAGGCGGTAACATTGACAAGAAAGTATTTGCAACATATTTGAACTACTGGTCTGTTTTGTAGATCGGAGTTAGGGCAAGGGCAATGTGGTTATAAACCATGTTTACTGGTTTGGAAAACTGTATGTAGTCAAACACAATTGCGTCACATGAGGTGTATTTAATGACTATATAATGGAAAACTACATGTTTCGGCCTGTACTGGCCATCTACAGGTTGTCTTAGGGGAACTTATGATCTTAAGTTCCCCTAAGACAACCTGAAGATGGCCAGTACAGGCCGAAACATGTAGTTTTTCATTATATAGTCATTAAATACACCTCATGTGACACAGTCGTGTTTGACTACACACAATTTTCTAAGTTTCACACACACAACGGGGATGACACACTTCCTAGATGTTGACTGGTTACAAATGCATAAACAGTTGATGGTGTGGTCACCATGGCGACATGCGGGGCAATTCTGACGTCAGTCGTACTGCGCAAGCAAAACTTGGAACTGTGAGTCACGATTGTTCGAAGGTAACACAAAGTTATGTAGAGGACATTTACTTTCCTTCAGGAGGCACCACAAAGTTATATAGCAGACTTATCGAATTTACTTGCCTTCCGAGACATTCTGTAAGCAACTGCAGGCAGAAGCGTGCTTCTTGAGAAGCTGACAGATCCTCAGCTAATGAAGAAACTCTCCGCATTATTATGGATTCTAAGAGTTTATTACCGTGTACACAACAACCCGCCATTTGTCCCTATACTGAGCCAAATGAATCCAGTCAATGTCTTCCCATATTTATTTAAGATCGTTTTTAATATTATCCTCCCAACCAGAGGCATTCACAGGAATAAAATCTTGGTCTAGGTAAAGTCTCATAGACCACATTTTGATGTACGTACTGTAGAGGATAGAGAGTACTACATTGACGAATCGTAATCAGTTTTGAAACATGAGGTTTTCAGGGCAGCGAAGGTTCCTATCGCGCAGGCTGTCAGCTGGTTACCAACGTTTCGAAAGAATATAATGTCTCTATCTACAGGATAGAAAGACTTCTTGACCACTGTTAATGCAGCTCCACCAAGAAGCTTATAACACTTTATCGAAACAGCGAATTCGTTTCGGAGATGACAGAAGTGTCCGACAGACAGACATTGGACACAGGTATGTGAGACGACAAACATACCAAACGTACAAGGAAGAACATGTGTATTTACGAGAGAGGCAATATACATATAACGTGACATTCAGGCGCGTTCGCGTGACCACTGTTGCCTTTGAAAAGCAACAAGTATTACATATTCTGAGTGTGTGTCTGTAATCTTAGTTATCCAGCATGCAGAGCGCATGCGCCGTATTATATTGTCATCTGTGGCCTGTCTGGCTGTACCATATTTTCCCACATCTCATAAACGGTACGATTTTCCGGAAAAAAAAAAGTTTTTGGACATAAATTGTGTGTTTGATTTTCTCTACAAATCTGTTTGTAACATTTCTCATTCTAAGAATTCAGTGAAATATGATCATAAATGTACATTCGTCTTTATATACAGTACCCGTTGTTCTTGCCAGGAATAGAAGTGTGGCGAAAATCATCTAAAAGTGCAGTAAAATGAAGTGAAGTGAAGTGTAGTGTAGTGATGTGAGGTGAAATGGAGCGGTAGGAAATTTACATGGGGTTAAGCCAAATTAGAGGGTAGTGAAGTGTATTTGGGAGAAGTCTAAATGGGAAGAAGTGAAGTGTCGACAAGTGTAGTGAGGTGGAGTGAAGATCTTAATAACAGGGTGTCTACAATTATTAGAATATATATATATATATATATATATATATCAAATGAAGTTTGCTGCTTATATGGCTGTTTCGTTCATCACATTCTTTCATATCACTTTGGTTCTATTTTGTATCACTGTATATATAGTTGTGTGTTTTGTATGCTTATGTTCAATTGTGTAAGTTATGAATTCTTATTGTTATGTTTATGTATTCTTATTGCTATGTATCTTCCGTTCTGAGTATTCTGTTTCATTGTGTTGTTCTGTGTACTGTCTGTGTGTAAATGTGTACTGTACTGCTGCCACCGGGTGTCAACACAAGTGCAGTTAACAAATATATCATATCATATTCAAGAATTTGATTTTGATATCTGAGAATTTAAATAAATATTTAATTTCGATATCCAGTGATTTGAATAGACACGTGGTTTTTATACACCTAACTGGACTACACGTCTGGTATTGACGTCTCAGAATTTATAGACATGTCTGGCTTTTATATACCATAATTCGAATTTGGAATGAATTTGAACAACATCGAATTGAGGTCAGCCACAGAATTGTATGGCCAAATCGGAAGGCACCCTCTGCTTCTGGCGAGCGATTGCCACACGGTAAACAGTCTCACCGACGTTTCGGTAATACCTGCTCCCTCCATCCGCAGTGTACAGTAGCAAGCCGCGTCAGAAAAGAGAAGTGAAGGAACAGAACGAAACTAAACGACAGTGGGCAGCGAACCAATGGGAGACGGTGGGACCTAGACAGGGCACGCCCAGAAAAACTGGGATTAAAATGTGTCTGGAGGAAGCAAGAGCTGCTGCAGTGTAACTGGGAAGATACGACGGTGACACCAGCAGGTACATACTGGGTCCTGCGGCAGGACAACACTGCTGGGAAACTGGAAGGCCTGTCTGCAGCCTGCGAAACGTGTGTACAGGCACAGCGGTGAGCACGCAGATCTCAATGTGCACGTGGCTTACCAGGTGCACTCAGACAGAACTACAGATGGTCTGGTGCATCCTGCCATTTCGAGTGGCCTCACGTGACTAAGGTTGACAGGCATCGCAGTGAGTGTCCGCGATCGGTGGAGGCGATGATCTTGTAAGAGGGAAGCCAGAAAAAGACCTGAGATTTTCGTTGGCCTTCACTGGTATCGAACTGTAGTCCCTCAGCGCTCCTCCAAAGGCGGCACAGTGAAGCAGTGTCGCCCCCTCGCTTCGTAACCTTACGCCTTCATATGAAAGGAAACTCAAAACAGGATATTTTTGGAAATTCCCGGTCAACAGCGGCCAAGTACACACTGCTCGAAATAGAGTGACTAGAGGAATAGAGCACAATGTGTCCCAGCTCATATGTTCCGTGATGGACCGTGCACAGTGGTAAGGATACAGCACCACGCTGCTAATGCGTATCGGTTTATAGCTGAACTATCTTATTTAAATACGCTGTAAACTGTTAAAGTTTATATGCCGTCGGTCGTAGATGATTGAAATATGAGGTATGGACCATTGGCGGAATGGCGGAATGATGGTGAAAGGAGAAACACCTGTCCTACTGCCGCTTTGTCTACCGTGTCTGTTAACATTCATTCTTCGCGCATATTTTTCAGTATTTCACAAGGACATGACGAAAACTGTTCCAGTTAACCTTTTGGCGCCGGAATTATTTTTTTAAATTTTAGCACACCCTGTATATAAAATGTGAATAATACAGGAACCAAATATGTTAGAATTATGAAACAAACTGCATTTTGAAGAGGAAAAAAAAACGGAGAGTATATACCATGTTTAAAATATTCAGTACCTATAT